>Ga0209309_10002288_pt1 | contig 17713 bp, 14 predicted proteins | sample COGITO_mtgs_1204_2_FD_184807 | JGI IMG/M metagenome (GOLD analysis project Ga0209309, IMG submission 184807) | Pelagic marine microbial communities from North Sea - COGITO_mtgs_120412 (SPAdes) (version 2) | ecosystem: Environmental > Aquatic > Marine > Epipelagic ... | reverse complement strand
CCGAATCTAACGATTCGGGCTTTTTTACGTCTGCAGAAAAGTAAAATACGCACAATTAATAGACACTCACATCAACATCCATCGCGTAGGTCGGGTGAGCGTAGTGACTCCTGACGCTAAAATCATATCGAGAATATCTATAGTGTTCTTATTTCACGAGCTGGATTACCCGCTACTACGGTATTAGGCATTACGTTTTTAGTTACAACAGCACCCGCACCCACAATACTATTTTCACCAATACTCACACCCGCTAAAATAATTACACCTGCGCCAACCCATACGTTATTGCCTAACGCGATAGGTGCTGCAAAGTTTTCTTTATTAAGCCTTTCTACTGGATTAGTAGCATGTGATACAGCTAAAAACTGAACGTTCGGGCCTATTAAGCAGTCATCACCAGTGGTGATTGAGTTATTGGCTAATGGCGAGTCAAGAAGTGTGCAATTAATATTAATAAAAGTACGATCACCAATAACGATTTGATTACCGTAATCACAATGAAAACCTGATTCGATAATTACACCATCACCCGACTTTAAAAATAACTCTTTGATACGTTTTAAGTTGCCTTTACTTGGGCTCTTATTAAATAAACGGCAGGTTTCACCTGCTTGCTTTCGCTGTGCTAAGTATTCTTTACTGATACTGTTAAATGACTGCATTGTATTTATCTTTATAACTTAATTAGTTATAGCTTACCGTACTTTTAGTTTTATTATTATTAGAATAAAACTGTGTTTTTTTTGCTCGTTCACTTGCCATTTAGGTTGTTTCGTTTAAAATCGCATAACTTTCGAAACGAAACTTAATTCACGAGCTTTATGACTAAACGAAACACACAACAGCGTCGTCACAATATACTGGTTCAGGTTAATGAACTAGGTGAAGTAGTTGTTGAAAAGCTAGCTGAGCAGTTTCAAACATCAGAAGTAACCATTCGAAAAGATTTAACCTCGCTTGAAAAAAGTGGCTTATTACTTCGCCGCTACGGTGGTGCTATTGCACTACCTAAAGAAATTGTTAGCGATGAAGTAGATTCAAAGCGCAAAGTAGCAATAGCAAAAGCGGCAGCCTCACTTATAAACGATCATAATCGCATTATTATTGATAGCGGACGCACTACAGCAGCGATGATCCCTGAACTTGCCAATAAACGTGGGCTCGTTGTTATGACCAATGCGATTAAAGTCGCTAGTCGTTTATTAGCACTCGAGAACGAGCCAACACTTTTGATGACCGGTGGAACCTGGGATCCGCATTCTGAGTCGTTTCAGGGGCAAGTTGCCGAAAATGTATTATGCTCTTACGACTTCGATCAGCTCTTTATTGGTGCTGATGGTATAGATGTAAAACGTGGCACAACAACCTTTAATGAGTTAGTTGGTTTGAGCCAAGTAATGGCAGAAGCGGCTCGTGAAGTAATTGTAATGGTTGAATCAGATAAGATTGGCCGAAAAATACCAAATTTAGAATTACCGTGGAAAATAGTAACCACATTAATAACCGACAATGGCTTAGCAGACGATAAACGCAAAGCAATTGAGGCGTGTGGTGTAAAACTAATTTGCGCAGAGATTATACAGTAGCTACTGAGTAGCAAGTATTTAAAAAATTAATGGAGACACTATGTGTGGAATAGTTGGGGCAGTTGCAGAACGTCCAGTAAACAAAATTTTAGTTGAAGGCCTTAAGCGTCTTGAATACCGTGGTTACGACTCAGCAGGCGTAGCATTGCTTGATGGCAACACACTTAATACTGTTAAAGCAGTAGGTAAAGTGGTTAACGTAGAAGCTGCGCTAGAAAAAGCCGGCGTTAGTGGTCATACAGGCATTGCACACACACGCTGGGCAACACACGGTAGCGTTACAGAAGCAAATGCTCACCCACATGTATCAAACAACCAGTTAGCACTTGTGCACAACGGTATTATTGAAAACCACGCAAGCTTACGCGCATCGCTTAAAGAAGAGGGCTACGAGTTCCTATCTGAAACGGATACCGAAGTAATGGTGCACTTAATTCATAAGCTTCGTAAGCAACACGCAACGTTACTTGCAGCAGTACAAGCAGCTGTTAAACAGTTTGAAGGCGCTTTTGGTACTGTTGTATTTGATAAAGCGAACGACAACGAAATCATTGTAGCGCGCTCAGGTAGCCCACTTGTTATTGGTTTAGGCCTTGGCGAAAACTTTATTGCGTCTGATCAGTTAGCACTACTACCTGTTACTCGTAGCTTCATCTTTTTAGAAGAAGGCGACGTAGCGCGTATTACACGTGACACAGTAGAAATTTTTGATGCAGACGGCAACGCAGTTGAGCGTGAAGTGATTGAATCAAACATTACGCAAGATGCATCAGGTAAAGGCGATTACCGTCACTACATGCTAAAAGAAATTTACGAGCAACCACTTGCAGTACGTAATACGCTTGAAGGGCGTTTAAACGACGACCGCGTAGCAATTGATGCCTTTGGCGACAGCGCTCAGCAAATATTTAAAGATGTAAAACACGTGCAAATTATTGCCTGTGGTACGTCTTACCATTCAGGTATGGTTGCACGTTACTGGCTTGAGCAATTTGCGGGTGTTAGCTGTAATGTAGAAATAGCTTCTGAATTTAGATACCGTCAGTCGTTTGTACATGAAAATAGCCTACTTGTTACTATTTCTCAATCGGGTGAAACTGCCGATACGCTAGCTGCGTTACGCCTAGCTAAAGAGCAAGGTTACATGGCTTCAATGACTATTTGTAACGTACCTGGTTCATCGCTTGTACGCGAATCAGACCTAGCCTTTATGACTAAAGCGGGCGCTGAAATTGGCGTAGCATCTACTAAAGCATTTACTACGCAACTAGTTGGTTTGTTAATGCTTACTGCATCTATCGCACAAGAAAAAGGCCTTGATCAAAGCGCCATTGTAAATGCAATTAAAGTACTTCCAGCTAAGTTAGAAGAAACATTGCTACTAGCTGATGGTATTGCAGATCTTGCAGAAGAGTTTGCCGACAAGCATCACTCACTGTTTTTAGGTCGTGGTTCGCAATACCCAATTGCAATGGAAGGTGCGCTTAAACTTAAAGAGATTTCGTACATCCACGCAGAGGCTTACGCAGCGGGCGAGCTAAAACATGGCCCTCTCGCACTTATTGATGCCGACATGCCAATTATTGTTGTAGCACCAAACAATGAGCTATTAGAAAAGCTTAAATCAAACGTAGAAGAAGTACGCGCACGTGGCGGCATTATTTATGTATTCGCAGATAAAGATTCACACTTTGAGTCAGACGACACAATGCGTGTAATCAACGTAAACCACACTGACGACATAATTGCGCCAATTGTTTACACACTGCCATTACAGTTACTGTCGTACTACGTAGCGGTAATTAAAGGTACCGATGTTGACCAACCACGTAACTTGGCTAAATCGGTTACGGTTGAGTAAAATCAATAAGTTATTATTTATTAGTTAAAACTAAAAAGGCGCTCAATGCGCCTTTTTTTGTACCTGAAACTCTGTTAATTTAAGTAAGTTATTATTATCAAAGGATTGGTTATGCGCTTACTCACCGCTTTGTGTTTTGTTAGTTTTTTTATTTTTAGTTCACACAGCGTCTTTGCACAATCGGATACGAAACACCAAAGTACAGATTACTCCCAGCACACGCACACTATTAAATCGGCTGTTTTAAACGAAGAACGCACAGTTGTCGTTCAGTTACCTAAGAGCTATCATTCTGAGCCAAACAAGGTATATCCTGTTATATTTCGCTTAGATGGCGCGGGTAATATACCGCTTGCCAGTGCTGTTATTGAGCGCTTACAAAATGATAATCGTGCGCCCGAGGTTATTATTGTCGCTATTGAAAGCACTAATCGACTCAGAGATTTCTATCCTACAGTGAATAAAGAGCCACAAGGCCCTGTCGGTGAAGGGGGCGGCGCGACAAAGTTTTTGACGTTCTTTGAGCAAGAGCTCATTCCTTTAGTTAATAAGAATTATCGTACGCATAATTATAAAGTGATTGCTGGCGCATCTGCGGGTGGTGTATTTGCGCTATATGCGTTGCAGGCAAATCCTGAGTTATTCCAAGCGCATATTGCGTATAGCCCTGCGGTTTGGTGGAACTATGGCGCATCGGTAAAAAGTACAAAATCGTTTATAGCTAAAGCGAAAGAGCTTAACAGTTACGTTTACATCAATATCGGCGAAGAAGCCGGCATAATGCGCGAAAGGTACGATGAATTGCAGCAAGCTATACAATCGCATAAAGTACGAGGGTTACGCTTCTTTAGTGATGCGTTTGATGGTGTCTCACATAACCTGACTTCCGTTGCTGGTGCATTTAATGCCTATCACAACTTATTTTTGCCTAAACAAATGCCCATAAGTGATTTAACTGACGATGCAGTCTCTATTGATGCTTATTATCAAAACTTATCTCAACAATGGGGCGAGCAGATTGCGCCACCGGATCGCGCTGTTAGATCACTCGGTTATAACTTAACGGGCAGCAAGCAATTTGCCCGTGCTATTGAGGTGTTTAAGTACAATATAAAAAACCACCCAAAATCAGTCGATGCGTTTTCAGCCTTATCTTATGGCTATGAAATGCAGGGTGATACTCGCCAAGCGCTTGAACAGATTGAATCTGCTTTAGCGATTGCAGACGACTCATATCCTTATATAAATTACTTAAAAGAAACAAAAGCTAGGTTGCAAGCAGAACTGAGTAAGAGCTAATAATATTGTCAACTTAGTTGCTGGCTTTTTATGAAAGCTTCTTTAGGTGTGAAGCGCCTTCGGTGATACTTAAATTTCCTCGTAACTAGCAGCTTAAATCGCGCAGCTGTTACCTATAAAAAACATTAAAATCACTAATACCTACTTAATAAGCGCTAAATACGCTAAAATTACAGGCTACTTTTTTAGCAATGAGCCCACAATTTTTATGACCTCAGCAACAAGCCCTAGCACGTTTACCGAACTTGGCCTTATTCCAGAGCTATTAGCTCGTTTAACCGATTTGGAATATACCCAGCCTACGCCAATTCAAGCTAAGGCTATACCTTGTGTGCTTGCGGGCAGTGATTTAATTGCGGGGGCAAATACTGGCTCAGGTAAAACAGCTACATTTGCTTTGCCTATGCTACAAAAGCTATTTTTAGAGCTGGGCTCTAAAAAAACAGCGAGCAAAGGTAACTTTGTAACGGGGCTTATTTTGGTACCTACCCGTGAGCTTGCTACGCAAGTGGCCGATAGCGTTAAATCGTATTCTGCTAACTTTAATGGCGCCATTAAAACGGTGGCGGTATTTGGTGGTGTGTCGGTTAATACACAAATGCAGGCTCTACGCGGCGGCGCCGATATTATCGTGGCAACGCCAGGGCGTTTGCTCGATTTAATCTCAAGCAATGCTATTAAGCTCGATAAAGTAACTACACTTGTGCTTGATGAAGCCGACCGCATGTTAAGCCTTGGCTTTACCGAAGAGCTTGCTGAGTTATTAGCGCTTATGCCTGCTAAAAAACAAACTATGTTGTTTTCAGCAACCTTCCCAGAGCAAGTCACACAATTAACGCAAGAGCTGTTAACCAACCCAGTTGAAATACAAGTTCAAAGTAAAGACGAAAGCACGCTTGTACAGCGCGTATTTACAGTTAATAAAGGCGAAAAAACTACGGTTTTAGCGCATTTAATTAAAGCGCATCAATGGCGCCAAGCACTTATTTTTGTAAACGCTAAAAAAGACTGTGAGCACTTAGCAGGTAAGCTTGAAAAGCGTGGTATTAACGCACAGGTATTTCATGGTGATAAAGGCCAAAGTGAGCGTACTCGCGTAATAGAAAAATTTAAAGCTGGCGAAATTGAAGTACTTATAGCCACCGATATAGCAGCCCGTGGTTTAGATATTGCCAAACTGCCTGTTGTTATTAACTTTAACTTACCGCGTAGCCCCGCTGATTATATGCACCGTATTGGCCGAAGCGGCCGTGCCGGTGAAGTTGGCCTAGCGTTATCACTGATTGATTATGAAGACTTTCATCACTTTAAAATAATCGAAAAGAAAAACAAATTGCGCTTAGAGCGTGAAGAAGTAACCGGTTTTGCGGTAAACCAAGCAAACCTTGATGCAGCACAAGCACTTAAAAACGATAAGCCAATGGCAAAGCCAGAAGGCACAGGTAAGAAAAAGAAAAAAAATAAAGCTGATGATATAGATGATGTATGGAGCGGCTGGAGAAAAAAATAAGCTTTAGTACGGTATAAATCATTAAACTCGAATTATTAAAAAACCCTGCACATTTGCAGGGTTTTTTTATTGGTATTAGCTTGTTTAGCTCTGCAGAAAGTTAAAACTTAGACGGAGCTGGTGGCACCACTAAAGGTTGCTTAGGATTTTCTTTAAGCTCCTTTAATAACTCTTGTACAGCACGTTCTATTGATGGATCTTGGCCTTTATAAATAAGCTCTGGGCGATCAACCACTTTAATATCAGGAGCAACGCCTTCGTTTTCTATAATCCAGTTACCTTGGGTATCTAAAATACGGAATGTAGCCGCAATGACTTGCCCGCCATCTACAAGAGCAGGGTTGCCAGAAATACCAATTAAGCCACCCCACGTACGCGTACCAATTAGCTTACCTAAACCCGCTTGGCGGAAGTAGTAAGGAATTGCGTCACCGCCTGAGCTTGAATAGCCGTTTATTAGCATTGCTTTAGGACCGTCGTGTGCAAACTGTGGCGTTTTAGTCGGCTCGGTGCCTCGGCGTTTCCAATAGTTAAGTGGTTTACGTGCAAGCCAGGTGATCATATGCTCAGGAATATAGCCACCGCCATTGTAACGGTCATCAATAATCATGGCGTCTTTGGTTGTTTGCGGCATGTAATTTTTAAACATGGCGCGGTTACCTTCATACGCTGTATTTGGCAGGTGTACGTAGCCAATACGTCCATTTGATAGCTTATTAACGTAGGCTGCACGCGAGTTAACCCAATCTAAATAACGTAGACCTTGCTCACTGGCTACCGGTTTTACTGTTACTTGCCACGCACCTTTGCTACGCGGTTTGCTGTTTAGCACTAGCTCTACTTGCTCGCCTTGGGTGTTTTCAAGGAGTTCGTAAAAGTTAGCAACGTCTTTAACCGAGCGGCCATTTACCGCAATAATATAATCGCCGTTATGTGCTTTTACACCAGTAGTCCCCAGCGGTGAGCGGAAATCGTCATGCCAGTTTTCACCTTTGAAAATTTGCTCTATTTTTACGTAACCCGATGGATCGCTTGCAAGCTTAGCGCCTAATAAACCGTGGTTTTTACGTTCGGCTTTTGGCATATCACCCGATTGCACGTAAATATGGCCGGAGTTAATTTCGCCAGCAATTTCGCTAAGTACGTAATCAAGGTCACTACGGTGGCTAATAGCATCAGCCATAGGTTGGTATTTAGCTAAAATAGCATCCCAATCTTGACCGTGGTGGTTTTCGTCGTAGAACCAGTCACGCAATGTGCGCCAGCCTTCTACGTACATTTGTTGCCACTCAGCTTGCGGGTTAATTTTAAGCGTCATTTTGCTTAAATCGAGCTTGTTAGCGTCTAAGTCTTGCTTTGGTTTAGGCTCTATTAAGCTGTAACCGCCACTTGTGTGTACAAGTAGGTGTTCGCTGTTGCTCGATATAGTGTAATTGCTAACACCTTTAGCGACTGTTTCTAGCTCACTGTCGTGCTCGGTACCTATAAGTTGTAATGCGCCATTAGCAAGCGTCAGTACGCCGTCTTTTACTGCGGTTAAGCCACGGTAATCGCCCGCTGGTGCGTTAAGTGCGGTAACACGCTGCATAAAGTCGCTGCTTTGCAGTGCGTTTTTAACTTTTTTGTCATCTTCTTTTTCGTCGTCATCGTCTTTTACAATTGTGGTTTCGTCACTTTGTAAGGCAATAAGCGGTTTAACACTGTAGTTTACTGCAGCCGCATAAATACGGGTGGCGCGGTTAAACATGTAGTCAAACTCGTAACTGCTAAACGCAAGGTTAAAGTCGCGCTCAGAGCTAAAGTAAAGGTATTGGCCATCTGGCGAAAAAGTTGGGTTTTGCTCGTTACTCATTTCATCTGTTAGGCGCGTTACCTTTTCTTTTTTAAGGTTGTAGTGCCACAGTGAGGCATAACGGTTTTCGTTATTTTTAACATACACAATGTCTTGGCTATTAGGCGACCACGTATACTGAGTAATACCGTCTTCGTCGTAAATGCCGGTATCAATTTTGTGTTGCTTGCCCGATTTTGCATCTAACCACCAAAGTGTGTTGTTTTTATCTGCAAACAATAGCTTAGCGCTATCGGGTGACCAAATAGGCGTAAAGCGCCAAATGGTACCATTGCTAGTAAGTTGCTTAATGGCATTGTTTTTACTGCGATCTTTTAAGTAAATTTCGTACTCGCCGCTTTCATCGCTCATGTAAGCAATGTAACGCCCATTTGGCGACCAGCTTGCGTCTATTTCACGGCTCTTATCTGTGTACGATAAGTTACGCGTAGGGCCTTGTTTAACAGGTACACTAAATAGCTCGCCACGGGCTGTAAATACAGCACGTTTGCCATCGTGAGAAATCGACATAGAATCAATAAAGTCGCTCACATTTTTGCTATACGGCATAGCGTATTGGCGCACACCGGCAATATTAATGCTCAGCTTAGTGCTTTGTTTTGTTTTTGCGTCAAAGCGATATAAGTAACCGCCGTTTTCATACACAATTGCATTAGGGCCTGCTGAGGGCCAAAGTACGTCAAAGTTTTTATAATTAGTGAGCTTTTTAGGCTCGCTGCCTTTGCGGTATTGGTAAAGGTTTAGTGTGTAATCACGGTCAGATACAAAATAAATGTTGTCGCCAACCCAGGTAGGTTGCTGGTCGGTTGCACGGTTAGTGGTTAGTTGCTCTGAGGTGTTATTTTCTAAATCGTAAATCCATACGTCTTGCGCGCGGCCGCCACGGGTGCGTTTCCAGGTACGAAACTCACGGTCAATGGGCGTATAAACATACTTGCTACCATCTGGGGAGAGCATACCGCCGCCAGTTTCTGGAATAGCTAAAGGCTGCTCAAGGCCACCGTCGGCAGGGACCATATAAGGGCGACCCATACGTTTGCCCCATGGTGTGCGGTTTGCTCTAAACACCACATTTTTACCATCGGCGGTCCAATCTAAAACGCGGTAATCAAAGCCACCACGCGGCGGCATTGGGCCAACATCGTTGTAGTATGTAAGCTGCTTAAGGCCTGAGCCATCGCTGTTGATCACATAAATTTGGCGGCTGCCGTTATATTCGGCTGAAAATGCAATGCGCTTACCATCAGGAGAAAACTTAGGAAATGTTTCAAAACCAATGTGGTCGGTTAAACGTTTGCTTTCGCCGGTTTGTGTATTAGCAATATAAATATCGCCACTGTAAACAAAGGTCACGTTTTGGTTATGAATATCAGGAAAGCGTAGTAAGCGAGTGTCTTTAGTTTCATAGGCCGATACGCTCGGTGCAATAACTGCAGCCAAGGCAAGCGCCAATGTTGTTAATTTTTTCATGGGATTACATCCTATATTAATAGCTGTTACATCATAACAATAAGGTTATAAATAGCGATGCACTTGCGATAAAAGGTCTGTTACAAAATGTGAATAAAAAAAGGTTGGCATTAAAACGCCAACCTTCAAGGGAGTACTCTTTTTAAAGAGTGAAATTAGTGGTCGTGATCGTCTTCTTCCTCTTGCGCAATACCAAGCCAAGTAATTGCACTAGGAGCAAAAGTAAGCTCAACCTCACTTTCAATTTCTAAGTCTTCAAGGTGTACTTGCACAACGTGCTGAGCAATAGGGTCCGCTACATAAGCAAACTGACCATTTTGCGCCACTGTCATGCTAAAGCTCATGCCCTCTGGCATGGTTGATACATCTTGCTCGGTAATATCAACTTGGCCTTCAAGCTCCCAATGCATTTCGCCATCATGGTCGTGTGCGCTAAATACATTTAAAAAACCTAAGCTGTCTAATATTAAAAAGTGCTCGCCATGGGCAGAAAAAGAGTACGACACAGCACTTGCGCCATCGGCTAGTTGCCATTCTAGTTCTTCCATTTGCGCTGTTGCTGGGTTAATAGTTACAATTACGGCTTCGCCGCCACCATGGCCAGACGCTACGCCAATAAAGGTCTCGCTATCTTCGTGGCCATAAATACTACCAATGCGTAAATCGCCAACGGCTGCAATGTTCGCTATTTTTTCAGCTTCATATTCATCATCGTGCTGGTGGGCTAATAACACACCATCGCTACAGCCAAATACTACATAACCGTGGTTTTGTGCTGCACCGTGTAAATCAGGGCACGTAACTTCTAAGGTTTGTTCAAGCTCGTATTCACCATCATGAAAATGATAAACACCTACTTGGTCTGGCAGTACTTTAGCAACCGATGTGCTTTCGCTGTCATCACGGCGAAGTGTTGATAATAAATGCTCACCGCGAGGCTCTGCTACGCCGTGCATATTAATATCGTAGCTAATACCAGGCAGGCTTGCTGTTGCGCTTGTTATGTCGTTATCTGTTAATACTTCAACAGAGGCAACTGTACCTGAGTCTGCATCACCATCATAAAAAACAGCTAATTGGCCGTCGTGTTTTATAAGGTGAGTAGGGCGACTGCCACTTGTTAGCTCATAACTGCTAGCTGCTGGGCTTTGCTCATAGTCGTGCAAATGCTCGCCATGGTCTTCACGCCATAAACCACCATCAATAAAGCCTAAGTAATCTTGTGCGCGGCTTGCAATAACGGCATAACGAAAATCAGGTGATGACGACAGCGTGTTTGAATCATTCGTCAGGGTAAATGTTTCAAGTAAAGCGTTGTCATCTAGGTCATAAAAGCTGGCTTCGTTGCTATCGCCTGCAAGCACAGCTAATCTGCCTAATGAATCAATTGTGTAGCCATCATCATGGTCGTGATCATCATCGTCATGATCGTGCTCGTCTTCTACAACAATAGGATCTTTTTCTACAATATTGGTCTCTGCATCGCCACAGGCTGTAATAAATGTAGTGCTAATAGCCAGTGCAATAAGCTTTAATTTGTATAGTTTTTTCATGTTTATTTCCTTTAATTATAATTTTTTAATGCTTAAAAATAACCGCGAATGCCTAGCGCAAAGCTACGCCCTGGACGTGGTGCTATATCTTTTACAAATGAGCTGTGCACGCGTGCTTCTGTATCTGTTAAGTTGGTTCCTCGTAGGTACACAGACATATCTTGGTTTAATACTGAAAGGTCGTAAGAGATGCTTGCATCAACCAATGTGTAACCGTCTGTTGCTGTTTCTTGTGGGGCTGTGCGGTCTTGCTTTTGATAGCGAGTAACGTGAATATGCGCACTTAGTTTATCTGTTTGGTAGCTTAGTTCGCTGCCAAAACGAAGCGGTGGAGTACGGGGTAAATCGCCGCCGTCTTTTAGGCGTGTACGAACGTAATCTGAGAATAAATCTACTTTAAATTCATCTGTTAACTGCCACGCAATTTGCGCTTCAAAACCATGTAAAATTACATCGTCTGTTTTAAATAAATAAACAGGTAGCTCTGATGAATGATCGTGTTCGTCAGCGTCTTCTTCTTCATCGCTATGGTCGTGGCCACTTTCAGCGAATAAACCAGTGTCTATTTGGTAATAGTAGTTATCTACTTGGTTGTAGAAGGCATTTAAAATAAAGCCAACATCGCCTTGAGTTTTACGTAGGGTTAAATCGATATTATTGGCTGTTTCTAGGTCAATTGCTTGATCAGACAAACCTAAATGACCGTCTTCACCTAAATTAAATAGTGCGCCTACTTCGTAAGTGCCAGTGCCAATGTGCGGCCCAAACGATAACAACTCAGAAGCAGAAGGCGCACGTTCAGATCGCGATACCGACAGCCCTAAATTATAGTTAGGTGTAAAATCCCACACTACGCCTGCCGATAAACTGATTGGTGTAAATTCATGCTCTACGTCAAATACACGAGTGGTTTCTGCGCTTTCTTCGTGGTCGTGATCATGCTCGTCGGCTTCTTGCGCTTCATCATGTGCGTGAGCGTCAATATTTGGCAGTAATACGTCACCTGCTTCAATTGTTACACGCTCTATGCGCCCACCTAACTGCACTAAAAAATCACCAAAGTGCCTTTCTTCCATCAGCGCTACAGCAAAGCTTTCGGTTTCTGATGGAGGAGTAAAGGCCTCTTCACCTTGTGCTTCAACATCGCTTTGTTTGTAATGAAAGCTAATGCCGCCATTCCACTCGCTAAATTGGTTATGTAGTAGGTCTACGCGTAATTCGTTTGTTTCGTTTTTAAATGTGGTGCCTACAGCGCCACCTTCAATTTCAGCGTGTTCGTAGTCAGTATGGCCAACGCGTAGGTTTACTTTGTTTAGCCATTTATTATCTAGGTTGTACTCACCTAATAATTGCACTTTTGTTTGCTCTAAATCAGCAAATACGCTTTCTTCTTCGTCGCTATGTTCTTCCTCTTCTTCATCGCTGTGCGTATGCCCCGGAATACCGTATTGACGATTAAATTGCTCTACTGCTAAGCCAATGAAGCCGTTATCCATTAAATAGCTAGCGCCAACAGTAAAGCCGTCAGACTCTTCATTACTGTTTTCAACTTTGTAATCGCCACGATGGCCTTCGCCGTCGCTATCTATATCAGCAGCTACAGGTACCTCGTAGTCGTCGGCCTCACGCCAAAATGCATCGGCGTAAAAAGCTACTGAGTCTGTGCCTGTGGTGGCATTAAACGAGGCCACTTTTTGGTTATCTACCGAGTTATGTTCTACGTTCCACTCGCCGCGTGTTGTGCTGTCGGTTGGTACGCGGTTATCTACTACATTTACTACGCCACCAATGGCGCCACTGCCATAAAACAGTGTTGCAGGGCCGCGTAATACTTCAATTTGTTGTGCGGTAGACGCCTCTGATGCAACAGAGTGATCAGGGCCAACGCGAGACACATCACTTACATCAAGGCCATTTTGAGTAATAAGTACACGAGGGCCGCTTAAACCACGAATAATAGGTGTGCTGGCTACCTTCCCGTGAAAGTTAGTATTAACGCCTGGGAGTTTTTCAAGGCTGTCGCCAAGGGTTGCAGCTTGTTGTCGTCTTAGTTGTTCGCCAGATAAAACACTAACAGGCGACGCAGATTCCATTGCCGACATATGAATAGGGGTTGCTTCAATATCAATAACTTCAATAGGCGAGCGCTTTAAATTAAAAGTAACCGATTGGTTATCATCATTCGTTATTGTTATATCGCGATGAAGGTGAGCATAACCAGGGGCTACAACATGTAGCTCTTTTAAGCCATTGTTTAGCTCTGCTATTACAAATTTACCGTTTTCATCGGTGGTTACTTTAAGGTCTGAGCCTTCAACTTCTACTGTTGCATTGGTAACTACTTTACCTTTGTTGTTTAAAACAACGCCCTCTATTGTGGATGCAAGCACACTTGCAGGTAATAAAGCTGCTATGAGAACAGCTAATTGTGATCTACGTTTCATTTGACTACCTTGATGGATGTTATATTATATCAATTATGCGAGAAATGTTATAATGTATCAACAGTAATTAACTATTGTTACTTAAATGCCTTTTAAAACGTAAAGCCGTTGTTTAAAAAATTGATGAGTAGAGGAAGTAATGAAGTCGAGTCAAAGTGTTATGGATCGTATGGCGATTGGGTTATCGTTAATGTGTACAGTACATTGTTTTGCAACCCCGGTTATTTTAGCGCTATTGCCAAGCTTTGCTGTACTGCAAATAGATAGTGAACAATTTCATTTATGGATTCTTGCGGCGGTACTGCCAACAAGTTTATTGGCATTAAGCTTAGGCTGTAAAAAGCATAAGCGTTTACGTTATATGGCCTGCGGCGTTATTGGGTTAGCCTTTATGATATGTGCGGTATTGCTAGGGCATGAGGTTGCCGAAAAAGCGTTTACTTTAATTGGGTCGGCGTTTATTGCTGTAGCTCATTGGTTTAATTACCAACAATGCCTTAAACAAAATGACGATAACTGCCCGTGTTCAAGCGCTGAAACTGATCAGGCAGCTTAGCGTTATCAGTGCTACAAACAGCTAACATGTAGCACTGCCTTTCAATATTTAACTTTGTTTTTTAATAGCCTAAAGCTAAAAGTGAGTTAAAGTAGTCATTCAATATCGATTATTACGCTTGGCTTAGGTTAATTAATATAAATGAATACTGCTTTAAAATACTTGCTGTTACTCTGCGCTTTAATGTGTTTTAAATTAAGCGCAAATACCCCGTACCAAATCCCTAGAAGTAGTGTTATTGAGTTAACTGAGCCTGCTACTAAACGGGTATATCCTGTTTTTATTCAGCTCCCTAAGTCATATAAAAAACATCCTGAAAAAATATATCCAGTTATTTATTTAACCGATGCACCGTATACGTTTCCTATTGTGGCGGGTGCTACACGGTATCCTATGAATAGCGGCAATATGCAAGAGGCTATTATTGTGGCCATTAGCTACGAAAAAGGATCTAGAGGGTCTAATAGTCGAATTAGAGACTACACCCCAAATAAGGCTCAAAGCTGGAAAAAGCAAACCGGTAACGCTCAAAATCATGCGCTGTTTTTAAAAAATACTGTGCTGCCATTTATACAAAGTAACTACCGAGCAAGTAGCACACAAAAAACCTATATAGGTAATTCTTTAGGCGGGTTATTTGGTGCCACTATTTTATTTACGATGCCCGATTTATTTAACAATTATATTATTGGCAGCCCATCGGTTTGGTTTAACAGCAATGCAGTATTAGCGCTACAAGCACATAAGCCTAAAGTGCCTACAAAGGTTTATATATCGGTAGGGGCAAAGGAAACGCCAAGCTTTGGTGAAGGGCAAAATATGGTGGCAGGGGCAAAGCTATTAACGCAAAAGATTAATGCACTTAGCAGTGACAATATTGAATTAAAAAGCGTTGTTATTGAAGGGGCGAGCCATGCAACCGCATTTCCTACTACAGCAATACAAGGGCTTGATTGGATGTTGGGAATAACACCAATCGACTTAAATATTTAATCATTCTAGCGTGCTAAATAGAGCGCTAACAGCGTTATAAATTTCTCATGTAGAACAGCTACATGTCGATATTTATGCCTTGTTATCACGCTATTTATCTGTCGCTATAAATGCCTAATAACTTAACACGATTGGTGTAGCCAATAAGCCCTAAAAAGCACTAAAAGCTTAGGCGCTTTCAAGTTCCTTTTTCCAGTTTACCAGCACTTCAATAAACTCAGGGCCTATACCACAGCAGCCACCAATAATGCTTGCGCCCTGGCTGTGCCATTTTTTAGCAAAGTCTAGATATTCTGAAGGTGAAATATCGCGATACGCTTGTGAGCCTTCGTTGGCTTTGTAATCGCGTGCTATAGGTGTAAAGCCATTAGCAAACGCCCCTAAAACAACACTTTTATTTTGCTTGGCTAATACTGCGTTGGTATCGCTAAAGGCTTGCTCTATAACTTCAGGTATTGAACAGTTAAAGAAAATACCAGCAACATTTTGTTGAAGCAAAGCCGTTACTGCGTCACTTACCAGCTCACCAGAGCGAAGTGTCGCTTGCTCGATTATCGCATCAGTTAAAGTAAATGCGTAATAACATGGCTTGTTTGAGCCTTTAAGGACGCTTGCCATAACGTGCGCTTCTTCAATACTCGATATAGTTTCGCCAATCCATAAATCTACGTGCTCGTCTTGCGCCTTGTATAGCGTATCTAAAATAGTAAATGCGCGTTCGCTTTCAAATAGTTCAGGGCGGTAAGAGCCAAATGCTGGTGGTAATGAACCTGCTACTAATACATTTTGTTTAGCATTATGAGCTACTTCTTTTGCAATAACGGCAGCTTGCTGTGCAAGGGCTGCGCCTTGAGCTTGATGTAGCTCTTCACCTAAATGAAAGGGCACACAGGCGTAGCTGTTAGCTGTAATTATTTCAGCACCGGCATCTATAAAACCTTGGTGTGCTTGGGTTACAAAATGCGGGGCTTCTATTAGTGCTTGTGCGCTCCAAAGTGGCTGTGAGAACGGTGCGCCAATGCGCTTAAGTTCACGTCCCATGCCGCCATCTAAAATAGTTACTTTATTCATTGTGGGTTTCTGTATATCTAAACTATATGGCGCTATTCAAACATACTTTTTAAATAATTATAATGAAACTTCATCAGGTTGAGCATGAATAAAGCTAAACCTATTAAATGAGTTATAAAAATGCACAAAAAAAGCGACTACCTAATAAGGTGTCGCTTTTTAGTAAGTATGATTAGCTTATTTATAAAAGGCTTCAACAGTACCTTTTCTTGTAAGTAAAAGAGGCTGTCCGCGACGATCAAGCCCTTTTGGAGATGCAAACTTTATCCAACCTTCACTGATGCAGTATTCTTCAACATCAAAACGCTCTTTGCCGTTGAACGTGATACCAATATCGTGTTCAAAAACTTCTTCCACATGATGTGGGCTACGTGGGTTGATAGAAAGGCGATCTGGTAAAGCAGGTTTTGCGGTAGTGTCGTTCATGGTCATATTCTATATTGAATGAAGTATGCGCTATTGTAGGCAATACAACGCTTTCGCTCAAGAGAGATAGTAGTAAATGTGTTTAAAAATGTACTAATTAATGAGTTGTGTATACAAATGAGATTGCGCTTGGAAAATATTTACAGAGGAGGTTTTGAAGATATTCGACTAAATAATTATGAAGGTAAATATATTAATGGGTTATCTCTAACCCATTCAATTGTTTAGCAATTAGATGCTAACAATGTTCTCGGCTTGTGGGCCTTTTTGACCTTGAGTAACAGTAAACTGTACACGTTGGCCTTCAGCTAAAGTTTTGAAACCGTCGCCAGAGATTGCGCTGAAATGTGCAAAAACATCTGCGCCAGATTCTTGCTCGATAAAACCAAAACCTTTTGCTTCGTTAAACCATTTTACTGAACCAGTAGTTGTATTAGACATAATATGTATCCTAAAAAATTAATATAAGTGTGCCTGAAAAGAGGCGATTGAGCCGGAAAAAATAGTTAACTTGAGGATATCGCGTGGGATTATTACTAAAACAACTCGGTACTAACAAATAAAACAGAGCTTCTTTCAAACTAGTATTCAAAATGGGTTATTGCTAACCCATTTTAACGAAAGCAATTAGATGCTAACGATGTTTTCAGCTTGTGGACCTTTTTGACCTTGTGTAACAGTAAACTGTACACGTTGGCCTTCAGCTAGAGTTTTGAAACCGTCGCCAGAGATTGCGCTGAAATGTGCGAAAACATCAGGACCAGATTCTTGCTCGATGAAACCAAAACCTTTTGCTTCGTTGAAAAATTTAACTGTACCAGTTGTAGTTGTAGACATAATAGTATCCTAAGGATTAATAAAAGTGCGCCTTAAATTAGGCAATTTAACAGGAAGAAAACATACATTTAACTGAGGATAACGCGAAGGATTATTACTAAAACAACGTGGTACTTACAAATAAATAGGGTTTTCTGTCAACCCGATGGCAAGCAGGATAACAGTAAATTAAGTTATATACCAAGCCCTATTGTAAATTTATTTTAGAGTAAGTGCTTTATTTGTTTGTTTGTTTTTTAACTAATTAGTTAT
>Ga0209309_10002283_pt1 | contig 17726 bp, 14 predicted proteins | sample COGITO_mtgs_1204_2_FD_184807 | JGI IMG/M metagenome (GOLD analysis project Ga0209309, IMG submission 184807) | Pelagic marine microbial communities from North Sea - COGITO_mtgs_120412 (SPAdes) (version 2) | ecosystem: Environmental > Aquatic > Marine > Epipelagic ... | reverse complement strand
TCAATTCAGCAGACAGAAAAGTTGTGATCAAGAGACAGGGATGTAGGTAAGGGGCGTGAGCAGGACGCGGAAGCTTTGCTCGGTTTTTACTTATTCTTAAATGGATGTAAGCCAGTAGAATAACGCAGGAGCAGTTATCGAGCCCACTAGGTTACAAACCTCACGCCGCGATTAAATCGCCCCTAGATTGAATAAATTTCAATCCACAAAAATCAACACGCCCTAGGTTTATTCCTACTCAAAGCACTTACTACTAGCCCAATTCCCATCCCAAGCGCTGGCCATACTACCCAGATATAACTAGGCGAAGTTAGTAAATTTATAACGCTTAGCAAAGTTAAAATAAGTAAATATGCTTTAATTTTTTTGCCTATTGTAATTGTATTGCTCATTTATATTCTCCAAGTAATGTATGTCGCTATTATTGTTTTAATAAGCAACGTACACACCTGCCAAATGTCACTAAGTGATCTGACATTAGTCATTATTTTTCATTTAATTACATAGTTATTTATTACGTATAAAAACATAAAAAACAATACTTTAATCTATTTGTGTTAGAATCTAATCTCAACTAACCTAAACAAATATGCATAAGAGGATGAGCTAAATGAGCGAAAAATCAAAAGATTGCGAAAAAGTGACGTGTAGTAACTGTGCTGACGCTAACGATCTCGAATTTGATTTTTCTATGGCTTTTCAACCGATTATAAACTGTAAAACTAATCTCATTTACGGCTATGAAGCGCTGGTTAGAGGTTTAAATGGCGAGTCTGCCTATTCAATTATTTCAAAAGTGAATGAAGACAACCGCTATGCATTTGATCAGCTTTGCCGTATTAAGGCCATTCAACTAGCTTCAAAGCTAGGCATAACATCAATGCTAAGTATTAATTTTTTACCTAATGCTATTTATAAACCAGAGCGATGTATACGCACCACACTAGAAGCTGCAAAAAAGTATAACTTTCCAATTCAAAATATTATGTTTGAATTTACTGAAGTAGAAAAAATAGAAGACACCGCACACATTAAACGCGTTATTGATTACTACCAGTCCCTCGGATTTAAAACGGCTACCGATGACTTTGGTGCAGGTTATTCTGGTTTAAATCTACTGGCTGACTTTCAAACAGATATTATCAAGCTTGATATGGCGCTAATACGCGATATAAGCAACGATAAAAAGCGCCAATTAATAGTAACTCATTGCTTAAATATGTTTCGCGACTTAAACATTACCGCACTGGCTGAAGGAATTGAAACAGTAGAAGAATATACATGGCTAAAGAACGCAGGTGTTGAGCTTATGCAAGGGTATTTATTTGCCAAACCAATCTTTGAAAACTTGCCTGAGGTAACCTACGTTTTTAATTAAGAAAATCTACAATATTCAAACACTTTATTACAATCATTTAATTGCCTTATAAAACTGCATTAATATAATACCCATTCTAGTAACAAGTTTACTCAATTATAAGAAGGGATACTTATGCGCTTTTTAATGCCACTCACTTTACTCACACTTAGCTGCACAGCGTCTGCAAACGCTGAGCAGTCAGAATCAAAACAATGGTTTAACTCTATAAACTACGCAAAAATTGATTCTGATTATTACAGCGATGATGTGTATGGGCTATCAACTCACTATTACTTTGAGGAACAGCAAAACTCTGGTGTTTGGGATGATTATGGCTACTTGGATACAGATAGCAATATAGGCTTAAATTATTTTAATTCAGATGGTTACAGTGGAAAAGGTATTTTTGGAGAAGGCTTTTACGGCAATGCTTTTGCAACTTTTGAACTACCTAACATTGGTGATGCCGACAACTATTCGCTTGGTTTAGGTTACTTGTTTGCTGATTCACTAAAAGTATCTGTACGTATGTTAGATTATGAATATAGCGATACAGTTTATTTGTTTAAAGCTCAGTATAATCATGAGATTAACGACACCGACTACATTGGTTTTACTGTTGAAACAGATGATGAAACAGAGTCGTGGGATCTATCATCACGTTACTTTGCCCACCTTTATGATGACAGCTATTTTGCTATAAATGTTGACTATCTAGATGTTGGTGACGACTCAGTTTTTAATGTACTCGCAAACTATTACTTCAATAAACATGTTGCAGTCGGTATTGGCTCAAACGATTCTGATTTAGTGATTGAAGGTAAGTACTTTATTAATGATATCTACTACTTTACAGCTAATTACACTGATAATGATAACTACGATGTATACAACCTTAGCTTTGTAGCCCAATTTTAATAAGTACAAAAAAGCCGCCTTACTGGGGTCACTTCAGTCAAACAAGGCGGCTTTTACTAAACAACTATAACTTACATATTACCCAGCTCTATCATCATAGCTGTATACATACGTAAATTAAGCTCTAGTTGCTCAAGCGTCATAAATTCATGCTCTGAGTGACCTGTGTAGCGCTTACCTGGCATTGAAGGACCAAACGATACCGCGTTATCAAACAGCTTTGCGTTAGTGCCACCACCAATAGATACAAAGTCAGCTTTTTCGTCACCCGTAAAGTGCTTGAAAATATCAAGTAGCTTTTGCGCATGTGGCGCGCCATCAAGTAGCATAGGTGTACCAATAATTGTTTCTATGTTAGCAAGCGTTACATTGTTAGCAGCCTGCCAATTCGCGAGTGCATCATCAATTTGCTTTTGCAGTACAGCTTCGTCTTTACCCATAGGGCGACGTGCATTTACAGCAAGTGTTAGCGCATTACCATCGCGCTCAATAACTGTTGGTGCAACCGTCATCGGGCCCATAAAGTCGTGCTTATAGGCTATTTCGCCAAATTGTTTACCGTGAATGTCTAAACCAATTAACTGGTTTACAAAGTCGATTAGCTCGCCGTCGCTATTATTTTCAAGCTCCACGCCTTTAAATAATTCAGCTAAATACGCAATGGCATTTATACCTGACTCTGGCTCTGATGAATGTGCCGACATACCTTTAACACTTATTGCTAAGCCATTGCTTTTTTCACTAAAGTTAAATTCAACTTCATTTAATGTTTTAGCTTTTGCCTTTAATGTATTAATAAGGTCAGCGTCTGCATTGTGCAGAACTAAGCTTGCATCTTCTGGAATTTGGCTTCTAAACGCACCGCCAGTTACATCACTTACATACACACCCGTCTGTGGTGATGTTGCATTAAAAGTAGGTGCAATTAAACTCCAGCCTTTCTCAGCAACGACTACAGGGTATGACGCATCAATCGTAACTGCATATTTTGGCTGCTCGTACGTTTTCATAAACTCTGTAAGCGGACCCCAATCAGACTCCTCAGCAAGATAAATCATTAGCTCAATACGATTATTAAGCGTTATGCCTTTATCTTTAATTGCTTTCATGGCGTAAAGCGCTGTCGCTATTGCGCCTTTGTCGTCCTCAGTACCACGGCCAACTAATTTACCTGGCTCAGACGTATCAATAATAAAAGGACTTTGTTTCCATTTGCTGGCATTAGCCGGTTGCACGTCGCCGTGCGTTACTACCGTTACTTTTTCGCTTTGCTCGCCCATACCTATTAATACGGTGTAACCTAAATCTTGATAGTCAAAACCAAGCTCTGCGGCTTTCATTTTTAACAGTGCTTTAAAGCCAATAAAATCGGGATTTTGAGGAGCTGTAATGTCGCTTTTATTAACCGTCGGAAAAGCCACTAAGTTAGTTAGTGTGTGTATTTGAGCATTTTGGTAGGTATTTACTGCGTAATCGGCAACGCTATCAATATTTTTATTTAACTGCGCATGAGCACCAAACGCAAATAAAGCAATACTGGCTAAAGCTAACTTTTTCAAAACAATTCCCATTTAATTAATAACTAAGAGCGGTAATTATAACGCTATGAAGCGCTTACTTATAGCTCTTTACGCTAAACACACAGGTAACTTAAGCTGAATATTTATATAGCAGCTTTTATAGGGTGGTTGTATAATGCGCGACTTAAAATTAACAGGGTATTTAATTGTGAACCGTCGTAAAAAAATCGTCACTAAATTTCAAAAGAAAGATAAACGCACTAACGCTAAACTACACAAAAGCAACAAACCGTCTTATATATCAAAAGCTGAGCGCGAAAAACTAGCTGAGCAAGAAAATAATGAGCCACAGGTAATCCAAGAGTAACTTTACGTTACCTGTTGCTTTGATAATTTAAAGTGGCAAAAGTACCGACCACTTACATAACATACCACTGCCGTGGCAACTATAAGTTCAAACGTAGCTAAGTGATTAACTGTATCTACATATGGCATTGCGAGGTTTATACTTTGCATCCAGTCTTTCATTTTAAATAATGCAGTTGCCCCAATAACCATTGGAAATGTAAAAGCAGCGTAGCTCGGCGTAAAAGGTCTGCGTAATAACTTTATAAATAACACATAAACAATCAGTGTTTTTATTATCGCTAATATAAATAATGCGCCCACTATAACAAGTGATGGATTAGCTACAATATGAAAATACCCCGCTAATGTTAAACTGGCAGGCGCCGCTAAAATGGCAAGTGTTGGCTGTATTTCGTAGTCACTTTTTAAGGCTAATAAAAAACGATAAAACATAATTGGCAGCATTATGGCGTACGTTGATATACCAATAACTAACGCACTATAAGCTAACCACGCTAATGTCGGATTTCCCGAAAAAGTAACATCTGCAATAATTATCCCCACTGGTGGCACAAACCAACTGGGCGCCATATCTTCAAAATTAAACTTTTTTGCTCGCTGGTATAAAAAACTCACCAAAAATATGAGATGCAGCGCAAAAGCTAAAACCCACATAATGTCGCCAGCTAAAGGGTTAAAGTGCCCAATTGAGTTTGAAATAACAAGATTAGCCATTGCAAATGTAGGGATCACACTTCCTGCAACTGGGTGTGCTAAATCGGCTTTTAATAAATGAGGGTGTAGTAAAAACTTAGCAGCCAAAAGTAAAACTAATACGCCAGCTAATACCGCTCCCAAAAATTGCCCTTGGGAGTTTAAATTAAAAACGTTTTCCCATGTCCCCCCCATACTGGCAATACCCAAAGCTAAACCGGCCATAGCTGTTGGCGCACCCATCACTTTATTTTTAAATTGCTTAAACACTGTATTTCCTAATCATTGGGTGATGAACAAGTTACTGCTTTTTACTGCATTGCCTTAAAATAACGCTGTAAAATTAGTACAAGCGTGCTTAATAGAACGCTTTTTGCGTACAAATATTTCATAAAAATAAGTTTACGGCTTACATATTAAAACGTAAAAAAAGCCATAACACAGTTATGGCTTTTACTTTATTTTTAAAATTTAGTTTAGTTAGAACGCGTAACTAACGCTTACATTAAATGAACGCCCCTGCCCTACAAGTTGTTCAAACCCGTTGCTGCTATCTTGTTTAAGTGCCGCAATACTTACACCACCTAATGGGAGCTGGTAATACTCATCAAACACGTTACTCACTTCAGCACTTAGCGTTAATGAATCCCATGTGGCTTTAGAGCTTAAATTAACCAGGCTGTAGCTGTCTGTTTGGTTTTCAAAACGATTATTATCTACACGGCTTTTAGTATCTACCCACTGCCAAGATAATGCATTTTCAAATCGACCTATTTGCTGGCTAATACCTAGCTGGGTTTGCAGTGGTTTAATTTGATAAAGCGGCTGGTTAGTATCGTCGCGCTTGCCTCTCGTATTAGTAACATTAGCGTGTAATTGCCAGTTACCTAAATCCTTAGATTCATAAATATTGGCTGTTAAATCTATTTTTGCACCATACAAAATTGCATCTACATTAGTAAACTGCAAAATGTTACGCGTTGTATTGTCCAAGTTATAACTATTGAAGCTTCTTACAATATCAGCATCAATATAGTCGCTCACATCGGTATACCACACATTGGTACTTAATCGCCAACGGTCATCTTTAGCCGATTTAATATAAGTAGCACTTATTGTATGCGCAGTTTCAACGTCTAAATCAGGGTTACCAATATAGCCATTACCATCGCCATACCAACCAATCATGGTGGTTGCCATGGTGCTTACACCCCAACTGTATCGCTCGTATAAATTAGGCGCGCGGTTTTTACGGGCAAGACCAAATTGCAGCTCATCATAATTTGTTATTTGGTAGTTAATTAATAAGTTAGCATCAACTATGGTGTCGGTTTTATCTCTGTCTCCAGCATTAAAGTTCTCAGCAGCAATGGTATTATCTATAGATGTATCGCTCATGGACATACTTTGCATACTACTCATATCGCTCATATCCATCATACTCATACCATCGTTGTATGATTGAACCTCTCCAACGTGGGTATTAATACTTTCAATGCGTACGCCTGCGTTTAACCATAACTTTGTATTTACTTGGCTCTCAAATTCTGCAAATGCCGCTATCCGCTCTCGTTTACCGTTTTTTATATTTACGTAATCGTCTGGTCCCATCATGGTTGAGCCTTCAATACCTGGCCACCAATCATCAATGCTGTAATTGTAATATTCTTGGCCGAGTAAAATACTGCTGTTTTTATCAAGCGCAATACGCCATTTTAACTGCGTACTTATATCTTGTGCATCGGTTTTCATTGGCATCATGCCTGTTTTTTCTTCACTGAAAAAACCCATTTCGTGCTTTACGCTATGCCAGTTGACTTGCCCTTCAAGCTCGCTGTTTTCAAAGGAGCGCTTGTATTGAGCTATTGCACCGTAACTGGTGTTATCGGTCATATCCATATACTGATTTGCAAATCCCTGATACGGGATTTTTTGATGGGTTAGCTTTATAACTAATTGCTGTTTATCATCGCGTATAGCTGCGGTTAAACTGTGATTTTGTGCTCGGTACAATGTATCAAGTACTACGTCGCCGTTACCGTCTTCATAGCTATCTGCGTCACTAAACGAACCTTGATAATTAAGGCTAAACGTATCACTTGCTAAACGTGCACCCACGCCAAGTTTACGTCCGTTATCAACGCTACTGTACTTTGCTGACACATAACCTGAGTGCCAACCTAATTCATTGCTATCGCTATACTGTGGTGAAATAGAATTAACGCTTATTACACCGGCAATATTATCGCCGCCCGCGCTTACAGGCGATACGCCTGCAACCACATTGTAAGACGTAATTTGATTAGCCGAGATATACGAAAGTGGCGGGTTCATATGATTAGCGCATGCAGCGGTAACATCTGCGCCATCAATCAACACTTTAACTCTGTCGCCCATTAAACCATTTAAAACAGGGAGGTTAGATACGCCGCCCGCTGCTGAAAAATCGACACCTAAATCACTCAATAATGATTCTGACGAGCCCAGTGCTAAATGTTTATTTTGAGCATGTCCGTGTACTTCAATAACTTCTAAAGACGTATCGTCGGCAAATGCAAAAGGTGATAAGACACCACTAATAAAAAGTGCGACAGGGGTAAGTAAGTAAATTTTTTGAGTTTTGCTTTTATAAACCATTTTTAATTTATGCCACTGTAATAATTAGCGTAATTATAGTGTGAACTGCAAAAGCAAAAGCGCGACATATTGTCGCACTTTATCAATTTAGAATGTTGTTAGGTGTGTTTAATCTAAAAGGTCATATAATAAATTAAGTATTTAACTTTGCTACAGTTTGAGAAACTATATCAGCTCCGCGCTCAATCTCTTTAATAACTTCTGACACATTAGCAATAAGCTCTCGCCCTTGCTCTGAAGAGTCTGAAACTGACGTTATTTGCTTTGATATATCGTTGGTTAACTCTTGGTTATTTTTAACAACCGTTGCTATTTCATTAGTTGAACTACTCGTACTAGCTGCCAGCTGCCTTACTTCATCAGCTACTACGGCAAAACCTCGGCCATAGTCACCAGCACGCGCTGCTTCTATTGCGGCATTAAGTGCCAGTAAATTAGTTTGATCGGCAATGCTGCTAATTGTAGAAACAATGGAACCTATTACAGCGGATTGTTCATTAAGGTTTTTAATTAAATCTACCGATTTAAGTACTTGGCTTACAATCGCGTCGGAGTTTGAGACAGAGCTTTGTAATATTTCAGAGCCTTTTTTAGCAGTTTGCGCAGTAGATACCGCCGATTCATATGCTATTGCAGCAGCTTCAGTTACAGCACTATTATTTTTAATACGGGCAGTGATATTCGACGCAAACTTAATTATTTTAATTACATTACCTTTGCTATCTAAAATTGGGTTATAAGTTGCTTCTAACCAAATTTCTGAACCATCGGCGGCAATACGTTTAAACTTCCCTGACTTAAATTGCCCCTGCGCTAACTCACTCCAAAAAAGTGGATTTTTCTCATAAAATACTTCCGTACAAAACATTTTATGATGCTTACCTACGATATCTTTTAAGCTATATCCGATTGTCGTTAAAAAGTTTTGATTTGCGCTTAAAATATTACCCTCTGGGGTAAACTCTATGGTGGCTAAAGCTTTGTCGAGTGCATTTGCAATAGCTTCTTGCGCTTTTCTTTGTATGTAACTATTTGTAATATCAGAGGCTATTTTAATAACTTTGGTAACTACGCCGCGCTCTTCTACCGGGAAGTAAGTTGCTTCAAGCCAAAGTTTATCGCCATTCGCTTTATATCTTAGAAACGCTCCTGCTTTAGAGTCACCAGCCTTTAATTCTTGCCAAAACTTACTGTATTCGTGTGAGCTGGCATACTCACTTTCGCAAAACATACGATGATGCTTACCTATTATTTTCTCTTTACTGTAACCAATGGTTTTTAAAAACAATTGGTTTGCGTCTAATATTATTCCTTCAGGTGTAAATTCTATATAAGCTACATGCTTATTAATTGCAGATAATACAGACTGCTTTTGAATTAATTGAAGCTCCATTTCTTCAATTTTTGCGTTTCTTTTAGAAATACCAAACATATAAAAACCTTAAGGAGTAAATTAGTACAAACATTAGCAAATCAATGTGACATCAATATGTAACTATACTGTAAATATAAGCTTTAAATAGCCTTTCTGCTAATATTTAATATCTTATAGGCACCTGCTTTATAAATAGTTTTTTTATTTTATAAATATTAAGTAGTGTTTTCTTCTAATTAACATTTTAAAAACCTAACAAAACCACTAATTTATGCATGACTCTGTACTTTTTTTAACTTAAAATAACGCTCTCACAGACTACCCTCTCACACCAAAATTTAAGCATACATATAATATTTTCTATTCAGAATTTATTGTGCAGTTTCATTTTTAAATTAAACCTAAGGGATCATCTATGACATCAGATGTAACGTCGGCATCTAGTCAACTTAACAGAACTGCTATTTTACTCGTATTAGCGCTTGGCACATTTATTTTAGGATTATCTGAATTTTCGATGATGCCTATGCTGCCATTAATTAGCGAAACATTTGGCTCAACGCCATCACAAAGTGGTTATGCAATTAGTGCTTATGCCATTGGTGTTGTAGTGGGGGCGCCTATTTTAATGCTAACAACTGCTAATATGAGAAAGCGCAAAGCATTGCTCATTTTTATAAGCTTAATGTTTGTCTCAAATGGGCTCAGTGCAATGGCAACCTCGCTTGAGCAGTTGGTTATATTTAGATTTTTAAGTGGCTTACCTCATGGTGCATATTTTGGCGCGGCTATTTTATTAGCATCTGATATTGCCCCTAAAGGTAAACGTGCTAGCTTTATGTCAAAGGTGTTTATGGGTTTAACTGTGGCTACTATTGTTGGTGTGCCTGTTGTAACACTTGTGGGTCAAAACCTTAGTTGGCGGTATTGTTTAGCCGGCGCTGCAGTGCTTGCATTTATTGCTTTTATTTTTGTTTATAAAGTGGTTCCTAATATTGATAACGCTAAGCCTTCTAACTTACTAAATGAGTTTGGCGTCCTTAAAAACAAGCTGGTTTGGTCTATTTTGGGTATTGTAATTATTGGCTTTGGCGGGGTGTTTTGTATTTATACTTACATTGCCGACACCATATTAGTGGTAACAAAAACAGCCCCATATACTATTTCTATCGCAATGGTAATGTTTGGTATTGGTTGTACGCTCGGTAACTATGTACTGGGTAAAGCTGCCGATAAATCAGCAATTAAAACAACTGGCCTTGCGCTTGTATGTACCATTGTATTTGCCTTCGCTTATGTAACGGCAAGCCATAATATTTGGGCTCTTTACGCGGTGATCTTCTTTATTGGTTGCAGTGTGGGCTTAGCTACGCTGATTCAAACGCTTTTAATGGACGTTGCACCCGAAGGCCACGCTATGATTGGTGCCTTAGTACAGTGCGCATTTAATACTGCCAATGCTATAGGCCCTTGGGTCGGCGGAATTGCAATAGCCCAAGGTGCTGCACCTAATCAAACAGGTTACGTAGCAGCTGCATTATTTTTAGGTGGCTTGGGTATGTGGCTACTAAGTTACTTACAACTAAATAAACAGCAACCAACAGCGCAAGCCGCTAATTAACCTGAGTTCTGATTACTTTGAAATACAAAAAGAGCCGCTAATTAGCGGCTCTCTTATTTTTAATTTGCTCGCTACAATTAAGCGTTTAACGATGCCATATCAATAACAAAACGGTATCGTACGTCAGACTTTTCCATACGCTCGTATGCAGTGTTAATTTCGTCAATGTTGATCATTTCGCACTCAGGTAGCACGTTGTTTTCACCACAAAAGTCGAGCATTTGTTGTGTTTCTGCAATACCACCAATAAGTGAGCCTGCAATACGGCGGCGACCCATTAATAATGGCACCGTGCTTAGCTCATCTACAGGACCAACTTGGCCAACAATAACTAAAGTACCATCTACATCAAGTAGCGGTGTGTATATAGATAAATCATGCTTCACAGGCACGGTATCTATAATGACATCAAAGGCAGATTGCGATTCTTTCATTTCGTCATCATTAGATGACACTAAGTAGTGCTGAGCACCTAATTTAACCGCATCCTCTTTTTTAGACTCACTACGGCCAATTACCGTAACGCTTGCGCCCATTGCAACTGCATTTTTAACGGCCATATGACCAAGTCCGCCTAGACCGACAACACCAACACGGCTACCTTTTTTTACGCCCCATTTATGAAGTGGCGAGTAAGTAGTAATACCTGCACAAAGTAGCGGTGCTACTCGAGAAAGGTCTAAATTTTTTGGCACAGAAAGTACAAATTCTTCGCGTACAACAACATGTTTAGAATACCCACCTTGGGTCATTTCACCACTAATACGGTCTTTACCTGCGTAAGTACCAATCATGCCTTCGCGACAAAATTGCTCTTCGTCATTATCACATTGGTCGCAGCTTTGGCACGAATCAACCATACAACCAACAGCAACCGTGTCGCCTTGCTTATACTTTTTAACGTCGCTACCTACCGACATAACTTTACCGACAATTTCATGCCCAGGTACCAACGGGTAGTTACTGCCACCCCAATCATTTCGTACGGCGTGTAAATCTGAATGGCACACGCCACAGTATAAAATTTCAATTTCTACATCGTTATTTCGTAAATCGCGGCGCTCAAAAGAAAACTCTGTTAATTCAGAACCTTGGCTTTTTGCTGCATATCCTACTGTTTTCATAATAACTCCATAGTGGTTAAAAATTTAAATCATCAACAGCATAGTGCATAGCCCGTGAATAGAACCTGACAATATAAAATAGGCACAAAAAAAGCCCAACAATGTTGGGCTTTAGTACACTAATAACCTAATACAGGTTAAGTCGTTTTATTTTTCAAGTAAGGTATTTAGTTCATTAATAATTGAATGAATGCGCTCTGCATTTTTTCCTAAATCACTGCGCCCTACACGCGACTTACTACGAATATCAACAAAACGTTGGCTGCCTTCATCTTTAATACGAATGACCACATCGTCTTTAAAACCAAACCATGTTGTTGTATCAGTAGCCTCTACAATACCTGTAGCCGTATTTGCACTTACTACAGCAAAACCAAGGTTTTTAACTGCTTGTTCGCTTGCTGTCATTAAATCGGCTTTTGATTGTGCAAAGCTTAACGTTGCCAGTTCAGGGTATGCTTTGCGTTGCTGCACTGCTATTTCTTCACCCGCGTATTCTACTGGGTTAGATGCATTTGCACGTAGTGGCGCAATTGCTACAAATTTTGGTGGGTTAACTAAATCAGTTGAAATGTCATGAATTGCCGGTACGCCTTCAGCCTTGTTCATCATATTAAGTGGCATAGCAATAGCCACAACCGAAAACACAAGTGCAATAACACCACTACTTAGCGTTAATGTTTTACGCATAAATAACACTTGTACTATAAGTAATACCAAAGCAGCGCCACCAGCGTAAACGCCATATTTAAAACCCGTAAACGCAACGCCTAATTCTACAATACCAAACTTATACAAAGGCCCTGGCAGTAGTACGAGTAAAAAAGCGATTAAACTAACTAAGCTCACTAAAACTTTCATTTTACAATTCCTTTATTGTGTGTGATTTTTATTATTGAAACAGATAAGCACTATTAACCAGTAGCTTATACTACTAACAAGCGCTTTTAGATTACTATTAGCGACTAATTACACAAAAAAGTCCAATGTTGTGTAATCAAAGTTACTTAAATTAGGAAAAATATCAACAAGCTCAGAGCTTGGCACACCAAACCACTGGGCTAATGTGGCAAAGTACTGCTCATTAGCAACACTAGGAATTAAACGCCCGCCACCGGTATCTTGTGGCCCATCCAAATGTTGCGTTAGTAGCTCGCCATATATATTGCCACCTTTTACTGCGCCGCCCATTACTATTTGGTTTCCTGCCCAACCATGGTCAGTTCCATCGCCATTTGAGGTCAACGTGCGACCAAAATCAGACATAGTAAACGCAGTCACTTTATCAGCCATATCAAGCTCTTTCATTGCGCTATCAAATTCACTTAATCCTTGAGCTAACGTATTTAATAAAGCAGGGTGCGTTGTTAATTGGTTGTCGTGCGTATCATACCCCCCCATAGAAACAAAAAACACTTGGCGCTGAGTACTCAATTTTGCCTGTACGCTAATTGTTTTCGCGACTGCTGCGAATTGCTCACTAAGGCTATTATCGCTAAATGGGGTAATAAATGCAGGCGCGCTTTCCAAGGCGCTGTTCATTGCTTGAGTGTTATTTATCGCACTTGTTAAACCATTAGCATAAGCAGTACTTAACGGATGCCCTGTATTACCTAGTAAGCGATTCATAATAGCGGTTACGTGCTCGCTTCGAGGTTGATACCCTCCAAACGCGTTGATATTACTAATGCCGCTTTTGTTAAGCGCAAATGCACTCGTTGTACTTCCCGTTTGCCATAGATTAGTACCGTCGAGTGATACATTAGCTGCAAACTCATCTTGTAACTCTAAACGTTCTAAAAGTCGTGCGCCCCAACCACTGTTAAGTGATTGTTTTTCTCTACCATACATCCACGCAGCCTGCTGATCGTTATGCGAAAACAAATGCTTAGGTAAGCCTACTGTTTTATTTTTATAGTCACTCAATGTCGTGGGAGCGAGTAAAGTACCTACCCCGCCTATAAATGCTAAATTTTGAGATTCAAATACACTTTGTATAGGTTCAAGTGAAGGGTGAATACCGACTCCACCGGCAAACTGGCTTTTAATACTTAACTCAAGTGGGCTCTCTACCGCTAGGTTCTGCCTGCTTTGCTCGTAAACACTACGTTGCTCGCCTTCAAGCGGAACGAGCATATTTAACGAATCATTCCCTCCGTATAAATAAACACACACTAATGCTTTGTAATCACCTAGTTCAACAGCATTAGTCGCTCCAGTTAACGCTTGTAATTGCAGGCTTGTTAACGCGGCGGCCGATACGCTGCCTTTTACACATAACGACAAAAACTCTCTTCTATTAATGCTCATTATGCGCTCCTAATACTGCACGTTAAATTCAGGTGAAATAGCAATCATATATAATAAATACGAAACCCGTTCACGGTATTGCTCTTCATTAAAGTAGGCATCTAAATCAAGTAATGCTTGGCGTGTGTCACTGCTCATTGCGCCTGCAAAATATAGCGTGTTGTACTGAGTTAATAGCGCACTAACACCGTTTTTCTCTAACACATTCATGTCGTCTTGAATATAAACATAAATACCATTTGAATTTAAATCACTGTGTGCTTCAGCGGTACTCCACACTAAACTTGCGTAAAGCGCGTTCATGGTGCCAATCAGTGTTGCATCGTTTGCTATTTGTAACTCTGGCGCAACAATACCTTCATTTCGCAAAGCTGCGGTTTGATAATCAGGCCTAAAAAAGTTAAATACCGAAGCCGATTGCATGGGTCCTTGTCCGTAGCTATTTATTAAATTCCATGTTTTATAATAACCCGCTGGCGATTTAGCATCGAGATTTCGCCAAAACTGTACAGTTTTTAAAATAGGCTCTTTAATTTTACCTTGGTAATTAAGCACTGAGCCAAAATGCCGCGCTTCATCATCTAAATAAATAGCCTTTACTACCGCCGCTAAATCGCCGCGTACACCAGCGCCGTTATCAATAAATACATTAGCTACTCGCTCAACATATTGGGGGGTTGGGTTTGAGGTAATTAATCGCTGAATAAGCTGTTTGCTAATAAACGGCGCAACATTTTGATGATTAAATAAATTATCGAGCCCTATTTGCAATGACTCTTCTGCTGCATAACCTTGTGGTATAACCTCACCGTTTAGTAAGGTTTTTTGTTTACTAGAATGGTACTCGTCAAATGCTTCCATTGGCTTAATATAATCACGACTTTTACGCTTAAATGTTTCACTATCGGCAAACGTCCAACCAGTAAATACGCGTGCAAAACCCTCTATTTCTACCTGTCCGTAAGTGGCAATGGTATTACCTTGTGCATCAAGCTTGGCGCTGCCATCTAGATTTAGTTCTTCAAGGCCAATAGTAAATAACTGCATTACTTCACGTGCGTAATTTTCGTCTGGGCGAATATTAAGTGCATCGTCTGCTTTTTCGTTACCCAAATGGCTTAAATAAGTTCCCATAATAGGCGAAAGCGTGACATCTTCGAGTAAGTCACGATAATTACCAAAGGCATGCTTTAGTAATAAATCGTAATAAGTGATCATGCCCTCAGGTTGCCCTCTTAAGGCACTGTTCTCATCCGACACCACTAATATTTCACTTAACGCAAATGCAACACGTTGACGGAGTTGATCGTCACTTTGCATTACTGCTTTCCACCATGCATCTATGCGGCTTATGTATTTAAAGTCGTCATCGTCATTTAGCTTTACTAAATAATCACGGTGATAATTAATAGGTAGCGCTATTTGTTTATCAAGCCATTGCTGCTCGCTTAAACCTTGTGTGTTTTGTATTTCACTAAGCTTAGGCCCCATTGTTGCTTGGTGTAGTAACCGTGCGGCGCTAATCTCATCCATATTATTGCGCGCTATAAAGCTCAGCGTTTTTACACTGCTTGCCCCTTCATTGTCGGTTGCTGTGATCGAAAAAGCGTAATTAACAGGCTTATAACTTTGCGCATTTAGCAGTGTTACTGAGGTGGTTACTGCCTCTAAAGGCCCGCTAATTAGTTCAGGCCCTTGCGTTTGTTGCCATACAACCGATGTAATAGTGCCGTCTTTATCACTGGCTGTTGCTGTTAGCTCAATTGTTTGGCCCTTACTTAATTCACTAGGAAAATCAGCGACTGACAAAATGGGGATTTTATTTCCGTTAACGGTTGGCGTATCATCTGAGCCTGAACCACCGCAAGCGCTTAGTATAAAAACCGAGCTTGCGATCAGAGCAAATTTATAATGCATGTAAAGTCGTCATCATTTGTTAATTAAAGTACGTTAGTGTGTACCGAGTTTGATGCATTTATTGAAACACAAAATTTACAATTTAACTCTTTATTTTTTTGTAACCGAATCATGAACGCCCCATTAATAATGCACTAGCTGCAGGGGTAAACAGCCAGAGCTTTATTATTTATGAAAACAGAAATTCGCTATTGTTTTGAATCTTCACAAGTTGCTAACCGGTTTTTACACGAGCTGAAAGACTGGCCGGTTAACGATGTAAAAACACGACTTTTTAATGGCGGCGATAGTGTAAAAGTGACATACGAATACGACGAAAGTGGTTTTGATTACACCTCAGCCGAGCTCGACGACCTAGCAGAAAAGCATGGCGGAAAAGAAGTTTAAATCCAATAATAACAAGGTATGGAGCCATTTTTCTTGGCGAACGCACTAAACATCAATATTGATAATGCGATCAGTAAATGTTTCATAAATATATCTTTATTGGCTTTATTAGTTATTCGTGGTACTTGCGGATCATCGCCACTTTGCCGCTTTCAATTTCAATCACTTCCATCATTGTGGAGGTGTACTCTATTGGCTGCTTATTTTGCGGATGAATACCTTTTACATAGTTTTTATAACGAATAGCAAAGCCTGTATCGTTAAACACAAATGTATTAAGCAGTGTGCTTTCAAACAATGTGTGCGCACCTAAGTAAAAACTCATACCTTTGCGCATCTGCTTTTTACCATCTGGAGTACGTGAGTCATCCGGTTGATACGGAATATGCTGATTGCCAATATCATCGGTTAACAATGCAAGGTAAGCCTCAAGCTCTTTAGCACCTGCGTTAGGTGCTTGTGTGGCGGTCATTGTTTTATAGTACTGCTGCGCAAACGTATTTAAGTCGAGAGGCTCTTGGGCATGAACCGAAAAGGTAGCAACTAATACCAAACCTAACGTTAAAAGTAACCTCATTGACTATTCCCTGTAGCTAAAAATATTTTATAGGTACATTACATTAGTAAGTTCAATAATCAAACAAAATTAGTTTTAAGTGAATTATCACCTACATCTTGCTCTTTACTCTGTTGGTTGCAACACTGTTGGCAGGGTCGTCTGGCCAAAAATGTTTAGGGTAGCGACCTTTCATTTCCTTTTGCACGTCGCGGTAACTGCTAGCCCAAAAGTGCGCTAAATCTTGAGTAAGTTGCAGTGAGCGTTTACCTGGCGATAGCAGCTCCATAAGCAATGGCAATTTACCGCTGGCAAGCATAGGCGTACTGGTCAAGCCGTAAACTTCTTGCATACGCACGCTTATCTTTGCGGGGCCATCGAGTTGGTATTCTATTTTTATATTTGAGCCACTTGGCACCGTTAAGCGCAAAGGTAACAAAGCTTTTAACGTGGTTTGTTGTTGCCAATCAAAGCAGTTTTGTAATGCTTCAAAGTAGTTAAACTTTTTAAGCTGCGTGAGCGTTTTAATATCTTCTAAAAACACGCCTAGCCACTGCGCTGCATTTTGAATAAGTTGTTGCTCGTTTATTTGCGGGAATTTATCGGGCATTAAATTACTTGCTAGGCTCATACGTATCAGCAATTGTTGCGCATCAGGTTGCTCGTTAAATAATGCAAAACCGTGTTTAGTAAATAAGCTAAGCCACGCTTTAGCACGCTCGCTCTTATCTAGTTTTTGTTTACTAGGCTGGCTGCTGAGCGTTATAGCCCCGAGTTTCACTTCATCTTGATGAATAAAGCGCGCTGATTTTTCATCAAACTCACAACGAGTAAGTTCACTAAATAAATGCGGTAAAAATTCTTGTAACTCAAATGGGTTAAGTGCGGTGGCTGCAAATATACGCCCACCTTTGTGCCCGCCCATGGTTGCTATGGCTA
>Ga0209309_10002279_pt1 | contig 17744 bp, 18 predicted proteins | sample COGITO_mtgs_1204_2_FD_184807 | JGI IMG/M metagenome (GOLD analysis project Ga0209309, IMG submission 184807) | Pelagic marine microbial communities from North Sea - COGITO_mtgs_120412 (SPAdes) (version 2) | ecosystem: Environmental > Aquatic > Marine > Epipelagic ... | reverse complement strand
TTTTTTTAAGACCTCTGTTAAAAGTCGGGTGCAAATATACAATCATTTTTTAGGTTTCCAAATGGAAAATTAAAAAAATATTTATTTGTTTTTAGTACCTTTGCAAACCCTATAAAAATAGACTTTACATGTTCAACAAAAATATAAAATTAGTATTAGCTGCACTCGTTATTGCAGCAGGAGTTTGGCAGTTTTTTGAAAATAATATCGGCAACGGGATTATGTTGATAATCCTTTCCCTATTATTCATCTTTCTATATTTTAAAAACGAAATTATACTACTTGCTTTTCTACGGTTGAGAAAACAAGATTTTCCGGGTGCTAAAAAATGGTTGGACAGAATTAAAAACCCGGAAGCCTCTTTAGTACCAAAACAACAAGGCTATTATTACTACTTAAATGGTTTAATGGTTTCACAAACCAATATGAACGAGGCTGAAAAATACTTTAAGAAAGCTGTTGATTTAGGCCTAAATATGAGTGCTGATATGGCGATGGCAAAATTAAACCTTGCCGGGATTGCTATGACAAAAAACCGCAAACGGGAAGCTCAAATTTTAATGAAAGAAGCAAAAGACCTTGACAAACACAATATGCTGGATGATCAATTAAAAATGATGAAACAGCAAATGAAAAAATCAGGACAACCTAAACAGCATTTTGGTGGTGGACGTCGCGGTGGGCGCCGTTAAATTCTTACAAACACATACGTGTATCCACGTACACTCTTACAGTTTTTTGCGCTTTAACGAATATACTTAGTTGTTAGACGAAAAAATACAATTTTGTCTCAGCTACTTTATACATTTGAGTATCAACAAGTATAAAAGTGTATGGGTAGAAAACTACTTCTTCTATTTTTATTGGTTTCATTAACAGGGCTCTCTCAAGAAGTTGAGCACGAAACCTTATTCTCTCAAGCGATTGGAAAAAATATTAAAAAATATAAAACCCAATCGAAGCAGGCTTATATGGACCAAAATTATGAACGTGCAGATTTCCTGTTCGATTCACTCATAAACAACGTTGTTAACGGAAGTCGTCTTGATAACTTTGATGTTCGTAAAACTTCAGGAAAAAAGATTAACTTTTACGATTTTGAAAAACCGGTATTTTTAATAACCTATGCTTCTTGGTGCACGCCTGGAGTAGGTGAAATCCCGGCTTTAAATAAAATTGTAGATGAAAATTATAAAGAAATTGACTTTGTGGTGCTTTTCTGGGATTCGAAAAAGAAAGTAAAAAAGAAAGCACGTGATTACAACAGCAAAATAACAGTTGTGTATGTAGATGAAACTGAAAATACGCACGGTCACATAGTGGAGACGATGAAGCACAGCTTAGGGTTTCCTACCTCCTTTTTTATAGATTCAGATAAAACCATAATTGATGTAAGACGTGGTGTGCTACACCCATATAATGAAGCGTATGATATTTCTTTTGAAATGAACTATGATTCCTTTCACAATGGTATTTCACTAATTAAAAGTTTTGATGTCAACAATCAAAGCGATATTGTAGCAAAAGACAATCCGTAAAAGGATTAACTAACCAAAGTTAAAAAGACCGGTTACTTTTAAAAGTACCGGTCTTTTGTCATGTAAAAAAGTCTGTATTCTTTATTTTGCAGATTTATTATAATACCCTTCTTTTGGGATATCAATAAAATATTCTTTTCCTGAAGCGTTTTTAAGATACGTTTCGCGCAACCAAGGATTATGGATTTTCAATATTTTATAGTTGATTCCAAATTTCTGTGCAAAAGCAGGAAAATCTGTTACTGCAGTATCCACTTTTACTTTAGTTGTTGGAATGGTGTGGTATAAATCTTTTTCTCTAAAGTTAAAGCCATATTTTTTAGGGTTTGAGAGTATTTGTTTAAACGCTAAAATTCTAAACACATAACGACTGGTTTCATCATTTAACAGCACATCGTAATAGTCGGTGTTAGCTTTTTGACGGTCTATTTGTTTACTTACCCCGTAATTACCCGCATTATAAGCCGCTGCTGCCAACGTCCAACTTCCGAAGCGTTCTTTAGACTTTTTAAGATACTCTGCAGCCACTTTAGTCGCTAATTCAAGATTATAGCGCTCATCTACATAATCATTGATTTCCAGACCATATTCACGACCTGTACTGCTTAAAAAATGCCAAAATCCCGCTGCTCCAGCTGGAGAGCTATTGTTCATCAACCCACTTTCGGCAACAGCTAAATATTTAAAATCATCTGGTAGCCCATATTTTTTTAGCATAGGTTCAATAATGGGAAAGTATTTATTGGCGCGCTTTATAATTAACAATCCATTAGATTGCCAATACGTGTTAACCAATAACTCCCGATCAAAACGCTCTCTAATATCCGGTTCATTCAAAGGAACAGGCTCTCCGGCAAAATCCATCGTTTCTGGAATTGGGAGAGCGTATACATTGTAATCATTCACTAAACTTTCTTCCAATTTTTCATTGGCGGGTGGGCTTTGTACCGTTTCATTTTTCGACGGATCTTGTACTGCATTAATCGATACCCCAGCAATTACAAACAAAATGGTACCCAATCCTATTTTAGATAATAAACTCATAACTTATTTATTTTTTTTACGAAATATACTTAATAATATACCCTTTTTACAGAAATTAACGTGACTTTAGGCAGAAATTATTTCAATTAATCTTTCTGAAACTTTCTTTCCTTTATCCAATAGCATAATATGGGTTCCCCCTTCTAAGGTAATGCAATCATTTATATTCTTAATAGGAAAAACCACATCTTTATTACCGTGAATATGTACCACTTCCTCTAAAGGCTCTTTACGCTGCCATTGCACCATATTTTTTATCGCCCAATCTAAATACTGTTTATTACGAACGTGAAGAAAATCTTGGTATAACTGAAGTCTTTTTTTAGATCGTGGGCCTATCGAAAACTTAGTGAGATTATCGGCGCTCAATACCAATCTGGTTGGTATTAATTTGTAAACACCCGTTTTACGAGCAAATTTCATACGGGTGGGCAGTTCTTTTTTAGACTTTACACTCGAAATAATAATTAAATTTTTCAAGGTAAGATACTGTGCCATTTCTTGCACCACAACCCCACCGAATGACACGCCAACCAATACTGAATTAGACTCTTTTACTCGTTCTGCCATCCGTTTGGCATACAATTCAATAGGCTCCTTTTTTTCTGGAATTAACCATTCTAAAATATGCATTTTAAAACGGTCTTCGGGAAGCTTAATGTTTTTAAAAATTTCTCTTCCAGCAGCCATTCCCGGGACAAAGTAAACGTGTGTTATTTTAGCAGCCATACAGGATTATTGAAAATGATTACGTTTCAACGAGGTATTTTTTGTAACTTTGTTAGGCAAAGATACTATTATCTTATAGCTATTGGAGCGTATGAAAAAGATTTTACATCCCGCTAAAAATCGTGGAACAGCAAATTTTGGTTGGTTACAAGCCAATTATTCTTTCAGTTTTGCCAATTATTTTAATCCTGAACGTATACAGTTTGGCAAACTTCGTGTGTTAAACGATGACCAAGTAGATGCGTCTATGGGTTTTGGTAAACATCCCCATAAGAATATGGAAATTGTTACTATTCCACAATCGGGTGCTTTAAAGCATCAAGATTCTATGGGAAATAATGGTATTATAGAATCTGGTGATATACAGGTAATGAGTGCCGGAACTGGTGTTGAGCATAGCGAAGTTAACGCAAGTACCACAGAACCCGTTACCCTTTTTCAAATTTGGGTAATCCCAGAAAAAGAAGACGTTTCACCTCGATATGATCAGAAAAAAATTGCACCCTTATTACACGATAATTCATTCAGCACTATTGTTAAACCTAAGTCTGAAGCGCAAGAAAATGAATTATGGATACACCAACAAGCCTATTTTAGTATTGGTAAATTTTCAGAAAAAACTGAAACTAACTATTCATTGCATAACAAATCCCACGGTGTCTATGTTTTTGTAATAAACGGCACTATTCTTGTTGATAATGAAACACTTAGCAAACGTGATGCCATAGGAATTTGGGATACAAATACTATTGCTATAACTGCCCATAAAAACAGTCACGTTTTATTGATTGAAGTACCAATGAACTAATTACTAAAACATAACTCCCATGATTGAAGATGTAGAAATAACCGACAATGAGTTTTTAAGACAATTTGAACTTGAAATTGGAGATAATATGGCTCGAATAGAATATGCACTCCAAGACCGAAAGATCTTTTTAACGAAATATGATATGCCCGAAGATTTAGAAGATCAAGGTTTTAGAGATATTTTTATTAAGGCTGTCTTTGATGAAGTAAAAGATCGAGGTATAAGTCTTGTCCCTACAAGTCCAGAAGTTGCGGGCTTTATGCGTAAAAATAGACGGAAATATAGAGATTTACTACCTGTAGGAATTAGTATCTAGCTTGCCATCGCCTTTTCATTTACAAACTCAAAACGCACCAAGCCGTCTTCATCAATTTCAGTAAGTTGGATTGAATGAAGCGTATTGACCAACTCCGGATTCCACGGAGCTTTTACTTTTACATAATTTTCGGTGAACCCGTGAATGTACCCTTTTTTATTTTCGCCTTCAAAAAGAACCGTTCGCGTGCTATCTAATTGACTTTCATAGAAAGCTCTTCTTTTCTTTGCTGAAAGACCACGCAGCATTTTACTTCGCTTTTTTCGCACCTTTATCGGCACTACACCGTCCATTTCGGCAGCTGGCGTATTATCTCGTTCTGAATAGGTAAAAACGTGCAAGTATGAAATATCCAATTCATTTAAAAAATGATAGGTTTCTAGAAAACGCTCTTCCGTTTCGCCAGGAAAACCTACAATAACATCTACTCCAATACAAGCTTGTGGCATTGCACCTTTAATACGTTCTATCCTATCCACGTACAATTCACTCATATACCGGCGACGCATCAGTTTCAATAAATCGTTGCTTCCGCTTTGCAACGGAATATGAAAATGGGGGACAAAAGTATTTGATTCGGCAACAAAATCAATGGTTTCATTTTTCAGCAGATTGGGTTCTATTGAGGAAATACGCAAACGTTCAATTCCGGGAACTTCATCTAAAGCTTCACATAATTCAAAAAAAGTATGCTCGTGTTTTTTGTTTCCAAACTCCCCTTTTCCGTAGTCCCCAATATTTACGCCGGTTAAAACAATTTCTTTAATTCCTTTTTCGGAGATTTCAGCAGCATTTTTAAGCACATTGCCCAACGTATCGCTTCTAGAAATTCCTCTCGCTAGTGGAATCGTGCAATATGTACATTTATAATCGCACCCGTCTTGAACTTTTAAAAAAGCTCTTGTGCGATCCCCAATAGAATACGAACCGACATAAAAATCTGCTTCATCTATTTCACACGAATGCACTTCTCCCAAATCATTTTTGGAAAGATCATTTAAGTAGTCTGTAATTTTGAACTTTTCAGTTGCACCCAAAACCAAATCTACGCCTTCAACATCCGCTAATTCTTCAGGTTTTAATTGGGCATAACAACCTACAGCCGCTACAAAAGCTTCAGGATTTACTTTCTGAGCTTTTTTTACAATGGTTTTAAAACGCTTATCTGCATTTTCTGTTACACTACATGTATTTATAACGTAGATGTCTGCTTTTTCCGAAAAATCTACACGGTTAAACCCTTCATCGTTAAAATTTCGGGCAATCGTAGATGTTTCACTAAAGTTAAGCTTACAACCTAAGGTATAAAATGCGACTTTTTTTGTAGCGTTCATTCTTGTATTTTTGGCAAACGTGGGCGCAAAAATACAAACTATAAATGTTTCGCGAAAATCTATGCAGCACCAAATATCTAAGCTAATATTCGTCATATCAATTATTTGTGTAATCTCAGGATTGAATTCTTGTTCAAACACTACGCAAAGTGACCGCGATCACTTAGTTTTCCGCTACAACGAACACAGTAATATTAGCTCCTTAGACCCAGCTTTTGCTAGAAACCCTCAAAATATATGGCCTACCAATCAATTGTTCAACGGTTTGGTGCAACTGGACGATTCATTAAATATTAAACCTGACATTGCAAAACGTTGGGAGGTTAACGATAGCACTTACACCTACACATTCTACCTGCGAGATGATGTCTATTTCCATAAAAACAAGTGTTTTGGCAGCGATTCCACAAGAACAGTTACCGCAGACGATTTTGTATTCAGTTTTGATCGTTTAACCGATGATGACGTCGCTTCTCCTGGAAGTTGGGTTATGAGTACGGTAGAAAGCTATAAAGCAAAAAACGACACCACGCTGGTCATTCAACTAAAGCAACCCTTTCCTGCTTTTTTAGGGTTGCTCTCCATGCGATATTGCTCGGTAGTACCTGAGGAAGCTATTAATTGGTACGGAAATGAATTCAGAAGTCACCCTGTAGGTACTGGTCCGTTTCAATTTAAACTTTGGGAAGAAAATGTAAAATTAGTACTTCGGAAAAACCCATTGTATTTTGAAACTGACGAACAAGGAAATCAACTTCCTTACTTGGAAGCTGTTGCCATTACTTTTCTACCTGATAAGCAGAGTGAGTTTCTAGAGTTTTCTCAAGGAAAGTTAGATTTTATTTCAGGCTTGGATAATTCGTATAAAGATGAAATTATCACCACCCAAGGAAAGCTTCAGAAAAAGTATAAAGACCGAGTAAACTTAATTACAACGCCCTACTTAAACACTGAATATTTAGGTTTTTTCATGGAAACCGAAACACCTGAAATCGAGTCAAAAACACTACGCCAAGCGGTGAATTACGGTTTTGACCGTCAAAAAATGGTAACCTACCTGCGTAACGGGATGGGCACGCCTGCCACCCACGGTTTTATCCCAAAAGGGCTTCCCGGTTTTGCATCCATAGACGGGTATGATTACAATCCTGATAAAGCCAGACAACTTATAGATCAATACAAAACCAACACGGGAGACACCCAACCGGAAATTACCATTGGCACTAATAGTCAGTATCTAGATATTTGTGAATATATACAGCGCGAGCTGGAAAAAATTGGAATTGCAGTAAATATCGATGTGATGCCTCCTTCCACCCTGCGCCAAATGAAAAGTAGCGGCGAGTTAGGTATTTTTAGAGCTAGTTGGATTGCCGATTATCCCGATGCCGAAAACTACCTATCCTTATTTTACAGTGAAAATTTTACACCCAACGGTCCCAATTACACCCATTTTAAAAATGCTGCATTTGATAGTCTGTATGAAAAATCATTGACCATTTCAGATATTGAAAAAAGGAAAAAGCTTTATACCAAAATGGACTCCATAGTGATTTCCGAAGCACCTGTAGTTCCTTTATTTTATGACGTTGCTATACGTTTTGTAAGTAAAAAAATATCTGGTTTGGGTATTAACCCACAGAATTTTTTGGTATTGAAAAACGTTAAGAAAGAAAAGTAGTTTATTTTTTGCGCCATTTAGCCGTTTCCTCAAAGACGTGTTCTAGAATTTTAGCATCTTCCTCAGAAAACTCAACTTTTCTTCTTGCCATAACTACTTTGGCTACTTCAAAAGCTTTATTGGTTTTGTAGGTGGTCATTCCAGCACTTCCACCCCAACTAAAACTAGGAATAAAATTACGTGGAAACCCGCTTCCGAAGATGTTGGCGCTGACACCTATCACCGTTCCTGTATTGAACATCGTATTAATACCACATTTACTATGGTCACCCATCATTAGTCCACAGAACTGTAATCCAGTTTTGGCAAAGCCTTCGGTTTCATAATCCCATAAACGGACTTCAGTATAATTATTTTTTAAATTGCTATTATTGGTGTCGGCCCCCAGATTACACCACTCGCCAATAACGGCATTTCCTAAAAATCCATCGTGACCTTTATTGGAGTACCCCATAATTACCGAATTATTAAGCTCCCCTCCTACTTTACTGTGTGGCCCAATGGTACACCCCGTATAGATTTTAGCATTCATCTTCACGGTAGCGTTATTGCAAAGTGCAAACGGTCCACGAATCATAGACCCTTCCATAATTTCAGCATATTTACCAATATAAATAGGCCCTTCGGTTGCATTTAAGGAACACAAAGGAAGTTTGGCTCCTTCTTCTATAAAAATTTGCTCTTTGTTGAAAGCAACAGTCATTTCTGGGATAGGCTGCGATTCTCTGTCCTTGGTAATTAGTTTAAAATCACGCTTGATGGCTTCGTGATTTTTCGAAAAAATATCCCACGTATGTTCTACTCGCAATACATCATTCTCGGAATATTGAACAATATCATATGTTTCAAAATCTACTTCTTGTCCTTCTGAAGTAAAAAAAGCGATTGGTTCATCGTCATAAAAAACTGCCTGGTTTTCAGAAAGTGACTTTACTATTTTAACTAAGTTTTCCGAAGGGATAAAAGAAGCATTAATAAAAATATTCTGTTCCATTTCAACCATCGGATACTTTTCAGATAGATAGTCTTCCGTTACCGTAGTTGTTGTAAAGCCTAACAATTTTTCCCATTTTTCACGAATGGTCAATATCCCGATTCGGATATCTGCCACCGGACGTGTATAGGTAAATGGAAGTAATTGGTTGCGTACGGTACCGTCAAAGAGGATGTAGTTCATGTTCAGTTGTGAGTTTTGAGTTCTCGGTTATTGACAATGATTTTTATTGCAAAGTAAATATACAAATCCTATATAAGGTGGTTGAGTGATTTTTCAATTTTGCCTTAGCAAAACTGAAAAATTGTATCGAAACCACCGAAAATAAAAACCACCACATAAAAAAAGCCCTCGAAAAAATCGAAGGCTTTGTTTATATCGTATCAAAAAAAGATTACTCGCTTTCTTTAGCTTCTTCTTCTTTAGGAGATTTTTTGAATTTTGCGTATTTGTTTTTAAACTTATCAATACGTCCAGCAGTATCAAGCAATTTAGCTTTACCAGTGTAGTAAGGATGAGAAGTTCTGGAAATTTCCAGCTTCACCAATGGGTATTCTGCACCGTCAACCTCAATCGTTTCTTTTGTATCTGCAGTAGATTTCGTTAAAAATACATCCTCATTAGACATATCTTTAAAAGCAACTACTCTATAATTTTCAGGATGGATACCTTTTTTCATCTTGTTATCTTTTTAATAGGGTCTCAATTTTGAGAATGCAAATTTAAATATTTTTAATAAATAGACAATAATAAACACTCTTTTTTTGAAAAGAAAATAGCATTCCTAGTTCAAAAATACATAGATTCTATATTTCAGAAAAATAAACCGTAACATTTTACTACTTTTGCTTACTAACTAACCAAACCAAAATATCTTTAAAAATGGAAAATCAAACTGCTTCTGTTAAAAAAATCGGTCTTAATTATGGGCTTATCCTCGCCTTGCTTGTTGTAGGATTATCTGTAATTGTTTACGTTTTAGGTCTGCACCTAGAACAACCTTGGTGGCAATCTGTCCTTAACTTTATTTTTATGACCCTATGTATTGTATATGGTCTTAAAGCGTTTAAAAAAGATAATGGCGGCTTTTTATCATTGGGCGAAGCGCTTAAAACAGGCTTAGTTATTGCATTAGTGTCCGGTATTATAGGTACACTCTTCTCTTATCTTTTTATCACCTTTATCGAACCGGATTTTATTAGTCAAATGCTTGATACTACCCGTGAAAAATTGGTTGAACAAAATCCAAATATGTCACAAGAACAAATGGATATGGCCATGGGTATGACCGAAAAGTTTATGAGTCCGTGGATTATGTTTGCAATGGGAATGATTGCTTCGATTTTCTTCGGCTTTATCATTTCATTGATTTCCGGTTTAGTGATGAAACAAAACCGACCAACATACGAGTAAAACCAATACATGAATTTATCCATCGTCATTCCTCTTCTCAATGAAGAAGAGTCCATAAAAGAATTATACCATTGGATTGCAAACGTTATGCAATCCAATGGCTTTTTATACGAACTCATCTTTATAGACGATGGTAGTAATGACAAATCTTGGAATATAATTGACGAGTTGTCACGGGAGCACAAGGAAGTAAAAGCGATCCGGTTTTCACAAAACTTCGGAAAATCGCAAGCGTTGCATGCCGGCTTTGCCCTTGCCATTGGCGATGTAGTTATTACCATGGATGCCGATTTACAAGACAATCCAGAAGAAATTCCCGAATTATACAAGATGATCGTTAATGACGATTACGATTTGGTTTCTGGCTGGAAAAAGAAACGCTACGACTCAGTAGTTGCAAAAAACATGCCTTCCAAGCTGTTTAATTTTGCCGCTCGGAAAACTTCGGGTGTAAAGTTGCATGACTTTAACTGCGGTTTAAAAGCGTATAAAAATGAAGTGATTAAAACCATAGAAGTTACTGGCGAAATGCATCGATATATTCCTGTATTGGCTAAAAATGCAGGGTTTATCAAAATCAGCGAAAAAGAAGTACAGCACCAAGCCAGAAAATACGGAACCACAAAATTTGGAGCAGAACGCTTTGTTCGCGGGTTTTTAGATTTAATTACCATTTCATTCTTATCTCGTTTTGGTAAAAGACCCATGCATCTTTTTGGCGCTTGGGGAGCCTTTATGTTATTTGTGGGCTTTTGTTTTGCCTTATATTTAGGCATAGATAAGTTATTTATCCATAAACAAGCTCGCCTTTTGGCCGAACGTCCCGAGTTTTTTATTGCTTTAACAGCTATGGTTTTAGGGACCCAACTTTTTCTAGCAGGATTTTTAGGTGAATTAATTTTACGCAGTAAGAAGAATTCCAAAAACTACACTATTAAAGAACGCCGAAACGTTAAAGAATAACGAATTGGTTTCCTTATTTTTGCCTTTTTAACTGTAACGAATGATTTACGTAGATCCTACTATACTAGAGCGCGTTAACAAATGGCTCACTCCTTTTTTTGATGCTGAAACGCAAGAAACTATTAAAGAAATGATTGCCCACGATCCCGAAGGGCTTGAAGATAGTTTTTATAAAAATTTAGCTTTTGGAACCGGCGGAATGCGAGGTATTATGGGAGTTGGTGATAACCGGATTAATAAATATACCCTCGGAAAAAACACACAAGGTCTTTCCAATTATTTAAAAACCCAGTTTCCAGATAAACCGATAAAAGTTGCTGTTGCGTACGATTGTCGTCATAATAGTAAAGAATTGGCGCAAATAGTTGCTAACGTATTTTCAGCGAATGATATTGAGGTATTTCTCTTTTCAGACTTACGCCCTACGCCTGAACTTTCTTTTGCCGTAAAGCATCTTAATTGTCAATGCGGAATTGTACTAACCGCTTCACACAATCCCCCGGAATACAACGGTTACAAAGTATATTGGCAAGATGGCGGCCAATTGGTGCCACCACAAGATGGTGAAATTATTGCTGAAATAAATTCACTGGAATATTCAGATGTAAATTTTGAAGCCAATTCAGAAAAAATCCAGTTGATCGATTCAGAAATAGATGATGCTTTTGCTGAAGCGTCCATCAAAAATGGCAGTTTTAATACTTCAGAAAAGGCAAAAGATAACTTAAAGATTGTTTTTACTTCGCTCCACGGGACTTCAATCACCATGATTCCACAGGTTTTGAAACAAGCAGGATATAAAAATGTAACAGTTGTAGAAGAACAGGCCAAACCAGACGGCGATTTCCCAACTGTAGCATCACCCAATCCGGAAGAACCTGCTGCCTTAAAAATGGCCCTTGATCTAGCTGAAAAAGAGCAAGCCGACATTGTAATAGGAACCGACCCCGATTGCGACCGTTTAGGAATTGCTGTCCGAAATAGTAAAGGGAAAATGACATTACTTAACGGCAACCAAGCGATGGTTTTAAAAACACATTTTTTACTAGAGCAATACAAACAAGCTGGAAAGTTAAATGGTACACAATTTATAGCTTCTACGGTGGTTTCTACTCCTATGATGCAGAAGTTAGCCGAAAGCTATGACGTTATCTACAAAGAAGGGCTTACGGGCTTTAAATGGATTGCCAAGATGGTAAAAGACTTCCCCGAGCTTGAATTTATTGGCGGTGGCGAAGAAAGCTTTGGTTTTATGGTTGGCGATTTTGTCCGTGATAAAGATGCCGTGACCGCTACCCTACTCGCTTGTGAAATTGCCGCGCAGAAAAAAGAAGCTGGCAGTAGTATGTTTGAATACCTACAGACAGTTTATAAAGAATATGGAACGTATCGCGAGCATTTGGTTTCATTGGTTAAAAAAGGTAAAAAAGGAGCCGAAGAAATTTCAGAAATGATGAAAACCCTTCGTGAAAAACCGTTTACTGAAATTGCTGGTAGTAAAGTAATTCGGTTTGAAGATTTGCAGAAACAAGAAGCCACAACGTTTCCTTCAAAAACAACAGAAACGTTAGACATTCCAAAATCGAATGTTTTAATTTATTATACCGAAGACGGTAGTAAAATTGCGATGCGCCCTAGCGGAACAGAACCTAAGATTAAATTTTACATGAGTGTAAATATGCAATCTACAGGAACAGCTATTTCAGAGCAACTGCAACAGAAAATTGATAACATTAGTACGCACTTAAATATTACTTAGTGAAATATTTTAAAAAAATACTCCGGTACGCACAACCTTACAAAGGGTATGCGTGGATGAATATCATCTCAAACATATTTTATGCATTATTCGGCACGCTGGCTATGGTGTCTCTTTTCCCGATGCTATCTGTATTGTTTGACAACACCAAACGCAGAGATACTGCCCCTAACTGGGAAGGGCTTATGCATGCTAAAGATTATTTTGAAGAATACCTAAACTTTTTTGTAACCCAACAAACTAGTGAAGGTACACAAGATGTCTTAATTTTTATGGTCATTTTGGTAATAGGAATGTTCTTGTTAAAAAACTTATTTGGCTATTTAGCGATGTATTTCATCACCTTTTTACGAAATGGTGTTTTAAAAGATCTTAGAAACGATTTATACAAAAAAACAATCAACTTACCGATTTCGTTTTATTCTGAAAAAAGAAAAGGGGACACTATTGCTCGAATTACAAGTGATGTATTGGAGATTCAACACTCTTTTTTATCGATTTTAGAACTAATAGTACGCGAACCGCTTAACATTTTGTTCGCTATTATAGCGATGCTTCTTATTAGTGCTAAGCTTACCCTTTTCGTCTTTATATTTATTCCTATTTCAGGATTGATTATATCAAGGATTGGAAAAAGTTTAAAAAAGAAATCAGACCGTGTACAAAAAGAACAAGGTACTTTTCTATCTATTTTAGAAGAAACCTTAGGCGGGTTAAAAATTATAAAAGGTTTCAATGCTGAAGGAATTTTCAATAGGAAGTTTAATGTATCAACATCTCGATTTTATAAATACTCTAACTCGTTGGTCAATAGACAGAATTTAGCATCTCCTACCAGTGAATTTTTAGGAATCGTCGTTATCGCTGTTATTCTTTGGTATGGTGGTCATATGGTATTGGTAGAGAAAAGCCTTCAACCGGAATTGTTTATTGTATATATGGGATTGGCCTATCAAATTTTAACGCCAGCAAAAGCTATCAGCAAAGCAAGCTATGGGGTTAAAAAAGGAAACGCCGCTGCCGAGCGTGTTCTGGAGATTTTAGAAACCGAATCGACCATTCAAGATCTTCCCGATGCAATTGAAAAAGAAGGCTTTAATAAGGAAATTGACATACAAAACATTTCATTTAAATATGATGATGACTATGTGCTTCATGATTTTTCGTTAACAGTACCTAAAGGCCACACAGTTGCTTTAGTGGGACAAAGCGGAAGTGGAAAAAGCACCATCGCCAACTTATTGACTCGTTTTTATGACGTAAACGAAGGAGCTATTACCATCGATGGTTTAGACGTTAAGAATATAACTCAAAAATCATTACGAGGGTTATTAGGCTTAGTTACGCAGGATTCTATTTTATTTAATGATACTATTAAGGAGAATTTATTGGTAGCTAAAGAACAGGCTACAAATGAAGAGATTGAAGATGCTTTAAAAATAGCTAATGCCTGGGAGTTTGTAAAAGACCTACCCAAAGGAATAGACACCAATATTGGTGATAGCGGTAATAAATTAAGTGGTGGTCAAAAACAACGATTAAGTATCGCAAGAGCGGTACTTAAAAACCCGCCAATTATGATTCTGGATGAAGCCACCTCTGCTTTAGACACTGAAAGTGAACGGTTGGTACAAGATGCTTTGGAGAAAATGATGAAAAACCGGACTTCTGTGGTTATAGCCCATAGATTATCAACCATTCAAAATGCCGATAAAATCGTGGTGCTCTCTAAAGGGAAAATAGTAGAACAGGGTAAGCACAGTGAGTTATTGAATCAAAAAGGGGTATACCACAGTTTGGTTGAAATGCAATCTTTAGCCTAATTAATTAGACTAAACATAATTATAAACAATAAAAAAGAGCGGTTGGGGAACCGCTCTTTTTTAATTTCAATCACCATATTTGGGGCACATGGTGATTAACATAAGTAAGTTATTTGATTCAAATATATATTCTTTTTTTATATCCACCAAGAAAAAATGCATTTAATCTTTTAAAAATGCATTTCATCGATATTACGTATTTTTTTAGTATTCCTATTTATTACAGTTATTGACGATAAAAAGAGGAGAAAAAGTGAAATAAAAAAACGGGCCAGCCCCCGCTTAGACCCGTTTTTGATTCGTTCTTGCTATACTTGAGACTTATAACAAAAACATACACATAAGTAGTGTTGCTCAAAATTAGTAATTATTTTCCTACAAAAAAACTTTTTATGCTTTTAATCGTAATTATTTGTTTTTAATCGATTTTGAGGCCAATCATATATGACAAAAAGTAGGTTTTATAATTAAACCTTTTACCTTTAGCTAGGTCAAAATAGATAAACACCAAGTTTTTGGTAACGGAAAACGATTTAGTAACTGCTTTACAAGATAATAAGCATAAAGAGGCTGCTTTTAGGGAACTTGTGTCTCAATATAAAGAGCGGCTGTATTGGCATATTCGTAAAATAGTGCTCAATCACGATGATACGGATGACGTATTGCAAAACACGTTCATTAAAATTTATAAAAACATACATTCGTTTAAAGGTGATAGCAAATTATATACTTGGATGTACCGCATTTCAACCAATGAGTCCATCACTTTTATAAATAAACGAGCCAAACGGAAGCAAATTTCTTCAGAAGAAGTACAAGAAAATGCTATTCAGAACTTAACGAGCGATATTTATTTTGAAGGAACGGCAATTCAGCTTCAATTACAAAAAGCGATTGCCACGTTACCACCCAAGCAGCAGTTAGTTTTCAATATGAAGTATTTTGATGAACACACCTACGAAGAGCTTTCAGAAATCTTGGAAACATCAGTAGGTGGATTAAAAAGCAGCTATCACATTGCGGTAAAAAAAATAACTGAGTATTTAAAAACGAATGAGAGTAGCTTTACAACTACTTAAAACAAATAGCATTACAAAATGAAACCTTTTAGTGTTTCTACAGTCAAAAGATAAATGGATAAGCAAAAACATACATCTGGATTTAAAGTTCCGAAGGATTATTTTGAAGCGTTTGAAGAAAACCTCTTCACAACACTAGCTTCTGAAGAATTACCTAAGGAAACTGGTTTTGCCGCGCCAAAGGGTTATTTTGATACGTTGGAAGATACTCTACTGCAACATCCCGAAATTTCAGGAAAAGAAGTAAAAGTTCGTTTGCTGTTCAGTAATAAAATAAAATATGCTGTTGCTATTGCCGCCTCTATCGTGTTAGTGGTTTTACTGTTCAATCAAAACAAAGCAATACCGCTAGATATAAGCTCGGTCGATTATTTGGCTATTGAAAATTATATAAACGCAGGCGAACTCGATTTTGACGTGTATGATGTTTCAAGCTTGCTCTCAGAAAACGATAATAGCTCATTAAATTATGAAACGGAAGGTATTTCCGAAGAAAATATGGAAAGCTACCTTTTAGAAACTGTTGATGAATCTATTTTATTAAATGAATAATATGAAAAATATACTTATTCTATTGGTGTTGGTTACGTCAGCTACTTTTGCTCAAAAAACTGACAGAGAAGAATGGCATAAAAAGATAAATGCCTTGAAAACCGCTCATATTACTGAAGCGTTACAATTTTCTTCTGCAGAAGCAGAAAAATTTTGGCCGGTTTATAATGTGTATGAAGAAAAAATGCACGATTTGCATAAAACAAAGAAAAAAGAAATCTATTCAAAATTAAAAGATGGTATAGATTCGATGAATGATGCTGAAGCAAATACTTTAATTGACAAAGAATTACAACTGGAGCAAAAAGAATTGCAATACCGAAAAGAATTGATCGCGGAGCTTAAAAAAATCATTTCTCCCAATAAAATCATTAAACTAAAAAAAGCGGAGGAAGACTTTAAAAAAGAACTGTTGAAACGCTATCGACAACGAAAAGAAAAAGAGAAAAAATAATAATTGGTTGATTTTTGTTTAGTTAAAAGGGAGCATATTTTAAAATATGTTCCCTTTTACTATTTTATCTAAATATGAGTTTCGATATTTTATTATTGCCACTAGCAAAAGCAATAGAATCGTTTACAAATTCAATAGCGTAAAATCCTTCTTTTGAAAGTTCCTGCCACGTTTCTCCTTGGTCATTGCTGTAAGACAATCCGGGTGAACCTACTGCAACTAAATCATTTCCTTTTGTACCGGGAACAAATTTTACAGATGATCGATACCCAGGTCCTTTTCCGTTACTTAATAAAGTCCACGTTTCTCCGCCATCGGTTGTAATGGCTTTATTGCCTTCGTTAAACTCTTTCTTGTCCCAATCACCACCAAATATCACCCCCGTATTAGCATCAAAGAAATCGACACTGTAAACTCCTGTCATAGCTTTTCCTTGCACAATGGGAGTCTCAAAAACTTCCCAGTCCTTCCCTTTATTTTTTGAATGAAATATGCGCGCCTGTTTCCCTCCCGTTGCAATCCAAACGTTATTTTTATAGAGTGAAATATTACTGTTACTAGCCGCAAATGCAGCTTCTCCTGTTTCAACCTTAGGAAGGTTGTCGCAAGGCAATTTTTTCCAGCTATTCCCGCCATCATTAGTAACAATTATTGATAAGCAGCCATTAATCGGATCGCCCATAGCAATCCCCTCTTTATTGTTCCAAAATTTCATCGAGTCATAAAAAACGGTTTCTCCCGTTTCGGTATATACTTCTTGAATATTAGTTGCTGCAGTGCCATCAAAGCCAATTTTATATAAAACGGCAGGGTTGGCAATGCTCAGCACAAAAACAGCAGAATCGGTCGCTGCTATGGAACGAAAATGCAATAGTGAATCTTCATATTTAATGGTTGCCAATTTGGACTGTTTATTATCAATCAGCCCGACAATACCCTTATCAGCAGCAAACCAGACTCTATTTTCGTCTAAAGGTTCAATAGCCCTAATACTTAAACTGTCCGTAAATACAGGTTCTATGGCTACGGAAGTAAAGTTTTTTGAATGGTTTGATGTACAGGAAACTAAGCCTACTAATACAAGTAGAAAGGGGAAAAATCGCATGGATAAATTTTTACGTCAAAAATAAAGAAAACAACGGGATTATAATACCTTTGCAGTCCAATTTAAAACCATGAGGTTACACCGAAATTTAGTATTTGCAACAATCGATTCTTTGCACTTGATCTTTAATGAAAATAAACAAGCAGACA
>Ga0209309_10002278_pt1 | contig 17745 bp, 14 predicted proteins | sample COGITO_mtgs_1204_2_FD_184807 | JGI IMG/M metagenome (GOLD analysis project Ga0209309, IMG submission 184807) | Pelagic marine microbial communities from North Sea - COGITO_mtgs_120412 (SPAdes) (version 2) | ecosystem: Environmental > Aquatic > Marine > Epipelagic ... | reverse complement strand
CCGTATCGATAACAAGGCAAAAATTTCGTTATTTAGTTGTTCTATATTAGGAATTTTTAACGATGTTATCGTGCGGTTTAATCCCTCAAATTGATTAGGTATTATTGCGGATTGGTATTACTTACCAAAGCGCTGGACGGGCTGCACTTAATTTAACGTTTCCACCAGAAGTGCCAGCACCTTTGCCTACACGGCCAACATTTTTATTTTGCCCTGGTTTTACAAGTTCAAATACTCGTTCAAAGTCAGCTATTAAATCGTGTATATCTTCAATCCCAACCGAAATACGAATAAGCGTATCGCCCACACCCGCTTCTAAACGTGCCTTTGCCTCCATGCCTGCGTGCGTCATAGTTGCGGGGTGACAAATTAAACTCTCTACGCCACCTAGTGACTCAGCTAAACTAAACGTTTTAAGACTAGTTAAAAATGCTGCGGCGTCGTTTATATCGCCTTTAATATCAAAACTAACCATGCCACCAAAGCCAAGTTGTTGTGCTTTAGCAAGCTCATGTTGAGGATGTGACTCAAGTCCTGGATAGTAAACTTGGCTTACAAAATTGGAGCTTTCAAGGTACTTAGCTATTGCTAGCGCATTTTCTTGGTGCTGCCTTAAGCGCACATTTAAAGTACGTAGACCACGAAGCGTTAAATAACTATCAAAAGGGGCGCCCGTAATACCAATATTATTTGCCCACCAAGCAAGCTCATCACCAAGCTCTTGTGTTGCAGCAATAACAGCGCCGCCCACTACATCTGAGTGCCCGTTAATATATTTAGTAGTTGAATGCACCACAATATCTACACCAAACTTAATAGGGTTTTGTAAGGCAGGAGACAAAAACGTGTTATCTGCGGCAACCAATGCACCGCATTGCTTAGCAACATCGGTAACCGCTTTAATATCGGTTAAACGAAGTACTGGGTTACTTGGAGTCTCTATCCAAATAAGCTTAGGTTTAATTGCTAAAATTTGTTGAAGGCTTTCTTCTTTTGTTAAATCTAATACTTCAAGCTTCAATAGTCCGCGTTTTTGTAACGATGTAAATAAACGATAGCTACCACCATAACAATCATGTGGAATTACTAACGTGTCGTCACTGTTAAGTAGCTGAGTAGCTAAATGCACGGCAGCCATACCAGTGGCCGTAATTATGCCACGAGCGCCACCTTCAAGCTTAGCAAGCGTCTCTGCTAAAATATCACGATTAGGGTTACCACTGCGGCCATAATCATACTCACGCTTAGTATCAAAGTCGGCAAACGAATAAGTCGTTGATAAATAAATTGGCGGCACCACTGCACCATGATGTTTATCAGCATCAACGCCGTTACGTACAGCAATGGTCGCTTTGTTTTTTTCGCTCATATTCGTCACCTGATTAATTTGGATGTTTAGACGTCTAAAAGAGTAAGTTATCCGTTTTAATAAGTCAAAGGATTTTAAAGCTCTAGATGGCTAAAGTTAGGAAAGGCGTTTGCTAGTATCACATTTTAGCTCACAAAAGTGAGCTTATTTTTACATCCCAAATAGGCTTATTAAGATAGATCGGTATCTATTATTTGACTATCTTTTTTAAATCGATAGAATTTCACGCATATTTACACGCTTTTTATACCGTGTGAGAAATTAATAATCTGAGGCAACGATACATCTTATGGCTAAATGGAATGGTGAGTATATTCACCCATACGCAGAACACGGGAAAAAATCAGAGCAAGTTAAAAAGATCACCGTTTCGATCCCGCTAAATGTATTAAAAGTTTTAACGGATGAGCGTACGCGTCGTCAAATCAACAACCTTCGCCATGCAACAAATAGTGAATTGCTATGTGAGGCGTTTTTGCATGCCTTTACTGGTCAACCTTTACCAAATGACGATGACCTACGTAAAGACAACGCAGAAAAAGTACCAGAAGAAGTTAAAAAGATAATGCAAGAAATGGGTTTAGAAGTGCCTATTTTAAACGAAGAATAAATCGTTACCTTTTTAATCAAAAAACCTCAGCATTGCTGAGGTTTTTTGTTTAAGCGTTATATATTACGCCATATAATTTTCAGGCAAGTCAATTTGCGCAACACCCGACTCTACCGCAGCAAGTGCTACAGCTTTAGCTATACGCGGTAGTAAACGCGGATCCATTGGTTTTGGAATAATATACTGCGCACCAAACTCTAGCTTATCTACGCCTGCGGCTTTTAAAACTTCTGCAGGTACAGGCTCTTTGGCAATACTACGAATAGCCTCAACTGCAGCAATTTTCATTTCATCGTTAATCGCGCTTGCACGTACATCAAGTGCACCACGGAAAATAAACGGAAAACATAAAACATTGTTAACCTGGTTAGGGTAATCAGAGCGCCCTGTTGCCATAATTAAATCGTTGCGTGCGCCGTGAGCAAGTGCAGGATCGATCTCTGGATCTGGGTTTGAACATGCAAACACGATCGGCTTTTCTGCCATTAGTTTTAAATCTTCGGCAGCTAACAAGTTAGGACCCGAAACACCAACAAACACATCAGCATCTGCAATTACATCTTGCAATGTGCGTTTATCGGTATTGTTAGCAAAAAGCTGTTTATATTCGTTTAAATCATCGCGACGAGTATGAATAACACCTTTGCGGTCAAGCATATAAATGTGTTCACGCAGTGCACCACACTTAATTAACAGTTCCATACACGCAACTGCAGCAGCGCCTGCACCTAAACATACAATTATTGCATCTTCAATTGATTTACCTTGTACTTCTAGCGCATTTAACATGCCGGCAGCCGTCACAATGGCGGTGCCGTGTTGGTCGTCATGAAAAACAGGAATGCTACAACGCTCTATTAATGCTTTTTCAATTTCAAAACACTCTGGTGCTTTAATATCTTCAAGGTTAATACCACCAAATGTGTCAGCAATATTGGCAACCGTGTTAATAAAGTCTTCTGTTGTTTTGTGCTTTACTTCAATATCAATAGAATCAAGCCCTGCAAAACGTTTAAACAATAACGCCTTGCCTTCCATTACGGGCTTAGACGCTAAAGGACCTAAATTACCCAAGCCCAAAATTGCAGTACCATTAGTGATAACCGCAACCATGTTACCTTTACCGGTATATTTATATGCATTTGCAGGATCTGCGGCAATTTCACGTACAGGCTCAGCGACACCTGGGCTATAAGCTAGGGCTAAGTCTTGAACTGTTTCAGCTGGTTTTGTTAGCTCAATGCTAATTTTACCAGGTACGGGATGTGAGTGATAATGTAGTGCTTGTTCACGAAAGTCAGACATAACGCGATGGTATCCTGCAATTTAAGTTAAAGTGAGAGGTGGAGTCTTGGGGTACGATACCCTTATTATTTTTAAATTCCAAGCAATATCAGGTCTATCCTGTTATATGCTATATCCTTTAATTTTAAGAGGTTTTTCAGTAACTTTGCAGGATTATATAAACATTTAATAAATAAAAATTCACCTAAAAAGTAAGTTTTAAGGTGCTTTTATGCCTAGTGAAATATTAAAAAAATGTATGTATAAAGTATCACCATAAACTTAAATAACAGCCTACTACTCTACTTTAAAAACAGATAAGCCCACGTTAGCTACTTTTATCAACCTAGTTAAAAATTGTACTATTTAAAATATAGAGAATATCTATCGATTTGTCTGTAAAGGTTTATGCATACTCAGAATAAGAATAGGAAATAGTTATGCAAAGAGGGATATATCCAAAGTTAGCTAAATGAGGTAATAAATGGCAAATTTTAGGCACAAAAAAAGCACCCTAAGGTGCTTTTTTTAACTAAACAGCAATAATTACTTCTTGCTGCTAAGTGCACCGAAGCGCTTGTTGAAGCGATCAACACGGCCGCCAGTGTCTAAAATCTTTTGCTTACCAGTGTAAAACGGGTGACACGCAGAACATACGTCTAAGTGAATGTCTTTACAAAGAGTTGAGCTAGTTTCGAATTTGTTTCCGCATGAACATGTTGCAGAAATTACTTCGTACTTAGGGTGAATACCTTCTTTCATAGGAACCTCTAGTTAAGGCCGCATCGCTCTCCAAACCCGAAGTCTGGCACCATACGTCGTTAAAACAAATTTGTTGGTGGCGGATTTTATCCAACAACGTTCCCCTACACAAGTATTTATTTATGTTTTAGCCAAAAAAGTGAACAATCTCTGCCTCAAGCACTATTGCTAGTAGGTTTTTTACGGTAATTTTAGTACATTACAGCATTAATTTTACGGGTTGAGTTGTTATGAGTTTTGTTGAAGTTGCTATTAAAGTCCCGCTCCCACGCACCTTTGATTATAAAATAGAAGAACAGCTCAGCGGCCTCTCAACGCCTTTACTACCCGGTATGCGCGTTTTGGTACCTTTTGGTAACCAAAAAAAAGTGGCTGTTGTTCTGGGTATTAAAAGCAGTACCGACGTCCCTTTAGATAAAATTAAGAATATTATAGAGGTAATAGACGACGCCCCTATTTTAAGTACTCAGCACCTAGATCTCCTTAGCTTTACCGCGCGCTATTATTGCTATCCTTTAGGCGAAACTATTCATATAGCGCTACCCGCTGTACTTCGCCAAGGTGAATCACCTGATAAAACCAGTATTAATATGGTTGCTTTAACTGAAAAAGGCGCGAAAGTACCGTCATTAAAAGCTAAAACACAGCTCAACTTATTAAAACAGTTATCGCAATCAGGTAAGTCATCGTTAACTGAGTTAAAGGCACTGGGCTTTAGTAAAAAAACAATAGATAGCCTAATAGATAAAGAGCTTATTACGCAAACTATTGAACACGATAACCAATGGCAAAGCGTTGTACCAACTGTCGGTAGCAAACCTATACTTAATAAAGAACAAGCGGTTGCCTGTACAGCAATAAATCAAAGTACTGGATTTAGCAGCTTTTTATTAGAAGGCGTCACTGGCAGTGGTAAAACAGAAGTGTATTTACAGTGCCTAGAAGAAGTATTAAAACGTGGTGAGCAAGCATTAGTATTAGTGCCAGAAATAGGTTTAACGCCACAAACTGTAAACCGTTTTCGTCGCCGCTTTCCTGATACACCCATTATGCTTTGGCACTCAGCACTTACCGATAACGAACGCTTACAAACATGGCGCTTTTGCGAAAAAGGCAGTTGTGCGATAGTTATTGGGACGCGTTCGAGTATTTTTCTGCCATTTTTAAAACTAGGTATGATTGTTGTTGATGAAGAGCACGACTCGTCATTTAAACAACAAGATACCCTTCGTTACCATGCCCGTGATTTAGCCGCTTACAGAGCTTTTCAGCATAAAATCCCGCTTATATTAGGCAGCGCTACACCCGCTCTTGAAACACTTCACAAGGCAATTAATAACAAATACCAGCTATTAAGCTTAACTGAGCGTGCACAAACAGCGACCGACAACCAATTTAAGTTACTCGATATGAAAGGCCAACCCGACCAAGCGGGTATTGCCCACGCAAGCCTTGCTACTATGCGCCAGCATTTAAATCGCGGTAAACAGGTTATGGTATTTTTAAATCGCCGAGGTTTCTCGCCAACCCTAATTTGTCATGAGTGCGGTTGGTTGAGCGAATGTAAACGCTGTAGTACCAGCGCTACATTTCATAAAGCGATTGGACAAATGATCTGTCATCACTGTGGCGACCAGTACCCTGTCCCTCACCAATGTCCTGATTGCGGGAGCACACAAATATTCCCTAACGGTAAAGGCACAGAGCAAATTGAAGAGTTTTTATCTACCGAATTTCCTGATACACCTGTTACTCGTATAGATCGCGATTCAACTCGTCGTAAAGGTAGCCTTGAAAAAGCACTTGATGAAATCAACCTAGGAGGCGCACGCATTTTAGTGGGAACACAAATGCTTGCCAAAGGCCATCACTTTGCAGATGTAAGCCTTGTTATAATTTTAGATGTAGATAGCGGCTTATACTCATGCGACTTTAGAGCGACAGAACACTTAGCGCAATTAGTCACCCAAGTAGCGGGGCGTGCTGGGCGTTCAGGAGAGCCTGGTCAAGTGTTATTACAAACACACTTTCCAGAACACCCTCTTTTACAAGACTTAGTTAATAATGGCTACCAAGACTTTGCCCGCTTTGCTCTTAGTGAGCGCGATGATGCTGACTTACCGCCCATTACAAATATGGCCATTGTGCGTGCACAAGGACATAGCATTAAGCTAGTCGTCGATTTTTTGACGGATTTGGTTCCTGTGAATGGGGTATCTGGTATACAATTGCTCGGTCCGATCCCTGCTCCACTTGAAAAAGTCGCAGGTATGTATCGTTTTCAATTACATATTCAAGCGCAAGATCGCCGCATATTACATCAGTACCTTGCGCAAATGGTTGATTATTTAAGTACCAGTAAACTTGCACAAAAAGTACGCTGGAGCTTAGACGTAGACCCTATAGACATGATTTAGGTTAAGGCCAAAATAACACCATGGCACAGCACGATTATATTAATAAAAAGCCTGCAGGCAGAAACAGTAAAAAAAATGCACCCGCTAAAAAACCATTTCCTATTCTTTTAGCCGTTATAGCCATCTTACTTGTAGGTGGTTTTGCCTACACACTATGGTTTATTAAAAGTAATGCCGATCCAAAACTTGTCGAAAAACAAGCACACCCATCTGCGCCCGCAAAAGTGGAAGTTGTTATTCCACGCACACCTGAATTTATTAAAGAAATTAGAAACCACGAGATTCAAGTTGAAGTAAAAGAACTTGAGCAAAAAGGTCCTTATGTTATGCAGTGCGGTTCTTTCAGAACTCATGCACAAGCTGAATCGTTAAAAGCTAAAATCGCATTTGCAGGGCTCATTTCTGAGATAAAACAGGCTGAAGGCAGCAATGGTACTTGGTATAAAGTACGTTTAGGTCCTTATAAAACCAAACGCCAAGCCGAAAGCGATAAAAACAAACTTAAACGTGTAAAAATAGTCGGCTGCGGAATTTGGGGCTGGACTTGAAAATAAACCATTCACCCATATAACCTCATCATAATCGTTTTTTACGAGTTGCCTCTGCAGCTCGATGATGAGGAATAACATGACTACTATCGTAAGTGTTCGCCGCGGCGACAAAGTTGTAATTGGCGGCGATGGCCAAGTTTCACTTGGTAACACCGTAATGAAGGGCAACGCCCGCAAAGTTCGACGTCTTTATAATGGCAAAGTAATCGCTGGTTTTGCCGGCGGTACTGCTGATGCCTTCACTCTTTTCGAACGTTTTGAAAGCAAATTAGAAATGCACCAAGGCAACCTAACTAAAGCCGCAGTAGAAATGGCTAAAGATTGGCGAAGTGACCGTGCACTTCGAAAACTCGAAGCGCTGCTCGCCGTAGCAGACGAAACAGCCTCTTTAATTATTACCGGTAATGGCGATGTAGTTCAGCCAGAAAACGATTTAATTGCAATTGGTAGTGGTGGTAACTTTGCGCAATCAGCTGCAACTGCCCTTTTAGAAAATACAGATTTAAGCGCTCGTGAAATAGTAGAGAAAAGCTTAACTATTGCAGGCAACATCTGCGTATTTACTAATAACTTCCAAACAATCGAAGAATTATAATAGGAACTATTATGTCTGATATGACCCCAAGAGAAATTGTTCACGAGCTAGATCAGCACATTATAGGTCAGGCTAAAGCTAAAAAAGCGGTTGCTATTGCACTTCGTAACCGCTGGCGCCGCATGCAATTAAATGAAGATTTACGCAGCGAAGTAACACCAAAAAATATATTAATGATTGGTCCGACAGGTGTAGGTAAAACAGAAATTGCCCGCCGTTTAGCAAAACTTGCTAACGCACCATTTATTAAAGTAGAAGCGACTAAATTCACTGAAGTTGGTTATGTTGGTAAAGAAGTAGATACGATCATACGTGACCTCGTTGATGTTTCAATTAAAATGACTCGCGAACAGCAAACTAAAAAGTTTAAACATCGCGCCGAAGAAGCAGCAGAAGAGCGTATTTTAGATGCACTTTTACCTCCTGTTAAAGACCAATATGGCGAAAGCCAACGCGACGATACTTCATCTACTCGCCAAACATTTCGCAAAAAATTACGTGAAGGTCAGCTAGATGATAAAGAAATCGAGATTGAATTAGCGCAAGCTCAATCAAACGTAGAAATTATGGCGCCTCCTGGTATGGAAGATATGACCAACCAGTTACAAAGCATGTTTCAAAACATGGGCGGCGATAAACGTACTAAACGTAAGTTAAAAATCAAAGAAGCCTTCAAACTATTAACAGAAGAAGAAGCCGCTAAATTAGTAAACCCTGAAGAGCTAAAAGAACAAGCTATTTTTGCAGTAGAGCAAAACGGTATTGTGTTTATAGATGAAATAGACAAAATTTGTAAGCGTGGTGATTCTTCAGGCCCAGATGTTAGCCGAGAAGGTGTTCAACGCGATTTACTACCTCTAATTGAAGGCTCAACGGTAAACACTAAGCACGGCATGGTTAAAACTGACCATATGTTATTTATTGCCTCAGGTGCGTTCCAAATGTCTAAACCATCAGACATGATACCTGAGCTACAAGGTCGCTTACCGATTCGAGTAGAACTTGAAGCACTTACTGCCGATGACTTTAAGCGTATCCTTACAGAGCCGCATGCATCGCTTACTGAGCAACAACGAGAGCTCCTTAAAACTGAGCAGGTAACGATTGAGTTTAGTGATGATGCAATTGAGCGCATTGCTAAGGCAGCGTGGCAAGTTAACGAAAAAACCGAAAATATTGGTGCTCGTCGCTTGCATACTGTGATGGAAAGATTGATGGAAGAAATTTCATACGATGCTTCTGAAAAGGCAGGTTCATCACTTGTCATTGACGCCGCTTACGTTGAAAAACATCTAGGTGCACTTGTTGAAGATGAAGACTTAAGCCGCTTCATTCTATAAAACGAATATAAACGTTATACTAAAAGCCTCCAGATTGGGGGCTTTTTAATGGGATATATAAAATGAAACACGTAATAAAAGTGCATTATCATAGTGTAAGTAAAAACCTAGATGTTTATTTTGATGATGATAGCCAAGCAGTCTTTAGCTGTGAATTCTTACGCGTTCACTCCCCCTCAGCTGAAGTGCAAGGTCATGGCTCTGGCCCTATGAAACTGGTTTTAAATAAGCAATCCGTAGGTATAAAGAATATAGTACCTGTTGGGCATTATGCACTGCGGTTAGATTTCGATGATGGTCATAACCGTGGGTTATTCAGCTGGAGTTATTTTGAAAAACTACAAGCGCAGCAACAAACATTGAGCAATGAATATTTGGCGCGCGTAGCCGAGCACGAACAAAACAAAAACAGTGTACCAATAAAGTTTATTCCTTAAACCTTATGGGTAATTTAGGTGGGTATTTTAGATTAGTTAACCTAAACCCTGGTTAAGATATTTACTATCCAGGGTTCAAGTTGGTTATACTTTGAACTTATCAATAGCGCTAAATAACACTTTAGCTTGCTCAGATACTTCTTCGCTAGTTTGGGCGTTTTTAGCAGCATGTTCAGTTGCATCTTGCGCAATGTCGCGAATTCTGACTACATTTTTATTAACCTCTGATGCCACTTGGCTTTGCTCGTCAATAGCAACCGCTATTTGAGAGCTCATTTCCATTATTGTTTGCACATCTTCAGTAATTGCGCCTAATAACTCACCGGCTTTAATTGCTTGCGAGGCACTTTCATCGCCTTGAGAACGACATTTGTGCATAATACTTACCACTTCTTGAGTACGCTGCTGTAAAGTACTTATAATACTCTCAATCTCACTTGTAGACTCTTGAGTGCGTTTTGCTAATGAACGAACCTCATCTGCAACAACAGCAAATCCACGACCATACTCACCAGCACGAGCTGCTTCGATTGCCGCATTAAGTGCGAGTAAATTTGTTTGATCTGCAATACCCCGGATTACATCAAGCACTGAACCAATTGTTTCGCCATCTTTTTCAAGTTGAGATACTACATTTGATGCATTCCCTAACGAATCAGATAGAGCCCTGATGTGCTTAACGGTAGAATCTACTTCACTACGCCCTTGTTGAGCACTTAGGTTTGTTGATTCGGCTTTTTTTGCGGCCGCTTCAGTATTATGTGAAATATCTTGAATCGTCGCCTGCATTTCAGTAGCTGCAGTTGCAACCATATCAGCTTCATGTAATTGCTCTTGCATACCAGAGCTTGTTGCTGCAGTACTTTCTGATAAATGTTCGGTTGCCACATTAAGCGTATTTAAAGCACCATTAACTTCGTTAATCAAGTTCTTAAAATCGCCTATTAAGCTATTAAAGTCGACCGTCATAGTGGTAATTTCGTCTTTACCTGTTTGCTCTATCATTACGCTCAAATCGTTATTACGACGAATATCATTAATAGTGTGATAGACCCGTTCTATAGGCACAATAATCGAGCGACTCGTGAAATAAACCAACACTAAAACAATAATGCCAGCAGTCACAAAAATAAGAATAGCTAAAAACTGTGCCTGTTCAACGCTTTGTTCTACCTGTTGCTTAGTGCTTAATAGGATCTGCGCAACGATTGCATCACTTTGTTCAACACTTTTACGCATTTCTCCGAGTGCACCTGAATTTAAATCTAGCCCCAATTCAACCTGTGCCTCTACCAATGCCTGAAATTGAGTTTGGTAGGAGTTTAGAAAGCCATTTAATTCAGCAGTATACCCACTATCAAATTGAGCCTGAGAGATTTGCTGCTTTAAAGTATTAACCCCTTCATCAAATCGAGTTAAATACTTAAGGTCAAGACGTAGCATAAAATCTTTTTCAGCTCGTCTTAACTGTAATATTGAAGATAAGAGTTTGTAATCACCTTGCTCTTTGATCAAACTTTCAATCTCATGAACTGCACTTCTTAGTTCGCCATACAATCCATCCGTAGGATGTAACCCTATGCGTTTTTGTAGCACAACAACACTCATAAAATCATTGTTATAAGCACTTATTAAACTCTCTAGATTGCTTATTTTTTGGGTTTCGATACCCTGCTCTTGCATAATTAAGTTCAGCTTAGCAATTTTACTTTTAAGCTGATTATAATCTTGTTCAAATAAGTCTAATGCTTCTTTTTGTTTATAAAAAAGAAAGTTTTTTTCATGTTTACGCAGTTCTAATTCATGAATATTAAGCTCTTCAGCAAGCTGAATTGTTTTATTCAAGCTTAGCGTTGTCCTCGCTTCATAAATTATTACGCATAAAAGGACCACCATTGCTAAACCAACAACGACTGCGTTTAATTGTAAACGTCGTTTGATTGTTAAGTTTTGTAAAAAATTCATCGCTAACGCCTTTTTTTAATATGCATATTTATTATAGCTGATAGATACGAAGCGACTCATTAATTTAACTTTTTATTATTCTTTGTTATTCCTCGCTTTTTTATGTTTATCACTCTAAACCCACGCTGTCCCATAAACCTTTATGTAACGATTGTGTATTATTCCATTGTTTTTCTACCAACCAGTCAATTAAAGGCGCGGGATCGCTTGGGTAATTTATTTGCTTATTTTGTGGTGCGCTATTCCAATCATCAAGAGCTTGCGGGTTTAAATAGTTCATTACATGCGCCATACCCATAGCAAACAATGTTTGCGCATTTGCAGTCTGTTCAAATTGTCCATTTAAAGGCTTTAATAGTAACTTTTTACCTAACTTAAGCGCTTCGCTGGCAAGCTCAAACCCAGCATTACCAATAACTCCACTCGTGTTTGCTAAGTCGTTTAAAAAACTCAAACGCGATGGGGAGCGTAAATGTATATGTCCAAAAGATTCATTGCGGGCATTTGGGTGATAGCAATAAAATTCTTTTTCGGGAAAGTCTTTTAAGTAATCAACAATGCTATCTAAGTTTTCAAAAGGTAAATATACCAATACCTTGTTCATCACCGCGACAGGGTTTTCATGGTTATGATGAGCAATAAACGGCGGGATTATATTATTTGCAAAAGGTTGCCAGTGCACGCCTAGGTAGGTAGACGCTGGAGCATAATGTTTAATTAGCGATTTTCTGAATATCCCTCGGCCAAACATAGGTACGTTATCTGACAAAAATGCGGCTTGATGACTAATGCCAACAACAGGTATATCAGCTCTTTTTGCAGCCCACGCTGTAACGGGCTCAAAGTCATTAAGTACAAAATCGTACTGCTTTATGTCAAGCGATTTTATATCTCTCACCAGCTTACAAATTCGCATGTTTTTAAGTGTTTTTAAATTTTTTATTTGACCATTTTCAGTACTAAACGATAAGCCCCGATACGCTTTATAATTTGAGAATTCGTGCATATCAAAATAATCTTTATTTGCTCGTCCTGAAAACACATAATCAACATCAATACCGAGTTTATTAAAGCAGCTAGCCATAACCCTAGCTCGTGTTATATGACCATTACCGGTGCCCTGCACTCCATACAATATTTTCATACAGGTACCACGAGTGCTAACGCAAATAAACCACAAAAACTGCCAATAATCGCACCAATAACGATATCAGCTGGAAAGTGTACGCCTAATATCACACGAGAAATAGCCACACCAGCAGCCCAACTAAGTAGTAGCCATACATACTCAGGAAAAAAATGACTTAGTATAATTGCAACTAAAAACGCTGCAGCGCTGTGACCAGAGGGTAAACTAAATTTATCACTTGGTACTATATAGGCATTTTTTACTAAACAGTCGCATGGGCGGATTCGGGCAAATCTGTTTTTAGCTAATAAGTAAATAGGTCTTTCTATAGCAAAACCAATCAATATCGCTACAGGTAATAATTGATGCTGCTCATTATTACTAAGCCACCACACTGCTAAACACACGAGTATGTAAAGCCCACCATCACCGCTTTTAGATAACCCGAACGCCATTGTTTTAAACCACTTCGGTGAGTTGCAATTAAATAGAGTTAAAAATAATTGCTCATCTAGCAGAGCTGCCCTTTTAAACATATTATTGTTACCCATCACTTACCCCTCATTGCATAATATATGAACACCGATTTAGCTTAGGTGTTGTAAATAACAATTGAGTGACGCTTTTAAGACACTATTATTGCGATTAGTGTTCTAGCTCATGTTTTGCCTAAATTTACTGCGATTAAGTCGTTGTTATTGCTTATAAGGAGGGTATACTGAGGTATAAATTAATGTATCTTTTGAGGATAAAATAATGGATTACAGCACTTCTGATTTATGCGACCACTTTGCTGATGTGGTTGATGTGCTAGAGCCAATGTTCATCAACTTTGGTGGTCGACACAGCTTTGGTGGCCGCATTAAAACGGTTAAATGTTTTGAAAATAATGAACTGATCCGCGAATTACTTTCTCAAGATGGTACAGGCTTAGTACTTCTTATTGACGGTGGTGGCTCAACTCGCCGTGCGCTTATTGATATTGAATTGGCTGAACTTGCACTTGAAAACAACTGGAATGGGATTGTTGTTTACGGCGCAGTACGCCATGTTGATGAGCTTGAAGAACTCGATTTAGGCATTCAAGCAATTGCTTCTATTCCTGTTGCAGCCGACAGCGAAGGTGCTGGCGAAGATGCTATAGGCGTTAACTTTGCAGGCGTATCATTTTTTGATGACGACTTTATTTATGCTGATAGCACAGGCATTGTTTTATCTGCAGAAGAATTGGAATTGGAAGTTGTAGAAGTATAACGTGACCTCCCACTTAAAAATATATGATGAAAGCGCGGTTAGATCACTTTGTTCTAGCCGCGTAAATGAAAAAAAAGCATGGCAATCAATGGCCTTGCTCGACACTCAAGTAAACCTGCAACAAGCACTTATTGACGCTGCTCAATTTGGTATTCGCTATGTACTTCTTGGTATTTGCGAAGATATAGGCCCAAAAGCAAACTTAGGAAATGGCGGTGCAAACGAAGCATGGCCGGCTTTTTTAAAACGCTTTTTAAACCAACCTCATAATCAGTTTATTGCCACTCAAAAAGTACTTTTATTGGGTGAAGTAAATACTGATGATTTAATGGCGCAAAGTAACCAACTTAATAATCAGCAAGCCCAGCAGCTAACTCAATTACGAGATTTATGCCAACAACTTGATGAGCGCGTAGAGTCAGTATTAAGCCTTATTTTTAAAGCAGGGCTTGAGCCAATAGTTATTGGTGGCGGCCATAATAATTGCTTGGGAATCATCCGCGCACTCAGCCAGTCAAAAGACACACCTGTTAATGCAATCAATTTTGATCCTCATGCCGACTTTAGAGAATGTGAAGGTCGCCATAGTGGTAATGGATTTCGTTACGCGTATAACGAGCAACATCTAAGTAATTACCATGTTATTGGCTTACATGAATTAAAAAACAATCAAGCAATTATAGATGCAATGAGTGAAGCTAACTTTAAGTTTGATAGCTATCAATCCATACAAGTTAAGCGCAAAATTACACTAACGCAGGCAATTGAAAATGCACTAAGTAATTTTAATGATTTACCACTGGGTGTTGAAGTTGATTTAGATAGTATTACTTATATGCCAGTTAGTGCGTATACATATTGTGGATTTAGTGTGAGTGACACTGAGCACTTTGTGCATTTAGCTGCAAGCCATCGCCACTCTATGTACTTACACTTATGTGAAGCAGCGCCTAGTCAACATCCTAACGGGTTAGATGCCGGTGCTGCCCATGTAGGGCAAGTAATTAGTGCACTTGTAAATAGCTACCTACAAGCCAAAGAAAACACTTAACGTTGTTGAACCAATCGCCACTCTTTTAGCCAGCTCATTAAACCGATACTACTTAGCGGGTGACCAAAGTAATAACCTTGGGCAGCATAACCTTTTAAGCTTTTTACAAACTTAAGTTGCTCAAGTGTTTCTACTCCTTCAAAAATTACTTTTGTTTTTTGTTGGCTATGCATATCAACCATTCCACCAACTAGACTGCGTATATTGTTTTGATTACTAAAGTCAGCGGTAAGTGAAGGTGAAACCTTAATATATTCAACTGATAAACTTGGTAACTTAGAAAGCAGTACCGGGTTATCACCAAGTCCATCAACACATACTTTTAAGCCTATGTTATTAAGCCTTGCTATCATACCTCTGCCTTTGTCATCTAAACCAGCAAAAATATGTAAAGGGCATTCAACAATTAAGTCTCCCGCCTCTAAGTGATGCTCATTTATAACAACATCAACAAATTCAACAAACTCTTCATTTAGCATTTCAGGGCCAAATACGTTAATGCTAAGCGGTATAGAAATACCTTCTACTCTAAGCGCCATTGCAAGCTCAGCGGCTCTTTCCATTACAAATTTAGCAAGCGGGTAACCAAGCCCTGCTATTCTTATGTCGTCAATAAAACGATTAGCAGATAAAATTCCTTGCTTAGGGTGCTGCCAACGCAGTAGTAATTCTAAAAACTCAATTTGACCATTGTCATTACAAATTATAGGTTGAAAATAGAGTTCTAATTCGCTCGAAAAATCAATATTTGCTAATTCTTTTAGTCGCGCTTGTTGCTCTCGCAGTTCAATCATCATTTGTTGATGATAAGGCACAACCTTGCGATTTGGGTGGCTATCGAGTGCTAGGTATGCGTACGATATTAAATTATCAAAGTTATTGTCTTGCTCATTACAATCAACATAACTCGCCCTCGCTTTTACCTCTACAGTGCAGTTAGCAACATTAAATGGCTTAAGCGTTGCACCCAGTATTTGTTCAATAACCAACTCATGTAAATGTTTTTGATTCGCGAAACTACAAATAAACGCAAAGTTAAGGCCCCCTAAGTGGGCTAACTTTTCTTGCCCTACTAAAGTCACTATTTCGTCACTTGAAAGTAGTTCTTTTATTCGATTAGCCGATTGTGCTAAAAGTATATCGCCAAAATCACGTCCAATATGCTGGTTAACTTGCTCAAATCCTTCAAGACGAATAACGACTAATGCAGCACTTACCTGCTTATTGTCGCACCATGCATAGTAACCTTGACGTAACTGTTTTCTATCTGCAAAAACCGAAAGCGGTGACTCTTCAATAAATGCATCATCTGTTGGTTCTGGCTCTATCACGACTTCTATTTCAGCGCTTTCATCATTTAAAAAGCCAACAATAGTTAATAATAATATTGCTAACACAACCCAAAATAGCGGAACTTCCAATAATAAATGAGCTGAAAATAGAACAACAAATAAAAGACCAGCCAGTGAGCTGGTAATAATCATGCTCCAATTATTTCGCTCGAAGGCTTGCCATAAATGAAAACAAAATCCAAAGGCAAGTAGAATGGCAAGCCAGGCACCACCACTGCTCAAAATAGCCAAACCAACAGTTGCTGTGCATAAATAACTAAACTTAATACTGACATTTTTAACGGCAAATAAAGTGGCAATCATCGCCATCAATAGTGCACCACTAAAAAATATTGGAAAATTACTGTCGGTTAGTATGTTCAAATTAACGGCATCCGTATTCGCTAAAAAAGTTTAAACCAGATTATATGTGGGTAAAAATAATACAAACTAGTTAATTCTACCCAAAATCCATAAATTTAACAGTTTATTTACGCCAAATTGGTAACTTAATTGTGATGGATGACTTATTTGCCAGTGCGCAATATCAGCTCTTGCGCCAACGTTTAAAATACCACGATCGTCTAACCCTAGTGCTTTAGCTGCATTACGAGTAACACCTGCCAATGCTTGCTCGGGTGTTAATCTAAACAATGTGCATGCCATGTTCATCATCAAGTGCACTGAGCATAGTGGTGAAGTACCTGGATTAAAATCACTCGCAATAGCTATAGGTACTTTATATTGATTAAGTAACTCAATAGGTGGAAATTTAGTTTCTCTTAAAAAATAAAATGCACCGGGTAATAACACCGCGACCGTCCCAGCGTTTGCCATGGCTTTTACACCCTCTTCATCAAGATGCTCAATATGATCTGCCGAAAGGCCATTGAACTGCGCCACCAGCTCAGCACCATGTTGATTAGATAACTGCTCAGCATGACATTTTACTGGGAGATTATGCTTTTTAGCCGCCTCAAAAACACGTTTGGTTTGCGAATGACTAAAGCCTACATTTTCACAAAATACATCGACTGCATCAGCAAGGTTATTAGCCACTACCTGATCAAGCATATCAGTACATACCAAATCAATATATTCATCAGCGCGGCCTTTATATTCAGGCGGTAGAGCATGCGCCCCTAAAAAAGTAGTTTTAATATCAATAGGATGATGCTCACCTAATAAACGAGCTACTTCTAATATTTTTATCTCGTTTTCAGTATCCAGTCCATAACCCGACTTTATTTCAACGGTGGTTACACCTTCTTTTAACAACGTATTTAAGCGATCTTTTGCATCAACAAACAATTGCTCACGGTCGGCTGCTCTCGTCGCTTTAACCGTACTTGCTATGCCACCGCCTTGTGCCGCAATTTGCTCATAACTTACACCCTGCAAGCGCTGCTCAAACTCTTGCGATCTTGAACCTGCAAACACTAAATGCGTATGACAATCTATTAAGCCCGGCGTTAACCACTGCCCTTTTACACTCAATGTCGGCGTTGCAAACACATCAAAATTGGGCAACGTTGATTGCTCTCCAATCCATGCAATTTTACCATTTTTAATAGCTATAGCAGCATTTTCGATTGCGCCATAAGGGGCATTTATATTGCTATCCATAGTGGCAATATTGGCATCAGTCAA
>Ga0209309_10002268_pt1 | contig 17783 bp, 22 predicted proteins | sample COGITO_mtgs_1204_2_FD_184807 | JGI IMG/M metagenome (GOLD analysis project Ga0209309, IMG submission 184807) | Pelagic marine microbial communities from North Sea - COGITO_mtgs_120412 (SPAdes) (version 2) | ecosystem: Environmental > Aquatic > Marine > Epipelagic ... | reverse complement strand
GGCGATACAAGCTTTTGTGACTTTGTAACTCGTCGTAGTGCGCCATCAGGTAATAATAGTGCTGGTTCACTAGAGTTTATTGACAGTGGTGTATCTAACAGTGGTGGTTTAGGTACAGAAGGTGTTGATTTAACACTAACGTACTCTACTGATATTGGCCCAGGTGCGTTTAGAACTCGCCTTGCTTATACTTACCTAATTGATGGTTATAGCATTCCACTTCCAGGCGCTGATAAAGATGAGTTTGCTGGAGAAATTGGTGCATCAGAGCATAAAGCTAACTGGAACTTTGGTTATAAACTTAACGACTTTGATTTTAACTGGAGCTTAACTTACATTGGCGCTGCAGACTTTGATGATCAATTCTTAAGTGGTTTTGGTATTGCTCCAGGTGGAGTAGGGATTGGTTCAGTGACATATCATGATGTTCAAGCAAGTTACCATATCAGCGATTCAACAGAGCTTTACGCTGGTGCGAGTAACTTATTTGATAAAGAGCCACCACGCATTTTATCGGGTGTGAGCGGTTCAAGTACTGGTACTGAAACAGATGCAGGTACGTATGACCCAATTGGCCAATCATTCTACATAGGTTTTAGAAGTAAATTCTAACCAGCAATAACGACACTAATATAGTTACTTAATTAGTTACGTTCACAAAGCCCCAGTATCGCTGGGGCTTTTTTATTGGGAAAAATAATGTAGTAGTAATGCTCATATATTGTTTATCCCAATATATGAGCATTGTACCCACTTAAACCAAAAACAACGCCACTGGTAACAGGGGCGTTGTTTAGTATTGGGAGCAGGCTAATATAGTAACCGAATCGCTTGATTATTTAACGATTTATCCCTATTTGTGGCCCTCTTCATTGAGGGCTTTTTTTTGCTGGTTTAGTCTAAGTAAGCCTTTAGCATCCAAACCAGTTTCTCTTGCTCTGAAATGTAATCGCTCATTAGTGAGGCTGTACCTTCATCGTCTGCATCACCAGCTTGGCTTAAAATATCACGCTGCATGTGAATTAATGTACTGTAACCAGCAAGTAGGTTTTCTACGGCTGTAACACCATCACTAATACCTTTAGCTTCTTTAATTTTACTTACTTCAAGGTAATCAGAAAATGCATGTAGTGGTGCGCCATCTAACGTTAAAATACGTTCTGCAACTTCATCTACTTTTAGAAGTAGCAAGTTATAAATTTCTTCAAACTTAACGTGTAGTTCAAAAAAGTTACGGCCTTTAATATTCCAGTGAAAACCACGCGCATTCATGTATTGAATCTGGTAGCTACTCAATAATGTATTGAGTGACTTTATGATGTCTTCGCTTTTTGCGCTGTTTAGACCAATTGCGTTTACATGTGACATAACTTGCTCCTGAATAACCGTTTGTTTGTGAACTTGTGATAAGTATTACTAATTTCGATAAATTAGTAAAATCGTTTAAATATATCTGGTTAATAGTTTTAACCTATTAGCTGTTTTTGATACCTGTATTCACTTTAGACTATTAATAGAAATGGGACTGATTAATAAAAATACTACCCATCAAAAATAAATAAAACCCAGAAGTATATAAATCATGATCTAAAACAAACTTTATTCAAGGTAATAACTTAGCTATTTTTTTATTGATGTAGGTCAAAAATCATCCACCCTAACGGCGCATAATAATGTTGTCGAAATAATTAGGAGAGATAACATGCATGCAAAAACAGCGAAACAAAATAAAGCAGAGTTAATCGTGGTAGGAATTGCAGTCATCGCATTTGTGCTTGGGCTAGTCGCGCACTTAGCAGGAGCAAGCTTTGCGAACTCAGATTTTTTTGGTTACATTGCGGCGCCCATTCCGCTGATACTGGCTGTGATATTTTTAATTAGTTATAAAATAGCAGCCAATGCTGAGGATTAATCTTTCTCGTTTAAGCACTTTAAAATGTAATCGAGTACTTGGCGCGAGTAAATCATACTGGTATGGCTTAAATGAAACACTTTATGTTCGGCCATACCTTTAAGTTTGGTTTCATCTAGTAATACAGTGCCATCTGACTGGCTACCTTTGACTATTAAAGGCATAAGCCCAATAGGTAAATCCCCTGCGATACTATAAAGCTTAGCTTTAAAAGGCCAATTACCATTTTTAGTAAGCAAAAATTCAACACTATTTTTTAAAAATGATTCAAACCCTTTTTGCTTCATTTTTTGCGCTATATGGCTGCCTTTATGTGGAGTACCCAGTGTAATTACCTTCGTAATATTCTGGCTAGCAGGAGAGTTTGCCTCTAGGTAAGCACGTGCAATCAGCCCTCCCATTGAGTGGCATACAAGCGCTGCAGGTTCGTTAGAAATACACTCATCAATTTGTGCAAATATGGTATCGCGGTGAGGGTCGAGCGTATTATAGGTAATGTTTAATACCGTCATACCCGACTCTTCAAGTCGTGAACAAAGTGGGCGCATAACAAAGCCAGACATATACAAGCCATGTAAAACAATAACGTGTTTAACTTTCATATGCTCCCTAATACCAATTTTATTAAAAACATGATCATCCTAGCGTATTAAATAATCCGCTACCTGCGTTAAAAATTATTTAGATAGAACAACTATATGTCATAATTTTCGCCTTGTTATCGACTTATTTATTTGCCGCTATAATAGATAACTAATTTAATGCAATTGGTATAACTACCGTAATTACATTAACTGTAGCGGTTTTATTTCAATATTGGTTGTATCGGTATTTACCCATACTTCACCATCTTGAATGGAAATGGCGAGCTTAATTCCACGATCAACCAAAGCAGCAAGTGCTTGTGTTGCTGCGTAATCAAGGCTAAAAATACTTAGATTTTTAAATTCATACAATTTAGGTTGATGTTTTTGCCACCAAATTGCTTGATTGTTTTCACCATAAGTATATAGCACCACTTTTTTAGATTTATTACAGGCTTTTTTAAGGCGTTTCTCATCTGGTAAGCCAAGTTCAACCCATAGTTCTATTTCTTCACTATAGCTTACATGCCAAAGTTCAGGCTCATCATCAGCACTTAACCCTTTAGTAAATTCTAAACCATCACAGCTATTTAGCGCAAAAGCGAGTAAGCGAATCATCAACCTTTGGTCGGTTTCTGATGGGTGTTGAGCCAAGGTTAAATTAAAATCTTGATAAACGTGGCGGTCCATATCGCTAAGCGATAACTGCACTTTCATAATGGTGGATTTAAGAGCCATAACAACTAATCTGAAAAAATTTGCGCCAGTATAGCGCAATTAAATGAATTGCCAGTTAAAATAGCGGTTAATTATACGTTAGGAGTTAAAAATGGCTATCCAGTGGTTCCCTGGGCACATGAATTAACTTCCGTAGTTGTTTGTTGTGGTTATTTTACGTTTATAATATCAATGACTTGGTTTTATTTTGTTCCGCCACCTTCCGTTGTTTGATAGCTAAATCCGAATGTTACAGTACCCCAATCAGTACCCCCGACTATAAAAATACTATATACTCACTTTATTAACTGAATATATAGGTTCTGCGAATTATGCGTTTAACTGATCGCAAGATAAAATCAATTGTAGCCACAGGTAAAGAACAAACCTTTTCAGATGGTAACTGTCTAGTATTACGTGTTAGAGCGAATGGCACTAAATCTTGGCGATTTAAATATACAGTTAATAAAAAAGTCACCAAGCTTTCCTTAGGTGCATACCCTGCTGTGACTCTTGCTGAAGCCCGAAGTGTGGCAGTAAACTACTTGCAGCTTTTAGCTAAAGGCATTGACCCTAAAGAATACGAAAGTACTAAAAAGGTTGAAGCGAGTAGAAAACTAGCTAATACATTTTTAGCCGCCGCAGAGCTTTGGTTTGAACGTAAGCAGCCTACTGTGACGGCTAAGCATGCCGCTAGAGAGTGGCGAACACTTGAGATGTATATTTTCCCGAAAATGAAGTGCATGCCTTTAGAAAGTATTACAGCGATTGATACCATTGAAATACTTAGACCGCTTGAGACTGACGGTAAACACTCCACTATCAATAATATTTACCAAAGCTTAAATCAGATCATGGATTACTCGGTAAACCATGGCTTTATCAATGCCAATCCACTAGCAAAAATTATAAAAGTATTTACTAAAAATACTGTAGAGCATATGGCAACGATTAGACCTGAAGAACTACCTGATTTTTTAACCGCTCTGAATGGCTCACAAACTATTCAAAACAAAACCAAGCTTTTAATTTTGTGGCAATTGCACACTATGACTCGCTCAAATGAAGCCGCAAGCACTAAGTGGGCAGACATTAATATTGAAGATGCTGTATGGGTTATTCCGGCAGAAAATATGAAGGGCGGAAAAATGCACCGAGTACCCTTAACCCCAAGCACTCTAGCAGTACTAGAACAAATGAAACCACTCAGCGGTCACCATGAATATGTATTCCCGAATGGGCGCAATAAAAAGAGCCATGCAAGCTCCCAAACGGTCAATAATGCTATAAAGAAAAGCTTGGGTTATAAAGATAAGCTGACGGCTCATGGAATGCGCTCCATAGCATCTACAGCCCTTCATGAAAAAGGTTACGATAGCCTGCTAGTTGAAGCCTGCTTAGCTCATGCAGATAAAAATGAAACAAGAGCAGCATATAACCGCTCTGATTATCTTGAAAAACGTAGGTCTATAATGAGCTGGTGGAGTGAGTTCATTTGCGAAGGCATGCATTAAAAATAGCCTGATTGATTCAAGCTATAATACGCCCTTATCATTATCAATAATCAACTTAATTAAATATTGAGTCATGCTCATATTTCTTACTTCGGCGTTTAATCGTAGTTTATTATAGTCACTGGGGTTCAAATTTAATGTTACTTGTTCTTTATTAAATTTACGTCTTTTGGCTTGTCGCCAAGCATTTTGAAATAATTCTTTATGATTATTTTTACTCAAGTATTTATCTAATTTATCTGAATTCCCAGATTCCAAATATTGCTCAAAAGCCTTTGCATGAACTGGTGAACTTTTAGAAAGATACGCGACTGCCCATGTCTCAAAATACTCTCTATGTCTGACATCTAACCCATTAAAAAGTGATGAAACTACACTTATTTTGTTGGTACTTGTGTTACTCATTGCTAACTAATTCCATTGCCTGTAATGTTACCTGTATCGTTACCTGTATCGTTACAGGTAATGTTTTTCAAAACTGGAGAGTACTATTAAATATATATTAAGTGAAGAAGTTTTTAATTTGCCCCCTAACTCCTTCTGGATTTTTATGAAGCTGTACTTATGTCCAATATTTGAACTTGAAGGGGAACAGTTGAGGGGTTCTTTAGCAGAGCTCAATAAAGTGATTGGGATTAGTTCTAGAGACTTTAAGAACTGCCTCGATGAGTTAGTACAAAAAAATTTAATAAGGCTCGCTCATCATGTCAGTGTAATTAAAAGAGGATGCTCTCCACAAAAAGTAATTTTATTAGGTGAGGTTAAAGAGTTTTTAGTTCAGAGTTATGATGATAAATCACTTGCGGATATCCGAAAAGTTTTAGCTTTTAAAAACTCAAATGACTCAAAGCTTATGATTAAAGAAAAGGCTCTCTTACTTTATTGTTTGCTGATAAAAGACTCGGTAGCAATGAGCGAAGTGTATATAAAGAAGGCATTTGATGTGAAGATTAAGAGTACTAATGAAAAGTTCAGTCAACCTTACTTTGAGTTTCAGAGTGTAAATAATATAGACTTTGATAATGGTAGTCGCATATTCAGAATTGAAAAGAAAAATAGTCATAGGATGGTCATGCAAAGAGGAGATAAAGGATTACTGGTAGTTTTACATTTACAGGAGCCGGATGAAAAATCAGAAGCAAAACTAGAATATGAGCAAATAATTATCGGCATTGAAGGCGTTACAGGAGCGCCATCACTGAATAAACTTTCTACTCTAATAAGAAGTTACTTTGAGTACTATCGAATGTATAAAATGGAGGGGGCAGAGGAATACATTGTAAGGGAAATGGGCCATTTTGGTTTTATTAGTGATAGAGATAATAATCGCGAGTTTATTGGGAGCTTAAGAAAGGATTGTAAAGGCTTTGACGCTAAAACTAGAGACCGAATAAGTGATGAGGCTGGATTAAAGCTAATTATAAAGGAAAAATACTCTGTCGCAGAAAACACTCAATTTCGAAATTATATTCTTGCTCTTAAAAAAAGTTGTTATTCAGATGCTTACTTGAAAAAAATAGCCAAGAGTGTAGTGAAATTGATTTTCAAAAGAGAGCACTACGAGAGTGGCAATTACTTTTTTCGTGCTGTTTGTGACTTTTATGTATTGCTTTTAAAGCGCTTAGAAGAAAGATTATCAGACGATTTTTATAAAGAAGGGTTAAAAACTATCCATGTTAACGATGATAGACCAGTCTGTTTTAATGTTTGTGTCTATGCAGATGTAGGGAGCATTAAGTTAACTCGCTCCCTGTTGTTTCAAAATAAAGTGTTTAAGATTTAGTTAATTTGCCTCCTCGTATTGGACTAACTTCAGAGTGAATAAAAAGTAGATTAAAAGGTAGCTCCCTGCTTTTTTTTGATTGACTAAAGGTATGCCTTTATTTTAGAAAATCATTATTTCGTATAGTTAATATACATCTAGCATTATGTATTTAAAGCACTTAATTATTTGATGTGTTTTTTTACTTTAATTCTCCTTTGTATGAAATATACAAACTTATGGAGAAAAGTAATGAGCTATAGAAAAGTTGAAAGAAATGCATTTGATGAACGTTTTCATGTATTAACCACATATAAGCAAATTATTGAAGCAGAGCTTAAGAGTGCATTCGATAGCAATAAAAGAGTGTCTATAATTCGTTTTGATTTACATATACCTAAGCTGTGCAGGGGACAAGACAATCCACTTACTCAAAGTACCGGATTGATGAAGAAGTTTTTTGGTTCTTTAGTTTCAAAATTAAAGGTTAGTTTCCTTATTGATGATGTTTATCGAACGCAATGCTTACGTTACGCTTGGGTAAAAGAGTTTGGTGAAAATAGTGAGGTTGAACACTATCATATTTGTTTGTTTATGGACCAAGATAAGTTTGGTTTTATAGGAGGTAGTGAATACACATCGAGGCTTAGGGAAAATAAAAAAGTAAAGAAAAAGTCATTAAAAACCTGCATATTCGAAGCTTGGGCTAGCGTTTTTGGCTTAAGTGCTAACTTAATCTTAAGTAGCGTTCATTTTACTAAAAAACCTGTACATTGGATTAGTTTTCGTGATTATGAGGAGGGAAATGAGGTATATAAAATTGCTGTTAAACGCTTAATGTATTTGGCTAAACCAGAAACAAAGTGCTGGAGAGGGGACGGTCTAAAATCAATCGGAACTGGTTGCATGACGATAAAAAACTCTATTAGACCTAGAGCTTTTAGTATTAAGGACTAGGAAAGTAGCTATGCACGGCTAAGAAATTACTGATAGTGATTTAACCACTCAAGATTTTGAAGTCGATAAGTGGTTAAATCAAATCTGAGTTAGTACGCTTTAGTCGTCTTCTTCACAATCACACTCATGTTTTTTAACTAAGCAGTCTTCACAGTCAGGACACTCACAATTACTTCCCATTTGTTCGCAGTTATCACAAATTTTATCTAATGGATCCATGTTCTTACCTTTTAATTAATACGATATGTCTGACACAGTGAATACTAGAGTGAGATTAAAAACAAGTATGTAATCAATTAAATAGAAAAATTTATCTAAATAGGGGGCAGTACTGCCTCCTTATTTTAATCGTCATTAATAACGTCACGTAAAATAATTAAAATTGCAATTACATGAGTGACTAATTGTGCAGTTTTATTACGTCTAAGCATTCAACCTCCTGTTTTAGTTGAGCTAATAAATTAAGTTCAGCAAAAGAGGCGTATGAGTTACCAATTATTAAATGATCCAATACCTCTACATCTATTAACGACAGAGCTTTAATCAGCTTACCTGTTATGAGCTTATCCGCTGTAGACACCTCCACGCTCCCAGAAGGATGATTGTGCGCTAGTATGACACTAGCTGCATTAACCCTTAATACGTCCTTTACAACCTCTCTGGGATACACTGAGGCTGAATTAATTGTGCCAAAAAAAAGCTCTTTGTATTCAATAATTTCATTGTTATTGCTCAAGTAAATTATTGAGAATACTTCTCTCTCATAGCTACCTAATTTCAGCTTTAAAAAATCTACAGTTGAACTTGGGGAGCTAATTCTGCCTTCCCTTTTTAATCGTCGAAATATTATTCTTGATGCCAAATCAACAATTTCATCATCAGTCAAAATTGTATTGTTTGTACTTGGTAATTGCTGGCTTTTTAACATGTGGACCTCTTATGAATTGTTTGTTCATAAAAGTGATATAGATTTCAAAATATTTGGAATAATGGGTGGGAACTTAAGAAAGCCCAGAAGTATTTTTTTACACAACTCCCTCATTAGATGACAAAAATTAGGAGTCATCAAATGAGATTAATTAAACTAAAAGAAGTTATTCAAAAAACATCACTTGGCCATTCAAGTATTTATAAGTTTATTGCAGAAGGTAAATTTCCGAAGCAGGTATCGCTTGGTGCTAAGTCGGTAGCTTGGTTAGAGTCAGAGGTTGATGATTGGATAATGGATAGGGTTGAAGAAAGAGGGTGATTATCACACTTCTCTTTTTTAAAAAAAGCGTGTAGCAATATAGCTTATCCTGCTAACTAAGCATAACTATTACCAAAAAACACCTTGCTACACGCTTTAGGTTTTCGATAATTAATTCTGATATTTATATAATTTTTAGTGAGATTTATTCTAAGGTGTTGAATAAGTAACATTAGGTTATTTTATAAAAGTTATTCTTACAGTAGTATGGTGATAGTTAAAGTTATAAGGATGTACTATTGGATAGCAAGAAATATTATTATGCTTACCATAGCCAAAAAAATTGCGAACCGTTTGATTTTAAAAAAGGCTATGGTTTTTCAGTTGAAGGTAAAAGAGATAAAATTGAAACAGGTAGCTTAGTATTTGTAATACAAAAATTAAAGACGGAAAAAAAATATCAATTATGTGGTTTGTATGAAATTGATAGGCATTATGATGCTCTTTCTAATCAATATCCATTTAGGCTCGCCTTAAAATGTATTGTAAGGTTGGAACCATATATCAACATTGATACTGCAAAACTCAGTGCTCTATTACCAGAAGTTGATCAGGGTTTTAACTTTTGGAGTAAATTCCATAAACATTTTTGTAGTCGAGGAATTAGCTTTAATAATAAGCTTAACGAAGATGTTATAGCTGCTCTGACAAGCCTACTACCAAATTCTACTTTGACCCTTACTGATGCGTTAGAAGAACTCGACAAGGCAGTTAAGGTTTCATCTTCGTTAAGCTCAAAAGAGCGTTTAAAAAGGTTAAGAAAAGCACCAAAGCAGGCAGATAGAATTACAGTTACGACAACAGCATTTAAGAGGAACCCTGATGTTATCGTGGAAGCCCTTTTTAGAGCTAAAGGTATATGTGAGAGGTGTAACAAAAAAGCTCCCTTTGTGAGGAAAAGCAATGGAGAGCCTTATCTAGAGGTTCATCATGTAACTCCTCTTTCAATTGGTGGTGATGACACTTTAGAGAATACTTTAGCTTTATGTCCAAACTGCCATAGAGATCTTCACTTCGGAATAAATACAAAAATAAAAATGAGATAGATTGATGGATGAACTATTAAAGAAGATAACAGATTATTTTGAAAAAGAGGTTTTTTTAAAGCACAAAAGTAGAGCTTTAAAAGAAAATGCAAAGTTAAGTTCTTATAAAATAAATCCTATTCTGGTTAGATATTTATCTAAAGTTTTAGATGATGACTTTACTCCTAGCGGTGTAGCAAAAGCACTTTATTATCCAAGGGTTTTGGGAACATCTATAAATACGACTTTTGGAAACCGTATCCAAAAAATGTTTGTTGAATTGGAGCTTGCCCAAGGAAGTAAGATTGAAGGAATGGATATAGAATTTTTCGATAAAATTGAAGGAAAGTTAAAATACTGTCAGCTGAAATCTGGGCCGAATACAATAAACTCTGAAGACGTTAAGCCAATTATAGATAAGTTTGAGAAATTGCTAAGAAGAGCTCGTGGGAATCATGAGCAAATAAATAATAATGATCTTATCGTTGGTGTTTTATATGGCAGCTCGGACGAGCTAAGTCGACACTATATGAGGATTGATGAACGCTACCCAGTTATCATCGGGAAAGACTTTTGGCACCGAATAACGGGCTATGAACACTTTTATCAGCGATTGGTTGTTGAGCTCGATAAAATCATTACTGATATGCCAACGGATAATTTTTTAGAGGTAGGCTGTAAAAAATTAGAAGATGAAATTAAAGCCTCTCGAATATTGGATTTATAAACCTGCTCTAAAGGAAGTTATTTTGACGGAAGATGATATAAAGAAAATTGTTAGGGATACAATTGTCACAAGTATTCAAAACTTTGCAAAAAGCTCTTTAAAGAAAAAGCCTAAGTTCCAAATCTTAGATCTTTTGATACCAAAAGAAAGAAAAATACGATCAATAGTTGGTGGTCTTGAAGGTTCATTAGGTACAACATTATGGGAGCCCTTAGGAAAGGCACTGGCTGCTAAGAATGGATTTAATGTTATTAATCAAGACTTGCTGTGTCCATCAAATATGCCTGCGGCATTGAGTAATACTGTTGAATCTATTAAGGAGGACAGAAATGCTGAGGGTGGGTTATACGACGCTAAATCGAGCCATGAGGCGATAAAAAGAGTTTGCCAAAATTATAAAACAAATCCTATAGATAGTTTTAAAAAACCAAAAAGTGGGCGTGGAGTCGATATCTGGCTTGAAAAAGATGGTATTAATTATTTTTTTGATACAAAAACGGTTCAGCCGAATCTATCAACTTTGACTGGGTGTTTAGATCAAGTTATTGGTTGGTATTCATTTTATTATTCAAAGCACCCTGAGGGAACAGCTATAGGGCGTATAGTTTTTCCTTACAATCCGACACCTGAAAAGTCTTTCTGGAAGGGAGTTATTGGTGGCGGTAAGCCTTTAGAACCGTCTGAAGAAGCTTGGGTTGAGGATGAGTTCTGGGATTTTTGTTCTGGCTATAAGGGAACATATTCAATAATAAAAGAAGCATTTCATGAAATTAGAGAAAGCGGAGAGTTAAAAGAAGTTTTAGATGAACTTTTGTCAGATAATTAATTCATAATAAATTACATCTCAAACCTGGTCCTTTGCTTATAAGTACTGTATACTTGATCAGTTGTTAAAGTTATTTAAGGTTGGAAGCGTCATATGTTTGATGTCCAAGAAAAATTATATAACCAGTTTAGTCTTGAAATATTGGCAGATATATTATCACTGCCCAAAAGGGCTATTGAAACTAGGATTAAAAAGGGTGAACTTAGACCCTGCTCTGAAGGTTTCATTGATAAAACCCAAGTGCAACACTTCCCGGAAGTAAGAAGTTTTCAAAATTCAACATGGGATGAAGAGTTAAAGGTTAAACCTGTGAGGCCTTTTAGCTTAGTTGAGCTTTTTGCTGGTGGAGGAGGGCTTGCTTTGGGTATGGAGCAAGCTGGTTTTAAAAGTCTTTTATTAAATGAGTTAGACAAGCATGCTTGTTCAACTCTTAGGTATAATAGACCTGATTGGAACGTTGTTGAGGGTGATATTTCTAAAGTCGATTTTACTTCTTTTGAGGGTAAAGTTGATGTTTTAACTGGTGGGTTTCCCTGCCAAGCTTTCTCTTATGCTGGAAAAAGCTTAGGTTTTGAAGATACTCGAGGAACATTATTTTTTGAAATGGCGAGAGCTATCAAAGAAATAAAGCCTAAAGTTATTATGGCTGAAAATGTAAGAGCTCTTCTTACACATGATGATGGCAAGACTTTAGAAACAATTAAAAATGTTATTGGCGAATTAGGTTATAGCTTGATTGAGCCTAAAGTACTTAAAGCTATCTTTTATAAAGTACCTCAGAAGAGAGAGAGGTTGATCCTTGTTGCTATCAGAAATGACTTATACCCAAAAGCTGATTTCAAATGGCCTTCAGCTTATAAGAGAGTTATGACATTAAAAGATGCTTTCAAACAAGGTGAGTTGTTTGATACCGACGTCCCCGTTTCTTGTGGACAAAAGTATCCACAACGAAAAGAAGAAATAATGAACATGGTTCCTCAGGGAGGCTACTGGAGAGATATAAAGGATATTGAAGTTCAAAAAGAGTATATGCAAAAAAGCTTTTATTTGGGCGGAGGTAAGACTGGTATGGCGCGAAGGCTTTCAATGAATGAGCCGAGTTTGACACTGACAACCGCACCAGCTCAAAAGCAAACAGAGCGATGTCATCCGATTGAGACCAGGCCTTTACAGACTCGTGAGTATGCAAGGATTCAAACCTTTCCCGACGATTGGTGCTTTCAAGGTCCTATGTCTGCGGTATATAAACAAATAGGGAATGCAGTACCTGTTAACATGGCTGCAGCTCTAGGTAGAGCCATTGTAAGTTTACTTAATAGCATAGAGTTAAAAAAATAGATCCTAATACACTCATGGGGCAATAAAATTGCCCCATGAGTGTATTAGCTAAGATCTTGTTAAAAAGATAATTAATCAAGCATTAACCGTATTAAGTAGAGTGGTCAATATAAAAACCGACAAATAGATTTCCCCTGGTTATGACTGGCACATAACTCTTCAAACACCAGTGCAGTTTATTGCGTTAACACTAGCTAAATCTCTTATTTTTCTCAATTCTTCAATTGAAAAGGCAGGTGTCCTTATGTGTAACATCGCATGGCAATTTGGACAAACAGGTCTCAAGTCGCTGGTTGGATTAAGTTCATATACTTCACCAATATCTGCAAGGGGCTTTAAATGGTGCACATGTATAAAGCCTTTCCCAATCTCTCCATACTCTTTATAGAAATCGAAATCACAAATAGAACAAGCAAAGCCATATGTATCTATGCATGCCTTGCGTGCCAGAGGATTTCTCTCATATATATTGACCGAAATAGTTTTAGTCGCCCCCTCGATATATTTTTCAGGCTGGGCTACTTCTCCAGGAAGAACTTCAGAATGGGTGTCAATTTCTTCTTTGAACCCCCAGGTAACTTGTACAGGAGTTTCATTTTTATACTGCTTTGCAAAAGCTAAGCCCCCAAAAATAAATGGGGATCGGTCTTCCTGTCTGTAGAACATGTAAACATTAGAGTTAATATCAAGAAGCGACTTAATTGATTCATGGGCTATATGTGATTTGTTTTTTCCGTACCAAATTAGATTATCGTTTATAAAGCGGTTTTGGTAGTCGTGCCCGGTTCGTCCAGCAACCCCTACGTTACAGAATATGAACCAGTCGCCTTTATAGTTTGTATAACCTGTATTCCAATTACCTTTTTGTTTTTCTAACGGAACACAACATATTCGATATATATCATTTTTAGTGTACTTAGATCCAACTGTAAAATTATAAGGTGGCATTTTATTATCCTTGTAGAAACAACCTATTCGTCAGAACTTTAAGATCAGATATTAGTTATTGCACACAAACTATCAATATTTTAATAATATTTTTATACTTTCAAAGTTATCTTTTACCCACTCTTTATTTATAGGTCCCCAGGAAGCTATTTTGAAAGTCCCATTTTTTGTTGCCCCAATAAAAGCACAATAGATATCTAGCTCCACTAGCGCATTGATAGTGTCTTGAATAGTTCTGCGTGGAGCACCAGTTTCAGCAACTATTTTTGGTATTGTATTGAACCCTTTTTCAATCAACATAGCGATGAAAAGCCGCCTGTAAAATGAGGATTTAGTTTTTGTAATTATCATTGCTACTCTTATTTTTTAAACCACAATTTGTGGCAAAATTAGGTGTTATAAGCTTCAATAACATTAACATATAGTGATTGAAGAGTAACCATGACAAAGCTAGAAAGAAGGTTGCTAATTTCATACTTAGAGCAGCTAAAGTATAAGATAAACAGCTGTATCTTAGACATGAAACAAACGGAGTTACACATAAAATCTATTATCGAACACATTTCTGATATGGAAGATATTGAATCGACTAAGTTAGTCGATTTTCCCTTCATTTCTTCAAGCAAAATCAGATAAGAATGAGTCACCGAATGATCTATTACGCCAAAAAGAAATGTTGAAATTGACAGGGCTCAGCCGCACTACAATTTATACTTTGATTCAAAGGGGGGAGTTTCCAAATAGCATTAAAATATCTTCCAGAAGCGTTGTGTGGCGACGCGAAGATATTTGGGAGTTGATAAATGTGAAAATTAAAAGTCATAAAAATGGCCTTTAATAATTCAGTTATTAGCTAGTACAATTTACTTCCTGTTAAAAAGCATAATTCTGCTAACTCATTTAGTTTGGTTGAATCATAGTTTTTAGGTATTAAAGAATTAATAAACCAAGCAGTATCTCTTTTATCATCAATTAGAATGCTGTAACCACATTTTTTATAAAACTTGTGCACCCTTAAATCATTTTTTGCTGTATTACCAAAAACTAAGTCAAAGTTTTTTTCTTGGGCATACTCTAACACCCTAGCCATTAACATTGTACCTAAGCCTTGGCCTCTTGAACTGATAGTATTTTCATGTACCCATAAATCTGAAACTCTAAGTTTATTTGAATAAGTAAGCATTTGGACATATCCGAGTTCTACACGAGGGGTTATTTTTTCAAGAATAATCCGGTGTGATTCAGTACAAATTTTAAAAAGGTAGTTTTGCTCTTCAAATCTTTCAATACGCATAAGTCTCTCTTTGAGAGTAAATTTATATCACTTAAAAAGCTATAACATATCCGCATTAATTTTAAAGGAAAATATATTATTTTAAGTTACGTGGTACAAATCCGAATGGACGTAAATTGAAGAATAGCTGCAAATCTTTGTAATTTTCACAGCAGAAAACCTCTTCACTATTAATCTCACAATAAATCTCAGGTTTATCCATAGACCCTTCATTTACTCCCTTAACAATCATGTATCTTAGAGTTTCTTCCTCTCTTTGCTCTACGTTAGCATAATCAATCCACAACACATAAAACTGTTCACTTACATTAAAATAAAAACTAGGGCATTGATCGTTATGCCAGCTTTTATCAATTAGGTAAGGGTGATTTTTTAAGTCAAAGCCTATCTCAAAGTTTTGACCAAACTCTTGTTTAAATAACTCCATTTTAACTCCTAATAATAAAAGAGCCGTTCAACTGAACGGCTCTTTTATTCATTTTTAAGATATTTTAATAAAGTTTTTTTGATCTTCATTTAAATAGTAATATTTCAATTCAAACCAAAGATTCACTTTCAACTTTTGAAACCATGCTATATCTTCTGGTGTAGGTTCTTTTGAGCCAACAATCCAAAATTCATCAGAAGGTTCTACATCTGGATAGTACCCATATCTAAGTAACTGTCCTATAGCAGCTTCAATTTCTTCAGTAGCAGTTCTTTTATATTTCAATTCAGCTGTTATCTTTTTTGAACCATCGATTATAACTATATCTCTTTTAAAATTGAGATCATGGTATTGACGTTCTATAGCTAATCTAGGATTTTTAAGTTTGTACCATTGAACAAAATTATCTTCCATAAATTGTTCTTTCCTTTCACAGACTTTTTCAGACATAGCTCGTCTTATATAAGTATCTGGTGCTTCATTACGGATTTCAGATTGAATTTCATTATATAATGCTTGATTTTCTTCATTGTAAATAAAGCCATCGCAGATACCGGCTTTGATAAATGACTTTATTGCCTCAAACTGTTTAAGGTTATCTTCCTTTAGATAAAACAATATATCGTAATAGCTTTGATTTTTATTGAAGCAATTTTCTGGTTGCAATAATTTTGAAAGATCTTTTGAGTAGAAGTAATCTGGAATATCTAAAACGTTAACTCCAAATCTCACATTAACTCCATTTTTAGATGGTCTAGGATCAATTGATACTCGACCGTTTTTATTACTAGGGCCAAATTTAAACTTTGCGTTACCATCATTAACCCAGCCTTTATTGCTTCCTTTATAGTGCAAATGTAAAAAATCTATAATACTGTCAAGTAAAGGCTTGTAATTTGGCTTTTTAGAAAGCCATAGCATAGCTTGTTCTTTATCTTCAATTTCAGCTGCTCGACCTATTTTAAAATTCTTCTCGTCCATACTTATTTTTACTTCCTAATATTTTTAATGAATATTTCCTAGCAACTATTTATAACTATAGTACTAATTGATTGTTTTTAATAGAGTTGCTTAAGAAATACTAATGAAGGTGCAAATCGTTTTTATTTTTAAAGTGAGGAAGCTTTTTTATAAAGAACTAAGCTAGTGTTTTGTAGTAAACTAGTCACTATTAGTTGAGGTGATAAATCGAAATTATTCACCCAGTACCCCACGCAGTACCCCATGGTGTTATGGGTTGAAATAAAAGGTTTACATATCAAATGAGTAGAGCAGGAATACAGTGGTTCCCTGGGCACATGAATAAAGCCCGCAATGAAATTAAAGAAATAATGCCACAAATGGATGTGATCATTGAAGTGCTTGATGCGCGCATTCCCTACAGTAGTGAAAACCCGATGGTGGCAACCTTGCGTGAAGGTAAGCCGGTCATCAAAATTTTGAACAAAGCTGATTTAGCTGATCCTAAAATGACTCAAATTTGGAAAGATTATTTTGAGCAAGAAAACGGTGTTAAAGCGATTTCTTTTGGACATGATAAAGCAGCTGAAGTACACCGTATTAATGAGCTTTGTAAAAAGCTAGTGCCGCATAAAGTGGGCGCCGATAAGCAAATTAAAGCCATGATAATGGGTATTCCTAACGTGGGTAAATCTACGTTAATTAATGTATTGGCTGGACGTATAGTTGCAAAAACAGGTAATGAGCCTGCTGTTACTAAAGCGCAACAACGCATTAAGCTTGAAGACGGTATTATGCTTTACGATACGCCAGGTATGTTGTGGCCAAAAGTAGAAAACGAAAACTCAGGTTATCGCTTAGGCGCTACCGGTGCTATTCGTGATACTGCGCTTGAGTATGAAGAAGTAGCAAGTTACACCGCTGAGTACTTATTGCGTGCTTACCCTGAGCTTTTAAAAGCGCGTTATAAAATTGCCGAACTGCCTGAAAGTGATTGGGAATTTGTTGAAATGGCGGGTAAAAAACGCGGCTGTATCCGTGGTGGTAATCAAATAGACACATACAAAATGTCTGAAATACTAATCAACGAATTGCGCGATGGTATTATTGGCCGTATTACGATGGAAACTCCGCAAATGCGTGAGGAAGAAGAAGTAATGGTTGCTGGTTTACGCGCCGCTGCAGAAGCTAAAAAAGCAGCTAAAGAAGAAGAAAAGCTTCAACGCCGGGCACGAGCACGTAAAAATCGTCGTTAATTAGTTTAATTTAACCAACTAAATTACAGACATAAAAAAAGCCCGTAAGGGCTTTTTTAGTTTCATATCTACCGTCACCGATATGAGCAATGTAGCAAGTAAAATAGTAGGGCGGTTACTCATCATCAACATCAAGGGGCGTTGCGGTTCATAACAAGTAACCATAGCTGTTTACGTGCGCCACACGTTGTTTCAGGGTCGAGAAACAAATCAATTCATTCCTTAACAAGTGGTATGCAATCCGTCTTGTTGATATTGATTATCAGTTAGATCTAACTATCTGTCAA
>Ga0209309_10002264_pt1 | contig 17810 bp, 13 predicted proteins | sample COGITO_mtgs_1204_2_FD_184807 | JGI IMG/M metagenome (GOLD analysis project Ga0209309, IMG submission 184807) | Pelagic marine microbial communities from North Sea - COGITO_mtgs_120412 (SPAdes) (version 2) | ecosystem: Environmental > Aquatic > Marine > Epipelagic ... | reverse complement strand
TATCATAATGTAGACTTTTGGTACCGCCTACTACTTTAATTTCTTTCCGAAGTTCTTTAGGATGTACGCAAAATTTAGTGATTCCAACTAGTATATGTTTTAATCCCAAATCTACTAGAAGTTCAGTTTGAGAAGGGACTAAAGAAACTATCCGCTGTGGTTTTTTTGAAAGTTCAACAGTATTCCCTATCTGGTCTTTAAACTGCATCCAGTATAGTTTGCATTTGCTGTTGTAATTTTTCGGCTTCGGTTTGGGCTGCTACAGCAAAATCTGAGTTATTCGAAGCATATAAAATACCCCTAGAGGAATTGATTAACAAACCAACATTTTTATTCATGCCGTATTTACAAACTTCGCTCAAACTACCACCTTGCGCTCCCACACCTGGAACTAGTAGAAAGCTATCAGGAACAATTTTTCTTATTTCTGAAAAATACTCCGCTTTGGTTGCTCCAACAACATACATTAAGTTCTTTGAATTCTTCCAGTTCTTTGACGTCTTTAAAACTGTTTTATACACTTCTTCTGAATCGATTTTCTGGGTTTGAAAATCGAAAGCGCCTTCATTAGAGGTTAAGGCTAATAAAATAGTATGTTTATCATCAAAAGCAAGAAAAGGTTCTACAGAATCTTTGCCCATATAAGGAGCCACAGTAACCGAATCAAATCCTAAGTCATTGAAAAACGCATGTGCATACATAGACGAGGTATTACCTATATCGCCTCGTTTTGCATCGGCTATCGTGAAAATTTCAGGGTGATTTTTGTTTAAATACCCTATTGTTTTTTGAAGAGATTTCCAACCATTAATTCCGTAGGCTTCATAAAAAGCAGTGTTGGGTTTATAGGCAACCGCCAAATGATACGTTGCATCAATAATTGCTTTATTGAAAGAAAAAATTGGATCTTCTTCTTCTAAAAGATGTTTCGGAATTTTATTTAAATCGACATCCAGCCCAATGCATAGAAATGATTTCTTTTTATGTATTTCTGAAATTAATTGCTGGGTTGTCATAGATCAAAAAATATTAAAACGTTTCGCCGGCTTCTTTTAATTTTTCGGTATTGCTTACCATTTGAAGTTCGTCTATTATTTTTTGAATATCACCATCTATTATATTACTTAAGTCGTATAACGTCAAGTTGATTCGGTGATCGGTTACACGTCCTTGTGAGTAGTTATACGTTCTAATTTTTGCACTACGATCACCACTAGTAACCATAGAACCTCTTCTTTCTGCGTCCTCAGCCTGTTTCTTGGCTAATTCCACATCGTACAATCTAGAACGAAGTACTTTAAAAGCCTTTTCCTTGTTTTTATGTTGCGACTTCTGATCTTGACATTGAGCTACAAGTCCGGTTGGTTCGTGCGTTAAGCGTACTGCTGAATAGGTCGTATTTACTGATTGACCTCCAGGTCCAGAAGAACAGAAATAATCGATACGAACATCCTTTGGGTCTATTTCCACATCAAACTCTTCTGCTTCAGGAAAAACCATCACTGTGGCTGCACTGGTATGAACACGACCTTGTGTTTCGGTTTGTGGCACTCGTTGTACACGGTGTACGCCAGCTTCAAACTTTAATATTCCATAGACATCGTTTCCTTCAATTTCCATTTGAATTTCTTTGAAACCACCACTAGTTCCTTCGCTGTAATCGACTGTGTCTACTTTCCAGCCTTTGCTTTCACAATACTTTGTGTACATACGGTATAAATCGCCTGCAAAAATACTGGCTTCGTCACCTCCGGTTCCGGCTCTGATTTCCATGACGGCATTTTTAGAATCCTCTGGGTCTTTAGGTATTAAAAGAAATTTAATTTCGTCGTCTAATTTTGGCAATTCTTCTTGGGCTTCTTCCAATTGCATTTTTCCCATCTCAATCATTTCATCATCGCCGCTGTCTTTTATAATTTCTTGGGCTTCTTCAATACGGTCGGTAAGTATTAAGTATCGTTCCCTTTTATCCATCAACAACCTAAGGTCTTTATATTCTTTGTTTAATTGAATATACCTTTTTTGATCACTGATTATATCGGGCTGAATAATAAGGTCGCTTACCTCGTCAAAACGTTGTTTTACTATTTGAAGTTTCTCTAACATACTTGCTTTTATAACTTTCTACCATTGGGTAGGCAGGTACAAATTTACGATAATTTGAAGAATATTTCTTTTCAATAGTAGGTAAAGAAGTAGATTTCTATTTTTAAAAAAAATTAAAGTATATACTCTTTTTCGGAAAGTGTCTTTCCTTCCTCTTTTTGTTTTTTGGTGTTTAATGCAAAATTCACTAGAAAAACAACAGCTAGAATATAGAAAATCCGTTCAGGGAAATAAGCTGTTTGTGCTTCGTAAAAGTATGCAGCCAGTCCAAAGCAATCGGAAAGCACAAAACACAATACCATATAAAGATAAATTAATGGTGTTTTTCCTTGAAAACGTTCATTGTACATAAATCCTGTAAAGCCCAGTAATATTAAGACTCCACCTTGGACAAAAAACAATATGAACTGCAATTGGGTATCTAACCCACTTTTAATAATATCGGATAAATAATACACATTAAAAACGTTCAATAATATCAATACTACCACAAGGAGAATTATTAAAGGCGTGGATTTTGAAACCTTCAACCTTTTTAGTGTTAGCAGTAAAACTGCAGAATATCCAATAATAGTCAGTATAAAAGAAATGGTTTTAAACAAATCGTTTTCATAGTCCAAAATCATGGTATCCCTAATTACAAAAAGTAGTAACGCAATAAGAACAAGTTTTTCTGAATATGTTTTATAGTAAAGGAAAAATAGAAATAATGATACAACTGAAATCACCCTTAAAATCCTACTTTTATCTATTTCAAGATAATGTATTACAAGAGTATTCAGAACTAGCAAGATAGCCGCTAAGATAGTTAGCTTTAAATACTTGCCGGGCAAGTAATTGTTAATCATAAGTTGGTTTTTAGCAGTTGAAATGCTTTAATTCTAACCAAACATACGAAAAAACCTTTAACAGGGTTTTAAGATACGCTATAAAAACTATAATTCAACTATAACACCGATGCCCAATTGCTGCTTCCATTGTGCAATGGGTCCCCGCTCAATTAGTTCCCCTTCTTCGGTTTCCGTTGTCATTTTAATATCATTATCATATTTAAAATGAGACCCTATATTGGCCACTACGAAATGGTTTACCTGAAAATTAAATTCAACTTCCCAGTTTATATCAACATTCCCAAAATCGTCAAGGTAATCGGTATACAAGGTTAGTTTATTTGAAAGGGTAATATTCTCAAGTATTTCGGCTTTATATTCGTTGGTAATCAAAATACCCATTTGGCTTAGTAGGTTTTCGCCTTCTTTAATAATTTCGCCTTGATCATTTAAAACTGCTGGTGTTACACCAAAAGCACCACTATTGGCCAATTCCTGATCTAGAACCAAAGTAGACTTTAATGTTAACGGAGATGCATAAATCGAAAAATTTTCATCATTGGCTCCATATTCAGTTCCCACTCCCAAAAAAAGATACGCTGGGGAAAATATGGTTGAAATCTTGTTTGAAGTATCTGGATATTCATACCCGTTTGAAAATTGGGTGGAAAAACCAAGCTTGGCAGTGTAATAAAATTTTGTCGATGTATTTTGTCTATAACCAAAAGAACTGTTTATTTCAATAATGTCTTCGGTTTTTTGCAACCCCAATTCTTTTTGGTGATTAACTCCGTATTTGGCAAGCAATTCATTTTTCCAGCGAGTATTCTTTGTTTTATAGGTTCTTTTTAAATCTATATTTACCAAGCCCGACACAGAACTTACCCCACCAGCATTCCAGTTTACAAAAGCTACTTCGTTTACATTTACCCCTATTTTGTTGTACGAACCCCACAGTGTAGGTTTTACATATCCATATACGCTCCTTTTCATGGTTTTTTGTTTTAATGGAATTTTGGAAAAAACAAGACCTTGCCATTGCAAACTGCTAACGATAGAAACAGGATACCGTTTAACATTTGATTGTAAAAACGAAGTTTTAAAAAATACAATGTTTTCCCGCTGCAAACTATTTACAATAAAAACACTGTCTCTTTCGTCATTCTGTTGTGCATAACCAATAAAAGGGAGCGTCAACAATAAAATAACTATATATCTCATCATCAAAAAACTAATTTAATAAAGTGTACTATGTAGTTTACGAATAGATAAAACTACCCTGCGGGCTGTTTATTGTCAACTTTTTTTCTTCGGAAGCTTCTACTTTCCCAACAATCTGAGCATCAATATTAAAAGATTTCGAAATTTCAATAATTTCTGAAGCTATTTCCTCTGGAACATATAATTCCATCCGGTGGCCCATGTTAAAAACTTGGTACATTTCCTTCCAATCGGTTTTGCTTTCCTCTTGAATAAGCTTAAACAAAGGCGGAACCTCAAACATATTGTCTTTTATAATATGAAGTGTATCAATAAAATGAAGAATTTTAGTTTGCGCTCCTCCACTGCAGTGCACCATCCCGTGAATGTCTTTATTCGTAAATTTTGAAAGAATTTTTTTAATAACAGGGGCGTATGTTCGGGTTGGTGAAAGCACTAATTTACCAGCATCGAGCGGACTTTCAGCTACAGCATCTGTTACTTTTTTAGACCCTGAATATACCAAATCTGCTGGTACAGCATGGTCATAACTTTCGGGATACTTTGTAGCCAAATAGTTGTCAAAAACGTCATGCCTTGCCGAAGTTAATCCATTGCTTCCCATCCCACCGTTGTATTCCGTTTCGTAAGAAGCTTGTCCAAAAGATTCCAAGCCAACAATAACATCACCAGCTTTTATGTTGGCATTATCAATAACATCACTACGCTTCATTCTTGCTGTAACGGTAGAATCTACAATAATAGTACGCACCAAATCGCCCACATCGGCTGTTTCGCCACCAGTAGAATGAATTGAAACCCCAAATTTTGAAAGATCTGAAATCAAGTTTTCCGTACCATTAATAATAGCCGAAATCACTTCTCCCGGAATTACATTTTTATTTCGCCCAATAGTTGAAGAAAGCATTATATTATCTGTTGCACCTACACAAAGTAAGTCGTCAACGTTCATAATTAATGCGTCTTGGGCAATTCCTTTCCAAACCGAAAGATCACCAGTTTCTTTCCAGTACATATAGGCAAGGGACGATTTTGTTCCGGCACCATCGGCGTGCATAATTAGACAATAGTCTTCGTCTCCTGTAAGATAATCTGGAACAATTTTACAAAAGGCATTCGGGAATAGGCCTTTATCTACATTTTTAATAGCTTTATGTACATCTTCTTTTGAAGCTGACACGCCACGTTTTGCGTATCGTTTAGAAATTTCCTGACTCATAGCACTTGGTTTACACCTGCAAAAATAGTCAATAAAAAACGTCCCGGAAATTCAGGACGTTTTTTTTAATTTAATTGGTTGGTTAATTGTTTTATTCCCAATCTGGCATGGAAGCATTGGTAAATATAATGTTGTTATCTATATCTGCTCCAAATATCAAAGACACTATTTCTGGATTTGCCCCAAAGTTATTTTTAACCCGTGTAAAGATAATGCCGCCTTCAGTTGGCGATAATTGGCACTGTAGTTCATTTTCACCAGAAGCAATATCAGTGTCTATTAGGGTTGTTGTAGCAGCGGCAACATCGTAAATAAACATTCTGGCTGCAAATTGCCGATACACTGGGTTTTCTGAATTGGAGGTGTCCTGCGAATACAAAACCATGTCTGCATCTGCTGTAATATCAATTCCACCTGCTGCACCTTCTACATTCTCAAGCACAACTGTTTCTTCAGCAGCTGTCGATAACCTATACGTAAAAATACGCACATTGTACCCTTGATTATTATTGGTTTTAAGCAGTAACAAATCGGTATCAAATTCTGGGATTTTAACTTCAGAAACCAAAGAACCATCAGTAGTTTGATAGATTAAAGTACGATTACTCCCATCGTTATTGATTCGGTAAATTTTATCAAAATTTGGATAATACAAAAACGCCCCATCATTGGACCATGTATATGTTATTTGTTCCTGTCTAAAACCAGCTACCGGCACATTAGATGTAATTTGATTGACATCCGTACCGTCTAAATCCATGGTAAATAAATGTGCGTCCCCGCCTACTGTACGCAAAAAGGCCAGTTTTTGCAAGTTATTGTTCTTTTTTGGTCTAAAACTATTCGTGTTTTCGTTGGTTAACTTAAACAGATTTTGGTCCACAGTATTTATTAAGGTGTCATTATCAGCATTTCCTGAATAAATAACATTGTTGTTATTTTCCTCTTTTACAAAAAAGTAAGGGTTATTAGGTGTCGTTAAGGTTTTAAACTCACTAACGGCAGACTCTACTGGATCATTATCTTCATCTTTAGCCGATACTTGCCAAAAATAATTGGTGGCCAAGTTAAGGTTATCAACAATAAAGAACGTATCCTTTTCAATTTCAAATTCTTGCATTTCACTAGTCGTCCCATTTCGTAATTTAAGAGTATAGAAAATATCATCATTTTCAGGGTCTGTGGCTTCCCAAGTAAATTGTACTTCTAGTTCAATATCTTCAGCACCATCTTCAGGAAATACTAAGTTTGGTTTTGATGGTGGCTGGTTGTCGGCATCACTTAGTTTAAGATTGATTACAACTTCAGAAACGCCATCTTCTACTACGTTTACTGGTTCAAAACCGGTACGGTATCCATCTAATTCTGCTTGCACCGAATAATCATCGATTAAAATATTTGATATGGAAAATTCACCATCTTCGTTTGTAGTAGCCGTAGTTGAGGCTGGGTTTGTGGAAACCTGTACGTTCTCTAATGGATCGCCAGTTTCTTCATCGAGCACGGTTCCTATTATTGACCCTTTTCGTTCAATATCTAATGTATCTTCATTACAACTATACAGTGCAATAAATAATAACAGGAAATAAATATAATAGTGTTTAGTTTTCATCTTGTAGCTTGCTTTGCGTTTACGTTCTTCTAAAAATCAAAATAGTAATCCAGCCCGAGGCCAAAATTGTAATAAAAATCGTTCCTTTTTCCGTTTATGATATAATCCACCTCATCACTAAACACGACATTGTGTTCTGCAAATAACTTTAGACCAATTCGTTGTGAAATATAATATTTTAATCCGGCTCCATATTGCATTTTAAAAAATGTATCTGGATTTACATTAGATTGACCACTTACATTAAAGGCTCCACCAGCCCCAGCATATATATATGGTGAAAGGTCGTCATCTGGTAATAAGTATAAATACGCGTTTGCGTTTAGTTCGCTAAAAGTTTCCGAAAATTGCTTTCCGCTATCCAACTGCAACAAAGAGGTTGAAAGACCAAAACCAATGTTATCGGTTATCTTTTTTTGATACCCCAAACGTGCTAGAACACGGGCATTCTTTTTGGCATAATCTGCATCGATTAATGATATTCCAGCTGAAAAACTGATACTGCTTTTTGCTGTACGTTTTTTTAACACCCGATTGTACAGCTCTATCGATTCCTGTTCTTCTTTTTCTTTCGTGTAATCCTCTACTAATAGTTTATTGGTTTCAGCTCCTTCTTTTGTGGACCAGAAACGTTCCTTTACCCCTTCGACAATAAGATCGTGAACCGCTTTTTCAATAGCATCTTTTACAGCAATTTGTAAAGGTTCGTTACGGGTTATACCTGTTTCGGCCTCTAACAGACGTTGAAATTTCACAAAACGGAAATAACTGGCATCTAACGACTGTGAAAGTATTGTTTTTGAAACATATACGGTTTTTAATATTTCTCCATTACTCGTAGAAACGGCACGTAAATATATGGTTATGCGGTCTTGCCTATATCTTGACGATCCACCAATACCAAAATATCGCGCCCCTATACCACCGGTAACTATATTGGTGTCGTACGAAACAATCCCGCCTTCTAATAGAAGCCCTGCATACAATAAGGGAGGTAATGGCGGTTCATTTGGATTCAGGTTTTTTACATATTCTTGTTTTGTATTTCTAATAATACTGCGCTCCGTAGAAAGGTTACTCAAGTTTTCCCTTTCAATAGGTATAAACCAACCAGAATCTTCTAATGCTTTTATTAAGATTGTCGTCGCTCCTTGTGTTACAGCCGTACTAAAGGTGCTTCCATTTTCAACAGCCTTGTATTGTCCCGTTTGGTCACTAAAATTATACACAGCAACCTCAACAGGATCCGCAGCTTCCGGCAAATCCAAAAGGGTTCGGGTAGATTTCGAGAACTCCCCTACTCTAGATGGTGTTTGTTGAAATGGTTGATTAAAGTAAGTACTGCAAGAACTTAGCATTAACAAAGTACTGGTTATACAAACCAATTTAATTTTTTTATACATAAGTATTCTGGTTAATTAGGAACTATTACTTGGGTTTGTTCTCCGTTGGACGTGTCGAGGATATTGATTACCAACCCTTCATCAGATTCAAACACTTCGATTGCTAAAGTACCGAAGGTAAACGTGCCTGGCTCGGTAAGGTCGCCAATACCATCAATTTGTTGTTGTAGCAACCTTCTTGATATCTGACTTAAAATCTGGCTATTTAAGGACTCCCCAAATCGATCCAAATCGGATTGATTAGCACGAGCGTTTGAAGGTGCCGTAAAGCCATTTTGTACATTGGCAGAACTCAACAACCATTGGTAGTTAAATGTTTCCCCACCAAAAGCTGGATTTAACGGCTCGTAGGTTAATTGCTGTGCACTTAAGGCACAAGTAAAAAACATAAAGAGTAAAAAGATTGGGTATTTCATAATATCAATATCTAGTAATTTGTTCTTTTTGTTGCTGAAGCCTTTGTAAATATGCTATAGAACGATCTAAGGCCGTATTTGCCATATTCTTTAAAAATTCTTTTCTAGGCTGTGAAAAAAATTGCCAAACTAATTGATCTGCCACTTTTACACTAATCCTTGTGGAGCGTCCTCGCCCAGGGGCTTCATCTATTGTAATGTTTTTGGCTGAAACAATGCCTTTATTGTAATATTCTGAATAAAAGTACCGGTAAAAATCCCGACCGGCTTTTGTTAATGTGTTTTGAATGACCAACCCATTTATTACAAATCCATCTTGGGGTTTGGCCTGGTCTTGTGATGCTGCAAATCTTTGTTCGCGTTTGGGGTCTATTTCAGATTTACCACCATCTTCAAGAACAATACGATCTTTACCAATGGGTTTACCATCTTTATCGTACAGAAGAAGTACAATAATTATTTCTCCCTCATCATTGTAGTTTATATTTACTTGAGCAAGTAATTTTTTATCGTTTCCCTTTATAAAAAAATCTTCGACTTGATTGCTTTTTGAAGTATTGCCGCTAGCATCGGTTTTAAAAATCATAAAATCGTACTGCAAGGGATAATCTGAAGGAGTTAAATTTTCTGCAGAAGCTTTAAACGTAGTAAACTCACTGCCTTTTTCAACAAGTATTTCGGCTTTTACCTCTTTATTATAAAATTGCGCATGTAAGGATACTATGGGTGTAAAACCAAATACCAAAATTGTAACTACTAAAAATGCGCTTATTCTCAACCTGTAATTATTTATTGATAGCTTCTTATTATAATACCTGGAGAATTTTCCGTTTGCCTAAACTTTAACGATTTAGTCATTTCGTTAGTACCAAAGCGTTCAAAGTAATTACCGCCTTCTTGGGTTAATTCCAACGAAGCATCTGCGGTAGGATCGTACACAAAATCTTTTATAAAGTTATAATTTCCATTTTGGTGTAAATTGGCCACAACCGTATTGGCGGTATAATCTAGGTCAGCTTCATTTTGAATCCCGTTTTGGTTCAAGTTAATCTCACTGGCATTGGTATTTACACTAATGGTAGCTTTATTGCTGTCCCCTACTTGCCGGACAAAGACCGAATTATTGGTCAACGTAGCATTTTTAGGGTTTACACTATTATCTATCCCTAATGATTTAAAAACTTCTGGAGTTACCAATTGTGCTTCTCCCGTTTTTTGATCTTCTGATTTTTCGTTCTCATACGTTTGTGAAAAACTTAGTGTCGTCACAAAAAACAGTATCAAAAACAAACTATTTGTTAAATTTTTCATAATAATAAATATATAAATAATTATTTAATAATCGTGTTTTTTTTAAAATAAGGAGGGCTTCATAAAATATGAGCCCTCCCTTTTTATAAACTACCTAGTGTTTACCTAGATCTTACTTGCTATGCCAAGGGCTTAACAATCTGGACAAATATCATAATTAGTAGGTGCATCTGGTGACATAGGATCTTCCATTAACACTTCGTTACTGAAATCACAATCATTAGGATTAACACCTCCGAATTGATCTGTACCAGGTCCAGTTTGATATACATCAATCTGGTTGTTACTATTAGGCACACCTACTGGAACACCATTAGGTAAGTTTTGGTTTGCAACAAAACTGTTACCATTATTATCTTGCGTAATAAGTATAGTATTATCAACACCTCTTTGAGCTGTTTCAATATAGTTATTCGCATCAGATTGGTACGTGCTCAATTTGTTATCTCTACCTCTTTGAGTAGACAACACTTCGCTATCTGTACCATTTTGCTCTTGGTATGCTTTATGGCCTCTACCATTTTGAGCTAACGCAGCAACGTTACCGGAACTACCTAGAGATTGAATTTGGTATGCATAATTGTTACCTCCATTAGGGTTACCATACGCGTTTTGTACAATTAATGCTTGGTTATCATCCCCGTGCTGTTCTTGACCTGCTTCGTTATTATTTGCATCTTCATCTACTTGGCCATACTGGTGAATTTCAGCATTGTTGCTTAAACCAGTTTGCAACTGATAAGCTTTGGCTCCAAAAGATCCATCACCATTAGATCCACCTTCTGTCCAGTCATCAACATTATTTTTTAGGATAGGTCCATACTGTGCACGAACGGTTCCATACTCTGTTTCAACCCCTTGGTTAACAAGAGCAGTGTTACCGTCTCCAGCACCCGCACTTGCTCCATTACTGTTTTGAATTTGAAGAGCCTTGTTGTTATCTCCTTCTTGTAATGTATATGCTTCTTGGTCAGCTGAACCACTTTGTCTTATAACAGACCAGTTCCCATCTCCATTTTGCTCGTTGTACCCATAGTGACCTGCACTATTTTCTGGATTTGAAGCTTGATCTACAAAAGATTCGTTATTATCCCCATTTTGAATTGTGAATGCACTGTTGTTATCCCATCTTTGGAGCGTTTTAGCTTCGTTTTCTTCTCCATCTTGTTGGATCATTGCATCGTTATCCTCAGCATTGTTATTGGTTCCTTGCTGTATAGACGCTAAGTTGCCCTTACTTGAAGCATTGTTTTGCCCTTGCAAGGTTTGCGCATCATTACGATCCCCTTGTTGTCTAGTAGATGACTGGTTAGCTTCGCCTGTTTGTCTTGTTTCAGCGATGTTATCTTGACCACTATTACCAACATTACCATTTACAGCACCTGTTTGGATAACGTCTGCAAGGTTACCTCCAGCTAAATCACCATCGGACTGGTTAGTGTACACAGAGTTGTTGACACCTGCTTGGCGAACTCGTACTTTGTTATCATTTCCGTTCTGAATTGCTTCACCGAGGTTACCATTTCCGCCATTAATTCTTTGGTCTACAGCGGTCTGTGGGTTTACCTGTGAAGGAGTAGAAGTACTCGACACTTGCGAGAATCCTACCGCTCCAATCATTAGCGCAAATGCGCTCAAAATTACTTTTTTCATAATTTAAAAATTTAGTTACTAATTAATTTATATTGGTTTAATAATTCACATTTTAAAAATGTGATGCCTTTAATAATATGACCAAGGAATTTATTATCTTGATCATTTAATTAATTACTATACTACTAAACAGTAATTAACATTATTATAATGTCTTAACGATTAAGGGACTTTAAGTGAGGAGTTGTGTTTCAAATTGTAATTCCAACTGAAATACAATCCAAATTTGCAAAAAAAATTACAAACAAGAATACGTGTTAATACGTATAGTAACATATATTTATAATTTTGTAGGATTTTTCCTGTTAAATGATTTATTAGGAAAGGGTGTACCTGAAATAAAATCGTTCAACTACCAAAAATAGACTAAAACGGAATATGTTAAATTTTTGTTAAAAAAAGATAGTTATAAATTTAATCTAGCATTTATCATAAATAAGTAATTCGCTGACTATCAGTTTATTTAATTTATAGCAGAATATCACTTTTTTCCTTAAAAGCCTACCGATAGTGAGGGGATATGAAATATCGTTATGTTATCTGCACGTACTTCTTTTACGAATAAGAAGCTTGTTTACATGTTATTTTAAAAATAAGAGTTGTTATATTATCCTACTAAAATTGTTAAGGTTTCAACAATAATAAAGCTGTTATAAGATCATAAAAAAGAAAAAAGCGCCATATGGCGCTTTTTTCTAAAAATGGATCGTTCAGTAGGAATTTACTGAATTAATTTCCTTGATTTACTGTAGATGTATTACTATTACCCAGTTGCATAACCATACTGTCATTATTAGCCCCCATTTGAGAGACTGTACTCATATTTAAGTCTCCTTCTTGCAGCACCGTACTCATATGGTCTATCCCATCTTGTCGTTGAGTATCGTCATTCTCATCGCCTTTTTGTGTTGATGTAAGCGCATTGTTGTCGCCAACTTGTGTCAAGGAGCTGATGTTTTCTTCCCCTTCTTGTAATAGCGTACCTTGGTTTTCATCACCAAACTGCGTAAGTACACTTCGGTTAAAGATACCATCCTGATGCACATCGCCAACATTACTTAGTCCGCGTTGTTCGTTCTGGATCTGGTTACGGTCCTGCTCTTGTAAAACAGTAGACTTATTACCATTATTTACCTGGATTACATTACTGAAGTTTTTATTACCCAACTGATCTACGTTACTGGTATTATTACTGCTTTTCTGTAACGTATAACTGGCATTTCTGTCCCCATCTTGCAATATCGTTGCTTTGTTAGTGCTTCCATATCCCAATTGAGAAATACGAGAAATATTCGAGTTTCCTATTTGATCAAGGTTTACACGATGGTTTACACCTTCCTGAGTTGATTCGGTATTGTTAGCATCTCCTGTTTGTACATGATTGCTATGGTTGTTGTCCCCTGTTTGTGAAACGTTCCCGATGTTTGCATCTCCCTTTTGTGTTAAAAGGCTAGTGTTATCATTGCCTAATTGGCTCACATCGGCATCATTATCACCAATGTTTTGTTGAATAACACTGCTGTAATTATCGTCTCCTTCTTGAGACACAATTGCATCATTGCCATCTTTGCGCTGTCTTACATAGCTATAGTTTTCATCTCCTTTTTGGGTAACACCTGATTTATTGGCATCTCCAACTTGTGACACGATACTTTCGTTTAAACTTCCTCCACCTTGTCTTACTTTGCTGTTGTTGTCATCTCCTGTTTGTGCAACATCACTCATATTTACGCTGCCAGACTGTGCTACTGCACTTCCGTTAAAATCACCAGTTTGTGTAGTAGTACTTTCGTTACCACTTCCGTATTGCGAAGCACTCGCTCCGTTTCTGTCCCCTGTTTCAGTAATTACTGATTGATGGTCTGATCCGTTTTGAATGGTATTTGTATGGTTTCCTGAACCAGTTTGTGTTAATTCAGAATCATTTCTATCGCCATTACGCTGTATAAGTTTACCTACGTTAGCGTTTCCTATTTGGTCTACTGTCGATTCGTGTTTGTTACCGCTTTGCGAAACGGTACTTTTATTTTCGTCTCCAGTTTGAACAACGGTACTTATATTATCTTCATCTTCTGAAGTAATACCTTGTGCTACTGAAGATTCATTACCATCACCATCTTGAGTAGTGGTAGATCTGTTGTCTCTACCAAATTGGTCTACATCTGAAGCGTTATCATCTCCAGTCTGCGTTACTTTATTGTAGTTTCTGAATCTTCTTTGGCTAACATCTGAAGCATTCCCGTTTCCTGTTTGTGTAACATACGAATCGTGTTGCTTGTCATCTTGAAGCACTTTAGAGTCGTTTCCGTTACCACCCTGTGTTACATACGATGTAAGGTCTTTACCTACTTGTTCAACCTCTGAATCGTTAAAGTTTCCATCTTGTGAAACTTCTGAAAACGTATCGTGACCATTTTGTGATACGGAAGATCCGTTAAACCATCCATCTTGTGAAACTTCTGATTCATTAGCATAGCCTCCAAACTGATCTACAGAAGAACCATTAAAACCTCCGTCTTGGGAAACAGTAGAAAGATTGTTGTCCCCTTCTTGTGAAACAGTAGAGCCGTTTACATATCCGTCTTGATCAACATCAGAATTGTTCCCGTCTCCATCTTGAGAAACAATAGAACCTTGAATGGTTCCATTTTGATTTACATCAGACTCATTATTGTCCCCTTCTTGATCAACATCAGAAATGTTTATGCTACCTTCCTGTAATACTACAGAGCCGTTAGCTTCCCCTACTTGTGATACATCAGAACCATTTAAAGATCCCAATTGATCTACATCGGAGTTGTTTTCAATTCCAGATTGGTTAATTACAGAATTGTTGGTGTTCCCATCCTGATTAACATCGCTTACATTGTCTTGTGCGAATATCATTGCCCCACACATAAGCGCTGCTGCACTTAAAATAACTTTCTTCATAATTAAAAATTTAGTTAAAATATTTGGTTAAAAATTAAAATACACTTTAAACACATAATGGGGATATTATGATTTTTTAAAATGGATTGTAGGGATCCATTTTCGGTATGCGTTGGGGAGAAAGTTTGTTATTTTAATTTGAGGGAGATGTAGTTAAAAAATAATAATGTTGTTTTTTAAGTACGACTCAAATGTCTAATAAAAAAATGTATTTTCCTACAAACTAGGTTTTCACAACTTGATTGTAGGAAGAATTATCCATTTACTAAATTTTTAAACTGGGTATTTTGAGGGTAAACGAAATAAAAAAATGGTTGAACTACAAAATTTTACAATGTAGGAGTTAAAAGTTAAAATTTTGTTAAATATAAAAACGAAGATATTCAAGAAGCTATTATTGATACATTATTTAAATAATGTGGCGCTGCTTAAAAATTGTTATTTGTAAGAATAAAAGCGTTTTTAACGCAAATACTGCATTATAGCAATTAAAAAAGGCCAGTATGTAATAAAACATATCTGGCCTTCTTTCTATTGTAAGAATACTTTACTATTTTAAGGCTTAATTACCTTGGTTTACCGTAGAAGTATTGTTCATTCCTACTTGCTGTACAGCACTCATTTGGTTAAGACCATTTTGATTTACCGTACTATTACTCTCCATTCCATCTTGGTTAACAGTACTTATATTCATCACTCCATCTTGAGAAACACTTGATGTGTTTTGACCTCCAGTTTGAAAAATATCACTATCATTCTCACTTCCTGCTTGACCTACAACAGAGGTATGTCCAAATCCATTTTGCTCTACATTACTCAAGTTTGAGTTACCACTTTGCGTTACAGTTGAGTTTTCACCTGCCCCTTTTTGTAAATCGAATGCCTCATTACCATTTCCATTTTGAGATGTAACTGAAACATGGTTGTTACCTTGTTGTTCCGTTTCAACTAAATTGTTAACACCTACTTGCGTTTGCGTTACAGATGAGTTGTTGGTTCCGTTACCAAATTGAGAGGTTTGTACCACATACGCTTTGTTTAAGTTACCACTTTGGTTTTGAGTTGAAGTGTTGCCAGTTCCTTGCAATAAGTTCCCTTGATTAACTTCAGCTAAGTTATCATTACCATTTTGGTTTTGCGTAGCTGTGTTTAAAGAACCTTCTTGTAAAATCATTGCAGTATTAAGGCTTCCTTCTTGAGTTTGAGTTCCAGAATTAGAAGCAAAACCACTTTCACCAAAATCTCCATCTTGATCTATGGTTGCTGTGTTACTTTCACCAATTTGTGATTGGGAAGCAGAATGGTCATCTCCCTTCTGAAGAACAGTTCCGTTATTTCCATTTCCAGATTGAAATTGAGTAGCAGTTGAGTTTCTACTTTCGCCTCCATTAGTTGCTTGATTAGCTGTCAATGTATTATTATTTCCATTTTGAGTCTGGTCAATACTGTTAAGAAAAGTACCATCTACAGAACCAATGCCTTGACGGCCATCTGCATTATTACCATTTCCTGTTTGGCTTTGGGTTATTTCATTTCTTTCACTACCCAAACCTTGGCTAGCAAATACATCATTATCATTACCATTTTGGGTTTGACCTATAGTGTTCGCTCCAACAGTTGTAGTAAATGCACTGTTTGAACCTTTTTGAGTAGCTACAGCATTATTATTATTACCCGATTGACTTTGAGTAATTTCCATATCTTGTGCAGTATAAACTATTTGCGCAAAACCTAAATTTGAAAACCTTCCTTGTGTTGCATCTACATTGTTCCCATTACCATTTTGAGTTTGTTCTACACTATTTCCTGTACCAACAGTACTAACACTAGCCGTGTTGTCAATTCCTGATTGTGAAATTACTGAACTATTATTTTCACCTTCTACATCAAAGCCCATTCTACCTTGCCGTACCGTTGCAGTATTGGTTTCACCTTCTTGAGAAATATCAGAGCTGTTACCACTACCACTTTGTTTTACATTTGCAGCGTTATTGGGCTCAATATTTCCTGCATTTCCACTTTGGTCAGCTATAGATTCGTTATCGCTACCCTCTTGAGCAACATCAGTTAGATTTGAAGAACCGGCTTGCGTTGCTTCTGATTCGTTACCGCTTCCCAATTGATCTACAGTAGCTATATTGTCATCACCAGACTGTGTGATTTCAGAACCATTAGACATACCATCTTGTGTAACAGTTGCTTCGTGGTTAGCCATTTCCCCAAGATCTCCACCGCTTTGATTGATGGAGGAGTCATTTCCTATACCTAGTTGATCTGTAGTAGCCTGGTTACTATTCCCATTTTGGGTTACGCCACTTACGTTCTCATCTCCTTCTTGAGTTATCATAGAATTATGAGTGTTTCCGTTTTGAGTAACGTCTACATCATTATCACTATCCTCTGTAGAAAAACCTTGTTGAACAGTAGACGCATTTTCAGTTCCATTTTGAGTCACTCGCGTATCATTATCTCTACCTAATTGATCGATATCAGAATTGTTAGCAGTTCCATCTTGATCTACTTTTACAAAGTTTCTGAAACGATCTTGATTTACATCAGAAACGTTATCTGTTCCGTTTTGGTTTACAAATGCATCGTGTTGTTTATCGTTTTGTAACATGGTTGATTCATTCCCGGTTCCTATTTGGGTAACCGTAGACGTTAAATCACGACCTGTTTGATCCACATCTGAATCATTGACATTTCCTGTTTGATTAACTGTTGAACTTGTGCTTTCCCCTTCTTGGTAAACATCACTTGAGTTTGATTGTGCGAACATAATCGTTCCACACAGTAGCGCCGCTGCGCTTACTAAACATTTTTTCATAAAAATTAAATTTAATTATTAATTATTTGGCTATTATATATGTGTATTAAGACATATAAAATCTACATGAAAACAACTGTTACGTTGTCCCATTTTTTGTGGGGATAAAAAATAAAATTAAATAATGAACAGGTTTATAAATGTTCATTACACCAGTTAGAAAGGACTAGTGCATTTTCAGAAATGTGTCTTTTTGTTTTTTTTGTTGGTAATGCCATTTGAAGTTCAAATTTTATTACGCCCCAAATGTTGGAAAAAAAAAGGTAGGAACAAAGCTACTT
>Ga0209309_10002256_pt1 | contig 17860 bp, 15 predicted proteins | sample COGITO_mtgs_1204_2_FD_184807 | JGI IMG/M metagenome (GOLD analysis project Ga0209309, IMG submission 184807) | Pelagic marine microbial communities from North Sea - COGITO_mtgs_120412 (SPAdes) (version 2) | ecosystem: Environmental > Aquatic > Marine > Epipelagic ... | reverse complement strand
CGCATCATAAAATGTTTTACAAGTGCTAAAAACACCGTCAATAAATTCAAATTTATCGCTTTGATACACATAACCATGATCAACATTTACCACGCCATCTCGATCTAAAAAAAGCGCTTTATTTTTTTGTTGTTCACCCATTACATAGACTCTTCTTGTACAACATGGTCAAACATCGCTTTTACATCATCAACTGTAATTTGGCTCATTAAATCATCGCCTTTTACACGCGTACCCCACGAGACTTGTTTTGCTGTTTTACCTGTTTGCTTAAGCAAGTTTTGGTGATAAACCTCAACCACGTAATCTTGATATAAGTAAGGGCCTGTTCGTGCTGGGTTTGAATGTGCATATAAACCAATAACCGGCGTACCCACCGTTACCGCCATATGCGCAGGGCCTGTATCGGGCGCAAGCACTAAACTGCCACGCTTTAACACGCACAACAACTCTTTGAGCTTAGTTTTGCCCACTAAATTTAAAATAGGTGTTTTGCTATACTCAACAATGCTATTTGCTAGGTTAATTTCAAGTTCTGTTGGACCACCCGTCAATACAACTTTAAAGCCTTGCTCATTTGCATAATCAGCCAATGTGGCATAACGATCAGCGAGCCAATTACGCTGTGCTTTACTAGCTGCGGGCGATATTACTAATAGTTTATTAGTTAGGTATTCTGGTGTTAGTAGTTCATCGGCAATCGCTTGGTCTTGCTCTGTATAGGGCATGTTCCAACTAGGCTTATAATCAGCTACACCAATAGCTTTTGCAAAACCTTTAAAGCCTTCAAGCACATGCGCCTGAGCTTGTGGGGCTATTCGTTTATTAATAAATAAGCTATGTAATTCTTTTGAACGCGCCCAATCGAACCCTATTCTTACTTTTGCAGGAATACAACGCGCAACAAACCCAGCCCTAAGTGCAACTTGCATGTTAAGTAACACATCAAATTTTTGGTTTTTGAAGCGTTGTTTTAAGCTTTTAAGCGCTGCTTTGCCTTGCTTTTTATCAAATACCACCAGCTCAACGCCAGGTAAGTCGGCAAGTAGCATGGCTTCTATTTTGCCAATAACCCACGTAATTTTTGCATTAGGGTGTGCTTTTTGAATAGCTTGTACAGCACTCACACCATGACATACGTCACCAATGGCTGAGAGTCTTAATATACAAATAGATGAATAATTAGGAGCTTGAGTCACGCATTCCCTTAGGTATTAAATACAAAAGCCGATCTTAAATTATAATCACGCTATTGCAAGCACTTATCCTAAGCTTTAAAACGCGCTAATATAGACACATTATTTAGCAATTACACAGAGCTATGTTTAAACAACACGTGCAAGGCAACCACACGCTATTAAGCCATCCTAATTACACAAGCCAAATTACCCTCGATTGGTTTGATGCAAATTATTGGCAACAACAAAATAAAATTGTGGGCGCTAAAAAAGGTCGAGCAACTGCGTGGTTTTTTAAGCAAGACGAATTAACAGCCGTACTTAGACATTATTGGCGCGGTGGCTTAGTGGGTAAATTGCTAAGCGATCAGTATTTATACCCAGGACTTGAACAAACCCGTGTGTATAAAGAGTTTAGCTTAATGAGTAAACTTAAAGAACTTGGTTTAAATGTACCAACCCCTATTGCAGCTAAAGTAACGCGTAGCGGATTAATTTATCGTGGTGATATTATTACCGAGGCTGTTAAAGGCGCTAAAAGTGTACTCGATGTATTAATTGAGCGCCCATTGACCGAAGATGAATTGGAGCGCATAGCTAAAACAATCGCGCTATTTCATTCAAAAGGTGTGTGCCACGCCGATTTAAATATTAATAACATTTTATTTAATGATATTAGTGATGTGTATATTATCGACTTTGATAGAGGTGAAATAAGAGCGCCTAACCCACAATGGCAACAAAGTAATCTGGCACGTCTTGAGCGCTCATTTTTAAAAGAGCAAGGTCGAAACGAGCTATTCTATTGGCACGCGAGTGACTGGCAAACCCTACACGGCAACTACCTTAAAGCGCTAGCTAATATAAGTTAACTTAGTTAGCCAATGCTAAATACTGCAGAGCAACCTGCTCTGCCTGTACTTGTTTTAGAATATCTGCGTTTTCTACATTTGGCTTATCTGCTAGTACCTGCTTAACAACATTGGCTAATGCTTCACTTTGTCCAGCGGGTACTAAGTAGTTACTTAGCTCGCCTGTTAATATCTCGCTTGGGCCAAATGTGCAATTAGTGCTAACTACCGGAGTACCCACAGCTAAAGCTTCAATTAATACTGTTGGAAGTCCTTCAAAATCAGAACTCAACACTAAAGCTTTGGCATGTTTAATCCAGTTATACGGGTTTTGTTGAAATCCTGGCACTACTAACTGTTTTTCTATGCCATATTGCTGTGCAAGCTTTAACGCTTTTGCAGGTTTATTACATAAAAGGACTAACTTGTATTTTTATCGAGCTTTGCAAAGGCTGCAAATAATATATCGTGGCGCTTTTGTTTAGCGAGTCTTCCTACATGTATTAAGTATGGCTCATTTGGGATATTGTTATTATACTCATTTGCTTGCTGTCTTATTTTTTCAAAATCGAACGGGTTATAAATAGTCGCAATTGCACTTGGGTTAATTAAATCTCCTTGTGTTATTTCTTTTTCAACACCCTTTGATACGCAAATAAGTGATTTACTATTTAAATTTTGCTTACTTTGTTTAAGATATAAATATGAAAATGGACCTAACTTTTTTTGACGTGCAAGTTCTGAATTAACTGAGTTGTGAATAACAAAATGAACATTTTTGATATTACTACGCGCGAGCAAGTTATTACTTCTATCAAGATTAGAAAGCACTAAATCAATATTGCCCAGCTCGCTTTGTTTTTTTTCAAACCAAGTTTGTAGTTTTAAAATGCTATTTTTGCGCTGCCAAAATCGATCTACTTTTGATGCCCTATGTGTGAATAAACTCTCCACGTAAAGTACTTCAGGAATATTATATTCAATAGAGTTAGCAAGAGACAAAATAGTAACGTTATGTTGTTGAACTGCCATTTCTTAAGCTAAAGTCAACATTACTTTTTCAGTCCCGCCACCACTAGCGAGTCAATCAAAATATTCACGAATGGCTTCCAAGCAACATACTCTTTACGCCTTGAGTGATTACATCAAAGCTGTGTACATTTTCTAGTTGAGCGTATTTATTTATTAGTTCATCATAAAAAGGGTCATTAACAACTTGCTCTACTTTGCTAACAATAGAATCAATATTAAGGTCTGCTTTGAAAACAACACCCGTTTTTTCACAACTACTGAGGCGGCTATGTTGATCTTTAGAAATAGCGCAAGCAACTGTGGGGGTATGTACCGCAATAGCTTGTAATAAAGTATCTCCAGCGCTAAGTAGTGCTATTTTAGCGTCGCTCATTAATGCTAAAAAAACAGGGTTTTGCAAGCTTGTTAAACAAATGAGCTCATTACTTTTAGGAATAAATTTATTATAATTTGGACCAAAAACAACAACACCTTTTAAGCCTGTGAGTTTAGTTATTTTAAGTGCAGCTTCAAAATATACATCAGCGCAGTTGAGGTTATTTACACTATGGCCGCCTGAACCTGCATTAACAATAAAATAGTCGTTCGGTACTAAATTATAGCGATTTAAAACATCACGTTTTTGCTCACAAGAAGCAAATGCAACGAAAGGGCCTACATTACGAGGGGGTGCCATGGGAAACATGTCTAACTTCGCACTTTCAGCCCATGTAAGTGGCTCAATACAATAATCAGGCTGTACAACCCAATGTGTATCAATTAAATTAATCCTGTTGAGCTTCAATCCTTTAGCGCGTTTCTTTGCATGCTGAGAAATAAATATAACTTTAGCGCCTACCTTTTTAGCCGCCTTCATATGCCCTGCACGTCCTGCACAATCAAAAACAACGACGTCAGGTTTAAATTGCTCTATAAAGTCGCAAACAGAATCCAGCTCTTTCGTCGCTGAGTGTTCAAGTAATGTGGCTTCAAAAGGACAATCTTTTGCGTAACTTGTATGCTTATTTAATATGAAGTGAATATCGAGAGAATCAGTAAGTTCTGCCTTTAAACTTTGAGCCAACAACAACGAGCGCATATATTCACCAATGCCTTCTGGTGATGATACGGGAATAAATAAAAGTCGTTTGTTGCTCATTACATTCTCAATTTCCTATTTGAACTCAAGTATACCAATCAGATACTTATTACGATAGGCAGGTTACATTTTTATATATTAAATTAGATCTATAAATTTATTATTTACTGCAATAACAAGTTTAGGTTGATAAACTTAGCCGCAATCTAAATCACAAGGATCTGAACTTTGCGAAACAGAATTTTTCTACTTTCTACTCTTTTTTGCGCTATGAGCGTATCAGTTAATGCTGAGCCATGGGTAAAACCCGATGATTATGGTCTAAGAGCTGATATTCAACAATTAGCTGATGCCGGTGTTATTTTAGCTCCTGTAACTACCTATCCGCTTATGTGGAAAAGTTTTATAAGCGATGTGGAAAGCATGCCACTGGAGCAATTATCTCCAAGCTTACAAGATGCTTTACTTCGCGTTAAACATCGATATAAATCAGAAAATAGTAGCTCACATAGTCTTCAATTATCAGCTTTTGCAGCCACAGATCCAATCATAGCGACAAGCTTTGGTGCAACAAATACTCAAGAAACAGAGCTTTCTGTAGCTTACGCTTATTTAGGCGATAACTTTGCAGCTAAAGTAGCTATAAATTATAGAAAAGACGGTAAAAAATGTTTAGTTGATGGAAAAACGGCTGACGATATAGTTACCAACGAGCAAGCTTTAACCGATTGTAACGATACCTCACTTGATGATAGTTACTTAGCTTACCGTTTAGGTAACTGGATTTTTAGAGCCGGTGCTGTTGAACAATTTTGGGGACCTGGTGTTGATAACAGCTTAATTATGTCTGGTAATGCGAAACCTTTACCTGCACTAAGTGTTACTAGAGAGAAAAGTACCGCTTTCGAGACGCCATGGTTAAGCTGGATTGGTCAATGGAGCTTTACTGCACAAATGGCTAAACTTGACTCTACGCGTGTTATTCCTGATGCTTTACTTTGGAGTACTCGTATTAATTTTCGCCCTATTCAACAATTAGAAATTGCACTTAGCCTGTCTGCACAATGGGCAGGTGTCGAACAACCAAGCTCTGCAGGCGATTTTATTGATATAATTACGGGGCAAGCAGTTTGTACTGATGGTAATGAAAGTTGTGATAGCCAGTTAGAGTCCAAAATAGGTAATCAGCTAGGGGGGATCGATATTCGTTGGTCAGATACACTTTTCAACCGACCTTACGCTCTGTATGCCAGTACTATTGGAGAAGATGCCAGTTCACAGTTTAAGCCAGCCGATAGAGCTTATTTATTTGGTGTGCAAACAACACAGCGTATATACCATCAAAATATATTGGTAAATATCGAATATATAGATACAGGTGTTTCATGCCAGGTTGAGTCAACGATTGAAAGCTGCTACTACGAGCATGATACTTATAAATCAGGTTACCGTTATTATGGTCGCACTATTGGCTCAACATACGATAATGATGCACAATCAGTTGTTTTAACATTATTAGGCCAGCTACCAAATGGTGATGATTGGCAAGTAAAATTGCGACGTATTGACTATAACAGTGATAATACTGACCGCTATGGAAACAACCCTGACTTAGGAAATACTATTACTAAAACAGGGTTTAACTCTAAGCAATTAGAACTGCGTTACAGAATACTCTCTATGGGAGGGCGAGTTACTTTAGGCGCTTTTGCATCTAACAATGACGGTGCTGAAAACGATACATCTGCATTTGCCAAATACGAATATAACTTTTAGTAAAGTAACGTATTAAAAGTAAAAAAGGATGAAAACACTGTTTTCATCCTTTTTTGTATTCTATGTCTCGTCCTCAAATGTGTTTACACATTTAGGACTTCTTATGACCAAGTCAAATAATACACCGATCAAACGAACACAACGAGATTATTCATTAGGCTTTAAATTACAAGTTGTCGATGCTGTAGAAAAAGGCGATATGACTTATAAGCAAGCCCAAAAAATTTATGACATACAAGGTCGTTCAACCGTGCTTACTTGGTTAAGAAAACACGGTAAGATGGACTGGACTCAATCACCTAAGATGACTATGCCTATTACATCACCTAAAGCCAAAGAAAGTCCCGCTCAAAAAATCAAACGCCTCGAACGAGAGCTTGAAGATGAGCATTTACGTAACCTGTTACTCAATGAAGTGGTTAATATTCTTGACGCTGAGCATGGAACAAGCCTTCGAAAAAAGTATATTGCCAAGGAGCAAGAAGCCTTCAAAAGCAAAAAATAGTTAGCTTAGAACGTGCTTGCATGCTGCTTGGTATAACGAGACAAGCAATATATCAACAAGAGAGCAGAGCTAAATTGCGTGCGATTGAACTAGCACCTGTTAAAGCGATGGTATTGGAAATACGCCGCTTCATGCCACGTTTAGGTGGAAGAAAATTATATTTTCTACTTAAACCCAAGTTCATAGAGCGAGGCATAAGTTTAGGTCGAGACGCTTTTTTTAGTTACTTGAAAAATGAATATTTATTGGTAAAACCTAAGCGTAGTTATACAAAAACTACTTTTAGTAAACATTGGATGAAAAAGCATCCTAACTTGCTTAAAGATATGCAACCATCGAGGCCAGAAGAGGTATTTGTAAGCGATATAACCTACGTTCAATCAACGCAAGGTGTTCACTATCTATCGCTAGTAACTGATGCGTTTAGTCGAAAAATTATGGGATATGAACTCAGTGATGAAATGAAGGCGACAGATGTTGTTAAGGCATTAGATATGACCATCAATAATCGTCAGTATCAATGTAGTACGATTCATCATTCAGATAGAGGGTTGCAGTATTGCTCGCGGGTATATCAAGTAAAGCTTAATGAGAATGGCATTATTCCATCAATGACCGATGGCTATGACTGCTATCAAAATGCACTGGCGGAGCGTATTAACGGCATATTGAAGCAGGAATTCTTACTCTATAAATGTCAAAACCTAGAAGAGCTAAAGCAGCTCGTCGATGAATCAATATTGATATACAATGAATTGAGGCCGCATTTGAGCTTAGGGATGAAAACACCAAACCAAGTGCATAAAAAAGACCAGGAGCAAAAGCGACTGGCCTTCAATTAAAACCGTCAACGTATTTTAGGACGGGACACTAGTAACTTAAATCAGTAATTACTGTTTGATTTTACTAATTACTTTTGATGTTGAGCACCCATCTAAAAATTCAAGCACTTCAACTTTACCGCCATGGCGAAGTACATGCTCAGCACCCGCTATTTGCTCTACGGTGTAGTCGCCACCCTTAACTAAAATATCAGGGCTTATTTGCTCAATTAATTTAGCGGGAGTATCGTTTTCATCTAAGCTGCCAAATGGAATAACCCAATCAACTGATGAAAGTGCGCTAAGTACCATTGCACGCTCATCTAGCGGGTTAATAGGACGATCTGCCCCCTTTAAACGCATGATCGATTCATCGTTATTTAACCCAACAACAAGTCTATCGCCTCGCGCTTTAGCTTGCGCTAAATAACGTACATGCCCTGCGTGTAAAATATCAAAGCAGCCATTGGTAAATACAATGGTTTCGCCGTTTTGTTTTGCAAATTCAATATGCTGAAGTACATCATCAAATGGTGTTTGGTAATGCTCACCGGTAGTATGTAAATACTGACCTAGCTTGCGGCTTAGCTCTTCTGGAGAGACAGTTGCTGCACCAAATTTACTAACCGCTATACCAGCAGCTAAATTAGCAACTTCTACAGCATCTTTAGGTTCCATACCTGCGCCAAGCATAACCGCGAGTGTAGCTATAACCGTATCACCCGCGCCAGTTACATCGCTTACTTCAAGTTCTTGCGCTGCAAAATCAAACTTTTCATCTGCATTAATCAGCGACATACCTTGCTCAGAACGCGTAAGTAACATGGCTTTAATGCCATTTTTGCTAATTAAATCACGCGCACTTGCTGCTAAAGCTTCTTCTGAATCGGTTTGACCACCCGCTAACTTAAACTCATGTAAATTAGGCGTAATGTAATCAGCACCTTCATATAAATGTAAATCTGGCGATTTAGGGTCGATTAAAACCGTTTTTCCGGCGCCCTTAGCAAGGCTTACCATCTCTTTAATTAAGCTTAAAGATCCTTTGCTGTAATCAGAGAACACAATAAAGTCGTATTCATCTAGTACAAGTTCTAAGCGGTTTAGTAGTAATTGACTATGTTGCTCAGTAAACGTTTCTTCTAAATCAAGGCGAACTAGTTGTTGATGGCGGCTAATAACGCGCATTTTAGAAATAGTCGGTAAATCACATACACTAACTAACTGTGAGCTTATTTTTTCACCTTTTAAAATGGTCTCTAAAATCTGCCCACTTTCATCTTCGCCAATTAAGCCCAGTAAGCCGACTTTTGCATCTAACCGCGCTATATTTTTTGCAACGTTAGCTGCACCGCCCGCTTTGTCTTCAAATTTACTTACTTTAACAACAGGTACTGGCGCTTCTGGCGAAATACGCCCTGTGTCGCCATACCAATAACGGTCTAGCATTACGTCGCCAACAACTAATATACGTGCTGCCGATAAGTTTTTTAATAACGATAAATCCATTACTGCTGCTCCGCAACAACCATATCCATGGCTTCACATAACCAGTGACCTATAAACATGTGAGCTTCTTGAATACGTGCTGTTTCGTCATTTTTTATAATAATAGGTAACTTAGCAATATCTTTTACTTTGCCGCCATCACGCCCTGTTAAAGCGACTGTAAAAGCACCTAGTTTATTTGCGGCTTCTAATGCCAAATTAATATTGTTGCTAGTACCTGATGTAGTTAAACCAATTACTAAGTCCTCTGGTTTACACAGCGCTTGAACTTGACGTTCAAACACCGTATCAAAGTGATAATCGTTGCTGTGTGCTGTTAAAATTGATGTGTCGGTGGTCAATGCCATAGAGGCAAGCGGACCACGTTCTAATTTATAACGCACTACAAATTCTGCTGCTAAATGCTGCGCATCGGCTGCACTACCGCCGTTACCAAACCAAACAATCTTGCCACCAGCTTGTAATGCACTATGGCATGCTTCTAACAGTTGCATAGATTCTTGATGATAAGCTTCCATCGTTTCAAATAATGCTTGATGACGGTTTAATGTTTCAACGTAGCTAGTTGCCACTGAATCGATAATTGACATGAAAAATTCCTCTAGGAACTGAAATAGCAGGGAAAAATTAAATCCATTATTCCATAATTTTATTTAATTGTGTTCATTTTATCGGGTTATAACTGAACCCAGACCATATTTTATTGCGAGTATGTTTAGAAAACGACTATTTCACGGTAAACTAACGCCACTTCCCTTTAAGAAAGATCAGTATGGCACGCATTTTTTACTCCCTTGCATTAATTTTTATCAGCCCACTGATTGTATTTTACCTTTATGTTTTACGAGGTAAAAAAAACCAAGGCTATCGTGCACACTTTAAAGAGCGCTTTGGGTTTGTCAGTAAGTCTTTATTTACGACCAAAACCAAACCTTTAGTTTTTCATTGTGCTTCTGTTGGTGAGGTACTTGCCGCAACGCCACTTATTAAAGCTCTGCAAAAAGCGCATCCAAATTTAAATATACTTATAACCTGTAATACTCCAACAGGCAGAGAGCAAATACTTAACCAGTTTAAAAATACTGTGGCGTGTAGCTACTTACCAATCGATTTTCCGTTTGCTACAGCCCGATTTTTAAAGCGTATAAAGCCACAAGCATTATGTATTTTAGAAACCGAGCTATGGCCAAATTTAATGGCGATAAGTCACAAAAAAAATATACCGGTACTTGTCATCAATGCAAGACTCTCTGAAAAGTCGCAGCAAGGCTATCAAAAGGTCGCTAAATTAACGCATATTATTATGCGCTCAATTACAGTACTTGCGAGTCATAACAAGGCAGATGCGGAGCGTTTTATAGAGCTTGGTCTCGAAACTTCAAAAAGCCATGTAACAGGCTCTATAAAATTTGATATAACACCAAGTGACGAGCAATTAGCCAAAGTACTCAACCTTAAACAGCTTTATAACAGTAATGAAGACAATAACGATGAACGCTTTGTATGGGTAGCTGGCTCAACACATCCTTTAGAACATGAATTAGTACTTGCGGCCCATCAAGAGTTACTAAAAAAACAACCAAACGCATTACTTATTATTGCCCCGCGCCACCCTGAGCAATTTAATAAAGTGGCAGATTTTTTAACGCAAAGCCCACTTAGTTTTAGCCGTCGTAGCAAAAATAACTATAACAATGAGCAAGTACTCCTTGCTGATACGCTTGGTGAGTTACAGTGTTTATATGGCGCTGCAAATATCAGCTTTATTGGCGGCAGCTTAATACGTAGAGGTGGGCATAATCCATTAGAATCAGCTGCGTTTTCGGTAGGTGTAATAACAGGTCCACACACATATAATTTTGATCATGTTTATCCCGAGCTTATAAAGTTTAAAGGCGCTGGAGTGGTTGATAACAACGACGAACTGGCAAAACAGCTTATAACGTTTAGCCAAAACACAAAAGCATGCCAAACCTTAGGTATTAAAGCTGCTCAATGCGTTGCTAAAAACCAAGGTGCAATACAAAAAACACTTAGCATTATTAATCAATATTTAGAGCCAAAACCGTGACCAATATAGCTATAAGCCAAACCCGCGAATGGGTATCATCTGTTATTGTTAAATATAACTTTTGCCCGTTTGCTCGAAAAGAAGTAGAAAACAACTGTATTCATTATGTTGTAAGCCCAGCAACGAGTATGGATGATGCTGTAATGGATATGCTTGAGCAATGTATTGAGCTTGACCGCGAACCAGAGCGCGAAACCACCCTAATCATGTTTGACAACGGCTTCAGTGACTTTGAAGATTATTTAGACTTGGTCGATTTAGCCAATGCACTGTTAGTAGCGCAGGGGTTTGAAGGTAAGTATCAAATTGCTAACTTTCACCCTGATTACGTATTTGCCGATAGCGATGAAGCCGATGCCGCAAACTACACAAATAGAGCACCCTTTCCTACTTTGCATTTAATTCGCGAAGCAAGTATGAGTGAAGCGCTCGATAGTTATAACGAGCCTGAATCTATTCCAGAGCATAATATAAACCTAGCAAGGCGTAAGGGTATTGATTTTTGGCAGCAGTTACTTGAAGGCTGTAAAAAACCGAGCGCTTAAATGCTCGGTTTTATTTTTATTTGTGCAAACTTTGTGCAAACTTTTGCAAAACAAGTAATACTTAAGCTTATTTTTTAACCCAGTTACCATTTACTTCAACGTAATGACCACTTTGGGTTTTTTCAATTGTTTTTGCGGCAGCAAGTGCTTCTACTTGTGAAAGTGACAAGTTATTCTTTTTAGCCAGCTTTAAGTACTGCGCTTTACGCTTTGCATTTATGTCATCAACAACTGCTTTTGCTTCTGCGTTTTGTACAACAAGCCCTAAATAACCAGAGCTATCTTCACCTACAAAACCTTGGTTTTTAGCATCATCAAGGCTAATAGCCCACGCAGAGAACGACATACATACTGCACTAACTAACGTAATAATATTTAATTTTTTCTTCGTATTCATGTTTTAGCTCCTTAAAATAACTCACTGTCGTCACTAAACAAACTGTCGAGTTCTTTATCTACTTTTACGCGAATTTCGTGATCGACCTTCACATTTAAATTAATCGTAATGGGCTCTTTAGCAGACACCTCAACTCGGTGCGTGCAGGCACTTAGTGCACTAATAACACCTAGCCCGAGCAGTACTTTTATCAATAACGACTGTCTCATTATTAGTTTCCTTTTTGTGAGTATTGTTGCTCAACTTTCTGTGTAATTTCGTCACTTAAACGCAGTGCGCGTAAAAGTGTAAATACGTTTTCTTCGTGGTTATAATTAAAGTTAACTTGCTGCTGCTCTGCTTTATTATAGCCTTGCAAATTAACCCCTAGTTTTAACCAACCATCATTTTTTAGTGCCACACTGCTATTAAGTTTTTGAATATCTAAATTAGTTAATAGCCCTAACACAGGTTGTAACTCTTGCTGTTGCTGCATTACTGAATCAAAAGCGGCATTATTGGTAATTTTTAAATTACCTGTTCCTTGGCTAAATAAGCTACCGTCAATTATTTCAATTTTTCCACTATCAAAGTGAACCGGTAAAGACCCCGCCAAGCGTCCCGTTAATACAATGCCCGACTTATCGTCGAGTGTAACAAGTTTGCTTGCATCAATATTTTCAAACTTAACATTAGCAACTTGGTTTGGCTTCCCTACTGTGTAGCTATCTAATGAAAACTCACCACCAAACACACTTCCTTTTACATCATTTATAAGCGCGGTATTACTACTCACTTGCCACTGCCCTTCAACCGCTTTAACTACGGCACCCGCCCTAAGCTCATTTAAATTAAAGGTAGTTGGTTTTACATTAAGCTTACCTGAATTATATTCCCCGCTAAATGTACTGCTTAAATCGCTCGCAAGGTAATCGTTATACAATGCACTTGTATGACTAATCCCTATATTGAACAGTGCATTTTGTAAGTTTATATCGCCACTAATATAGCCATTAAATTCGCCCTCTGTTAACTGTGCAAGTGGCTCAAATTGACTAATAAACGCATTTAACGACAGCGCACTTTGTTCAGGAATAACTACTTCAAATGGATGAGTTTGCGACGACATATGATGATTTATCACTAACTCAACATCGTTTATAAATGCGTGATGCGTGGCTTTTAGTGCACGGCTTTGCAAGCCCGTAGACTCTACTTTTATATTATTAAGTTTTATGTCGGGGCTATTAACAGCCTTTATATTCGTTTTTGCTGTTAGATCAGCAAATAACTCACCTACGCCTAAATTAGCATTTGCTGTTAATGTGTTACTTATATCTGTGACTTTAAATTCTTTATATTCTGCGCTTTTTAATTGCTGAGTTAACGCTACCTCTGCGTTTAACTGTTTATCCATTTTTGCTATTAAATCACCTTGGTATTGCACTGCACTTATATTAAACGCATCTACACTATTAAGCGTTAATTTAGCATTTATAAGCCCAATTGGTTTTGAGTCTATAAACTCACTTATATTAAAGTGACCACTAAGGCTAAGCCCATCCGCTGTTGCGGGTACAAACTCAGGTAAATTTTCAAGCACAACGGCGTAATCGCCTATAATTGCAGCGCCAGATAACTGAGCATTAACGTTAATATTATTTATATCGGGTGTATTTATTTGAGCTGACAAAGTTGACTGTAAGTCTTCAAGTGGAGATGTAATATTTAGTGTTGTATCTGTTATTAAAATATCAAATTGCTTATCGCCCACGCTTACCAAATTAATTGCAGGTACCCTCAACCCACTAGCCTCTAAGCTAATTGATTGAGGGAGTTTAAGTTGCCAATTTAAAGGAACTTGTTTGCTAATAAAGCCTGCATATTCACTTGGTGGAACTAACTCAGTACAGCTTGGTGTTAAATTAATTTTGTTATTAAGCAAATCGGTATTAAACATTAACGCTTGGCTATTTAAATTAAAACGCGTCGCCAATTTACCAGTGGTTAATACGTTAACTTTGCACTGCTCATACGTGTGAGCAAACTGGGAGCTAATATCGCCATTTAACTCAAGTTCTATACCATCAAAGCTAAATGCTTGCTGAGTATTAAAGTTAAAATCTGCTATTAATGTATTTTTAGTGTTTATAACGTGCTTTAAAAAAGTGTCATTAATTTCAAACTGACCCCTTACTTTATTAGCAGTCAAAATTGCACTTGCGTTTATATCACCTGAGACATTAAATTTATTTAGTTCGGGTTCTAATATGCTTATTTTAAGTGGCTTATTGAGCTCATCACTTTTTACTACAAGCTGTTTAATATTGATTAATGGGCGATTTAAGGGAAGTGCTAAATCGAGATTTTTAGCAAGCTGATTAGCATTATCACTTTTAGGGAGTGGATTAACAGTTAGCACTGCATTTTCAATATCTACACGCTTTGTATTTGCAGTAATACCAGTAAGTTGTAATTGTTGATTTTGATAATTTAAACACACTCTGTCAGCATGAATATTTAAGCTAGACGTGATTGAAAAATCAAGGCAGTTTAATGTGACACCCGCTTTTTCGAGCTCAGGCGCTATAACCCACTGTAATAAAGGCAAGCGAAATACATAACCAAGCAGTAAGGTACTTAGCAATAAAACGCCAACAATTAAACCAATTCGCTTAAACATACTATCCTTAAATGCTTTGTGCTTTTAGCTATACTAATACCAACCTGCATAAATCTTTGATCAATTTAACGAATTAAATTGCACTATAACGTCGTTAAAAGTTTTTTATTTAGAACAACTAGATATAAAAACTTTTGCCTAGTTCTAGCGTAATTTTTTTAACGTTAAATAGACCCCATATATAAGCAGATTGGTATAATCAAAAAAGGCTGCACAATGCAGCCTTTTTTATTTTACAGTAAGATTATGAATCTAACTTGTATAAACGTAAATATAATTAACCTACGTTTTTACGTGCGTTACGGAACATACGCATCCACGGGCTATCCTCGAGCCACTCATCTGGGTGCCAAGAGTTGGCAACGCTTCTGAATACACGTTCTGGATGCGGCATCATTACAGTAGCACGACCATCAGTTGACGTAATACCGGTAATACCTTCTGGAGAACCATTAGGATTCGCTGGGTACTGCGTTGTAGGGTTACCGTAGTTATCTACAAATTTAACCGCTACAGTGCCGCTATCAAGCGCCGCTTTAGTGGCTGCATCGTTTGCAAACTCAGCATGACCTTCACCATGAGAAACCGCTATAGGCATACGCGAGCCAGCCATTCCGTTAAAGAACACAGACGGATTCTCTTGTATTTCTACTAAACTAAAGCGTGCTTCAAAACGCTCTGATTTATTAGTTACAAAGCGCGGCCAATGTTCAGTACCAGGGATCAACTCTTTTAACGTTGATAACATTTGGCAACCGTTACATACACCTAAGCTGAAAGTATCTTCACGGTGGAAAAAGTTTTGGAACTGATCGCGTGCCATGTCGTTAAACAAAATAGACTTAGCCCAACCTTCACCCGCACCAAGTACGTCACCGTATGAGAAACCACCACAGGCCACTAAACCTTTAAATTGCTCTAGTGTTAAACGACCTTCTAAAATGTCGCTCATGTGTACATCAACGGCTGCAAAACCTGCGCGATTAAACGCTGCCGCCATTTCTAAATGAGAGTTAACACCCTGCTCACGTAAAATAGCCATTTGCGGTTTAGCACCGGTTGCAATGTATGGTGCAGCTATATCTTCGTTTAAATCAAAGTTAAGTTTTACGTTTAAGCCTGGATCTTTTGCATCAAATTTAGCATCAAACTCTTGCTTAGCACACTCAGGGTTATCACGGCGTGCTTGCATTTGATACGTTGTTTCAGCCCAAATAGTACGAAGCTCAGTACGCGTATGATTAAGTACCGTATTTTCGCCACGGTTAAATATAATCGTATCGTCACTGTTAAGCGTGCCAATGCTGTGGCTAATTGCAGCTATACCATGTTGTTCAAACACCGCATTTACTGTATCTAAATCAGTATTTGCAACTTGAATTACCGCACCTAGCTCTTCGTTATAAAGCGCTTCAATGTCTGAACCTGTTAAAGCTGCTAAATCAACAGTTACACCGGTATGGCCCGTAAACGCCATTTCAGCTACTGTGGTAAATAAACCACCATCTGAGCGGTCATGATAAGCAAGTAACTTACTATCAGCCACAAGTGCTTGCATTGCGTTATAGAAGCCTTTTAATAACTCAGGGCTATCAACATCAGGGGTTACATCACCTAATTGCTTATAAACTTGTGCAAGGCTTGATGCGCCCATGCGGTTTTTACCCGCACCTAAATCAACTAATATAAGCGATGTATCGCCTTTATCTGTGCGCAGTTGTGGAGTTACTGTTTTACGTACGTCGTCAACACGACCAAACGCAGTTATAACCAGTGAAAGCGGCGATGTTACTGACTTCTCTTGTGAGTCACCTTCATCTTTCCATGTCGTTTTCATCGACATAGAATCTTTACCTACAGGAATCGTTAAACCAAGCGCAGGACAAAGCTCTTCGCCTACGGCTTTAACAGCTTCATATAAACCAGCATCTTCACCTGGGTGACCCGCTGCTGCCATCCAGTTTGCCGATAACTTAATGTTTTCAAGGCTACCAATATTTGCACAAGCAATATTAGTTAACGACTCTGCCACAGCTAAACGAGCAGATGCACCGTAATTAAGTAATGCAGCCGGAGTACGCTCACCAAGTGACATGGCTTCACCGTGGTAAGTATCATACGTTGCCGCAGTTACAGCACAGTTAGCAACAGGTACTTGCCAAGGACCAACCATTTGGTCGCGCGCTACTAAACCCGTAACTGAGCGATCGCCGATTGTTATTAAGAATGTTTTTTCTGCAATGGTTGGTAAACGCATTAAGCGCTGCGCTGCATCTGCTGCATTTATTGATGTGATATCAAGCGCTTTGCCAACAACTTGCTTTGACGTTACATCGCGGTGCATTTTAGGTGCTTTACCTAATAATACGTCCAGCGGCAAATCAACAGGGTTATTTTCAAAGTGGCTGTCTGACACTGTTAAGTGAGGTTCAGCGGTTGCTTCACCAATAACAGCGTACTGGGCACGTTCGCGCTTACAAATTGCTTCAAAGCGGTCAAAGTCCTCTACGCCAACAGCGAGTACATAACGCTCTTGTGATTCATTACACCAAATTTCGTGTGGTGCCATGCCAGGCTCATCGTTAGGGATGCTACGTAATTGGAACTTACCACCACGTCCGCCATCATTAACAAGCTCAGGAAACGCATTAGATAAACCACCGGCACCTACATCATGGATGAATGCAATTGGGTTTTCGTCACCAAGCTGCCAACATTTATCGATAACTTCTTGGCAACGACGTTCCATTTCTGGGTTTTCGCGCTGTACTGAAGCAAAGTCTAAATCTTCGTTTGACTGACCAGAGGCCATACTTGATGCAGCACCACCGCCTAAACCAATGTTCATTGCAGGTCCGCCTAGCGCAATTAACTTAGCGCCAACAGGAATATCGCCTTTTTGAACATGATCAGAGCGAATATTGCCTAAACCACCGGCAAGCATAATTGGTTTATGGTAACCACGCACTTCTTCACCATTATGGCTTGTTACTTTTTCTTCGTAAGTACGGAAATAGCCTAACAAGTTAGGACGACCAAACTCATTATTAAATGCAGCGCCACCTAGTGGACCTTCTGTCATTATATCAAGTGCGTTTACAATACGACCCGGCTTACCAAAATCGCTTTCCCACGGTTGCTCGTAACCTGGAATACGTAAATTTGATACAGTAAAGCCAACTAAGCCTGCTTTTGGCTTAGAGCCACGACCAGTTGCGCCTTCATCGCGAATCTCACCACCAGAACCTGTAGCAGCACCTGAGAATGGCGCAATAGCTGTTGGGTGGTTATGAGTTTCAACTTTCATTAGTATTTCAATGTCTTCTTGATGATACGCATATTCACCTTGCGCATTTGGGAAGAAGCGACCCGCTTTTGAGCCTTTCATTACTGCCGCGTTATCTTTATACGCCGACAATACATTTTCAGGATTTA
>Ga0209309_10002249_pt1 | contig 17904 bp, 11 predicted proteins | sample COGITO_mtgs_1204_2_FD_184807 | JGI IMG/M metagenome (GOLD analysis project Ga0209309, IMG submission 184807) | Pelagic marine microbial communities from North Sea - COGITO_mtgs_120412 (SPAdes) (version 2) | ecosystem: Environmental > Aquatic > Marine > Epipelagic ... | reverse complement strand
TTGGGATGCCAAATTGATTATTGAACTCCCTTTACCCATCATGGGCTCAAACGCTTGGGTTACAAATACGGTGGATTTAAAATTAACGTCCATCAACAAATCGTAGAATTTCTCATCTATTTCTGCTAATGTTTTTCTGGCGAATAATCCACCCGCCACATTGACTAAAATATCCACTTTATCGCCAAAGGCGTCTTTGGTCTTTTCCGCTAAATTTTTAATATCCTTTAGATTGGTTGCATCTGCATAAATAGCGATGGCCTCACCCCCCGCTTGCTCAATCAATTTTACAGTTTCTTTGCCATCGGCCTCGCTGCTGTGGTAGTTTACGACCACCTTAGCGCCTTCCTTGGCCAATTTGATAGATACTGCACGACCTATATCTCTTGCTCCTCCAGTAACCACCGCTACTTTTCCTTTTAATTTACTCATAATTGGTACGAATTTTTAAATTAACTGATTTAATTGTTCTTTCAGTTTAAACACTTTTAAGGTTACAAAAATAGGCAATACCCCTTGTGGCCACAACCGCAATAGCGTTAACAAATGCTAATCTTTTGGCGCCAGAATAACATGGCGTCTTATTACTCAACTACACCCTATCTATTACAATTAGATGCCCAAAGCTTGTCCTCCACCTATTTGAATGGTTTCGGCAGTTATGAATGCAGCGTCCTTACTTACCAAGAAAGCAATAACCCCAGCCACATCTTCTGGCTGCCCCAACCGTCCTAACATAATATTATTGGCCCAAGACGCAAATACTTCTGGCTTGGTGGATTTAATTTGTGCGTGGAAAGGCGTATCAATAGTACCTGGTGACACTGCGTTTACTCGAATACCATATTCCGCAAGATCTTTTGCCAAGGCTCTTGTGATAGAATGCACCCCAGCTTTAGAAGTCCCGTAGATGCCCGCTCCAGGTCCTCCAGCAGTCCAAGCTGCATTAGAGGTAAAATTAATGATAGATGCATCTTCTCCTCTTTTAAGGAAAGGTATTGCAGCTCTTGAGGCAAAAAATACCGAGTCCAAATTAAGGGCCATCACCGATCTGTAAAAATCGGTTGTCATCTCTTCAAATCGAGATCTACCCCCTAATCCACCAGCATTGTTCACCAGTACATCTATTCGACCGTATTTTTCTCCTATTTTACCAATGTTAGAAGTGACTTGCTCTTCATTGGTGACATCAAAGCCATAATAATCTGCAGTGATGCCCTCATTGGTGAGTTCCTTTAGTTTTTCTGCACCACTCGCATCATCGATTCCGTTTAAAATTACCGTATACCCATCTTTACCCAATCGTTTTGCGACTTGAAAGCCAATGCCACCGGTTGCTCCAGTAATTACAGCTACTTTTCCTTTTGCCTTACTCATGTTTTTAAAATTTTATTCTTTAATATTATTATAATTCTTTGTTAAGCTCCACTTTCCACAGGTGCTATGTTTTTAATCAACACCAATATGGACAGCACCGCCATTGGAGCTAAAATGGCAATGACAATAAATGCTGGTGTATAGGACACCGCAGCGATTTTTGGGATCAACGTGTTCATGATAATTACTGAAACTGCAGCAACCGTGCCTGCCAAACCCGCCAATGTACCAACCGATGGCCCTTTTAATAAATCGCTGGAAATGGTTTGGATATTTCCTATGGCGAATTGAAATCCGAAGAGCACTACCGCCACTATATAAATAAAGGTCATGGGGTTGTTCTCGTTGACCAAGAAAATAATTCCTAGCAAGCCCAAGAAAATTAATGCTCCGCCAATAGTGATGGTGATTTTTCTGGCGGCATCAACCGATTTTGTTTCCATCAGTTTACCGCTCCACCATCCGCCAATAATGCTTCCTGCCATTCCTCCCAAATAGGAGATCCAAATCGTGGCACCAATTTCTTCAATACTAAAACCGAATTCAGAATTTAAATATAAAGGCATCCAACCTACAAAGAGCCACCATATGGGTTCTATAAAAAATCTAGAGGCCAAGACGCCCCAAGATTCCCTGTGACTTAAAATTTGAGCTACACTTAAACTTTTTTCCTTTATTATTTCAGTAGATTTAATAACCGCAATTCTACTGTTGAGAATAAGGTGTCTTTCTTCAGCTGTAATCCAAGGATGTGATTCTGGAGTGGTTTTGTTTATAAATAACCAAGGAATTACCCACAAAATGCCAACAACTCCTATAATAATAAACGTGGATCTCCAACCAAAATGACCGTACAGATAAGCAATGAGTACTGGTGCAATTACACTTCCCAATGAAGCACCTGCATTAAAGATCCCTTGAGCGATGGCCCGTTGTTTCACAGGAAACCATTCTCCGTTGCTTTTTACAGCCCCAGGCCAGTTACCAGCTTCCCCCAAACCCAATAGGGCTCTAAACAGCGTTAAGGAAAATAAGCCTCTTGCGAATGCATGGCATATCGCTGCCCCTGACCAAACCATAATAGATACCGTAAATCCCATACGGGTACCAATAATATCGTATAATTTGCCCGATAAAAACTTGCCCAAGGCATAGGTGATCATAAAGACGTTCAACATCACCGCATAGTCAGACTCGTCCATGCCCAGGTCTTTACCCATCTCTGGCCACATCACTCCAAACGCTGTTCTATCGATATAATTTATTACAGTAGCAAGGCAAATCAATGCAATTATCCACCATCTAAGCCCTTTTACCTTCATACGTTCTAGTGCCTTCTTTATGTGTAGTTTTAGATATTATAACAGTATTGATACAACACACTAAAGTGCTGTTTCATTTTTAATTTTGCCAGTTGCGGATCTTGTGCCTTTATGGCCTCAAGAATTTCCCAATGCTCTTGGATTGCTGTTTTTGCAATTCCCTTTTCACAAACATGATGTGTTTCAAAATTGACGATAATTTGAGGCGTGATCGAGAGCATAAAAGCGTTCATGGTCCTGTTACCACTGGCTTTGGCAATGGCCAAATGGAACAATAAATCCTCTTGCACCGCATCTTCACCATTTTCAACTTTCATTCTATAAGCGTCCAACGCAGCTTCCATTTTATCAAGATCCTCTTTTGAGCGTCGCAAAGCTGCCAACCGAACGGTTTTGAGCTCTAAGAGAATACGCGTTTCCACCAAGCTCTTAAAATCGGGGTCTTCCAATCCCAAAATATCCTCAATCATGCCATTCATGGCGATGACACCAATATTGGCTACAAAAGTTCCGCTTTGGGGAATGGATTTTAAAAGCCCGTAAAACTCCAATTGCTGTATGGCCTCGCGGATATTGCCACGAGAGGTTTCAAAACGTTCAGAAAGCATGCGCTCTGAAGGTAATTTATCTCCTGGCTCTAAGTTTTTAAGGTTTATTAAATCCCTTATTCCAATAATAATGTCTTTTTGAACACCATGTTGCTCAGATTTTTTGAGTACGTCTAATTTCATCAGCTTAAATATTCAGGTTATTAATCATAACAATAAAGTCTGAAAGATAAAATAACTTATTTTAATCTCACGTTACTCTTAAGCTACTCATACGTAAAACCCCATTGCGCCCTACAGACGCAATGACATTCTACAAAGCGCTAACTCAACAAATCACATGTGATTTTATCTTCCTTCTAGCTCATTGGTGCGACAGTATGTTGAGAGTTCGCAGTCATTTCACTAAAAGGCTATTATTGTTGCAACCCTGAGGTAAAATCATCTATACGCGCCTCTACGATTGTATTAGTTAAAAGGATGCTTATAAAATTATTTGCGCCTGAATTGAACAAAAGGTTTACACTGGTATAATCTTCCGCAGCTCCCGAAAATGATGTGAGGGCAGAGGCTGGGTCTAATGCCACAGCCAAATCTGTATAGCCACCTCCCGCAAGAATAGATACTGTGCAAAACCCTCCTGGTGATTCCACACGGTATTTATAGCTAATTCTATAGTCTGTATTGGGTGTCACTTCGACTTCTTGGTAGCCCACACGGTCTAAGGAGGTGGGTAGTTTTGCAGCCTGACTGCCATCGGGTACGCTAGAACTGCCATTAATTTGGATAACGCTTCCCAAATCTGAATTTCTCCAAGAGTCACGACCGTCTCCCGTACCATCGGGCAAAGAGTTGTCTTCAAAACTAGGTTCTAGAATCAATGGGATAATTTCATCTGGGATTTCTGGTTGTACAATTTCAATATCCATGGTAAACGTATCGGACACCCCTAAATCATCAGTGGCAGTTAAAGACACTGTAAATATCCCTTCCCCAGGATAAGTGTGTTGCGGTTCAAATTCTGTAGATGTCTCTCCATCTCCAAAATTCCATAAGTAAGTTGTCGCGCTTATAGATCCGTTTGAAAAGGTATAATCCTTCCATTGTTCTTGCAAGCCTTCCCCCTGTGTTGCCGAAAATGCTGCTGAAGGTGGAGTTTCATCTGCTCTTGAATTTGCGTCGGGCAATTCATATTTACCCAAATCGCTACAAGATGAAATCACCATCAACACTGCGACTCCAAAACAATAACTTAAGGTTTTCATGATAGGACTGGTATTAAGATTTGTATTTTTCATTTTCATAGTTTTTAATAGCCTGGGTTTTGATTTAACAAGCCTCCGCTCAAACCAATTTCACCTGATGGTATTGGTAATAAAAGATCATTGGCACTAAAATTCGTACCATTTTGTGCTGCAAAAGCCGACAAAATTTCCTGTGCTTTCCCAAAACGAATCAAATCGTAAAGGCGTTGGTTTTCAAAAGCAAACTCTACGCGTCGCTCCAACAACAACTCATCTTTTGTGATGGAAGTCACCGGATCTGTTAAACCTGCGCGGTTTCTTACTTGTTGAAACGAGTTTAATGCTGCAGATACCGTGGTCTCTTGCCCACCGGCTAAAATGGCTTCTACGTGCATCAATAACACATCGGCATATCGCAACACAATCCAGTCATTTCCTGCCAATTGCGGTTGCACATAATCTGAGCCTCCATAAAGTTCCCCCACTTCTCCATTAGGCAAGTATTTGGTGACTTGGGTTTGAGCGAGTTCTTCTACATCTTGTCTTATGGACACTTCGGTTCTGTTACCACCATTGTTGGTAAGCGCTTGCACCGCATTGTCGGTTACATAATTCACACCCACGGTTCTTCCAACCCCGTTTAACCATTCCGCAGAAAAGTTTTGACTGTCATCGGCAATGCCCGGTACATACCCAATGGCAAAAATCACCTCGGTGTTATTTTCATTATAGAACACATCATAAAAATTGGGCTCTAAGGAATAGCCACTGTTCATCACAGCTTCCAATAACGATTGTGCCTGGGTATAATTAGTCCCCATGGTAAGATAGACCTTAGCCAATAAGGCTTGAGCAGCAGCTTTGCTCGCTCTGTTTCTACCATTGCTGTTGTCTAGCTCGTTGACTGCTGTTGTTAAATCTGCAATAATTAAGTCGTAAATATCTTCGACTGGGCGTCTTGTATATGAGATTTCGCCATCATTAATACCAATCACGTGGTCTACCAAGGGGATTGGACCATAAAGTCTTACCATATTGAAATACACATAAGCTCTAAGGAATTTAGCCTCTGCTTCAATTTTAGGCATTGTTTCTTCTGAAGCCACGCCTAAATTTTCCAACACCACATTGGCTCTAAAAATCACATTGTAAAAACTGCGATAGTGATCTGCCACCAAACCGTTTGTGGCTTGTACCGCAAAATCATCAAATTGTGCAGCCTCACCTTCACCGTTTTTGGTCCTCGTATTGTCACTGCGCATTTCAGTAACATAAAATTCCATTTGCGTGGCGTGGTTGGAATTGGAGCTCTCATCATTGGTGCCTTGCAAACCATCGTAAATATTAATTAAGGCAGCTTGTAGTTCCTGTTCATTGCTGTAAAAAGTTTCAGCACTAATGGAGGAGGTGGGATCTGGTTCTAAAAAGTCATCTCCGCAAGAAAACAGCAGCACTAAAGACAACAATAACGCTACGCTTTTAAAAGGTTTCATAATTTGTATCATTTTATTCGCTATTTTTTATTAAAATTCTAAGTTTAGCCCAATGGATATGGTTCTATTAATTGGAGACCCCGCTCTTTGATACCCATAAGTGGTTGGACTTGTATCATTAATTGATTCTGGATTGAAGCCCGTATAATCATCTGCAGTGAAGTAGAGTAAGTTTTGACCAGTAGCATAGATCCTTGCTTTGGTAACAAACATTTTGGACATTAAATCTGCCGGAAAAGTGTAGCCAATGTTAACGGTTCTAAGCGCCACGTAAGAGGCATCTTGCACAATATCATCTGTAAAGATCTTTTGTTTTATAAATTGTTGGTCTGGCGTTGTTTCGAAGTTTATACCCGCAGCAGATGCAAAATGTTGGAAAAGATATTGATCTCCCATGTTTCTAACTTCGGCACCATGGCTTCCTTGAAACAAGAAGCTAAAATCTACACTGCCAATTTTGAAATCGTTACCAATACTCCAAACCAAATCTGGATATGGATTGCCTAAAATGGTTTTATCATCATCATCAATTACGCCATCGCCATTGAGATCTTTAACATAAACATCTTGATTTTGTTGCCCTGCACGCTCCCAAGGTCTCAATATAAATTCCCGCGGAATGTCACGATCTACGACCCAACCATAAAAGGAAGAAATGGGATGGCCCACCAAGTTGATCCACTCCGAAGCTCTTTTGGTATCTACATTTGATACTTGACCGTTCGCTTCAGCAAAGTCCAACAAGGTGTTTTCATTTTGCGACGCTAAAAAAGTAGTGCTCCATGAAAAATTAGGTCTCGAGATATTTTTAGTCCTCAATTCCATTTCAATGCCCTTATTTTCCACCTTACCTCTATTGGCAAGCGCATTTGAAAAACCAGTAGTTGCAGAAATTGGCACATCGAGTAACAAATTATCACTTGTTCTATTATAGTAATCTACCGATCCTGAAATTCTATTATTAAAGAACCCAAAATCGATAGCAGGGTTAACTTCTATAGAACGCTCCCATTGCAAGTTGGGATTCGAGATATTGATAGGATTGAAAGCATTTACTATTTGGTTGTTCACCACCGCAGACGAGCCTTGAATCAACGACAGGTATGGGTAACTATCAATTTGATCGTTGTTGGTATCGATTTGAGGGTTTCCTGTGGCACCATAGCTCACTCTAAATTTCAAGAAATTAAGAAAACGACTGTCTTCTAAAAATGCTTCTTTAGTAACTACCCAACCTGCAGACACCGCTGGAAACGTACCATATTTTTTATTTGGGCCGAAGGCTGAGTTACCATCTGACCTAAAACTTGCCGAAATTAAATATTTATCATCGAAGGCATAATTAAGCCTGCCAAAAAAGGAGATGATTCTATTCTCAAATTCACCCGAGTCCCCTTCGGAAATAACCGTCGCTGCCCCAAGCGTTTGCAACAAATCGGAATCATATCCAATTCCTGTGGCAGACTCATAATTGGTTTCATATTTTTCCGCAGAAAAACCACCCACCACATTGAAGTCATGCTTGCCATAGTTGCGATCAAATGTCAATATGTTATCGGTAACAAAGTGAAATCTGTTTTCAGTGGAAATATCCAACTGCGTATCTGCAGCTCCATTTCTACTGGCCTCCACACCTTGCCAACGGTCACGTTTTGTGTTTTGAAAATCTCCCGAAAGCGTGGTTCTAAATGCAAGCCCCTTTGCGATTTTGTATTTGAGATAAACATTTCCGTACATTTTAAACTTGTAATCATTTCTATCGCGCTCCAATACTTTTGCTCCAGGATTGGTATTACTCGTTTGACTAATATTAACAGATCCTCCATCACCATCAAGATCATACCCATCAAAATGCTCTTGCTGGGCGTAATCCCCAATCTTAACATCGGGATATAGCGTTTGGTTTACATATTGAATCGTGTTCGCATCGTGATATAAAGGCAACCAAGGCGCTTGTCTTAAAATATCGTGTGTAGACCCGTCAAAACGTCTTCTGTTGGTATAGGAAGGCGAGATATTGGCACCAAACGATAATTTATCATTAAGCTCTGTATTTATTTTAAGCTTTAAGGAATATTTCTTGTAATCATCAGTCAACAAGACGCCTTCATCGTGCACGTAGTTGAAAGCAGTACTAAAATCGGTACGTTGGCTACCGCCTCTGGCTGAAAAGGAGTGGCTTTCGATAATGCCTCCATCAAAAATGATGTCTTGCCAATCTTGATCTACACCAATCAATAACTTATACCGACTCTTGTCAGACAAAGTGCCTGTCGCAGCCAATTCACGATCGGTCCAATCTTTTATGGAAAAATAGTAATCTTCACTTTGTCGCGCTTCCTTAAAACCTGTAAAGGTATTATAGGTGAATTTGGTCTTTCCCTCTTTTCCGTTTTTGGTACTAATGATTATAACACCATTGCCACCCCGCGCACCATAAATAGCTGCGGAAGCTGCATCTTTAAGCACCTCAAAGGACTCTACATCGTTCATGTCCAAACTTCCTAAGTAGTCATTATCGACCACAAGCCCATCAACCACAATGGTTGGTGAAGAACTTCCTGAAATAGAACCCACCCCTCTAATTCTAATAGTGGGCGCTGAACCTGCCTCACCTTCTGTGGCTTGAATGTTAACACCAGCTACTTGACCTACCAAGGCATCATCAACACGCGCTACCGCGATTTGATCTAAATCATCGTTTTTCACTTTGGATACAGCACCGGTTAAATGGCTCTTCTTTTGTGTACCATAACCAATCACCACAATTTCATCCAAAGCACTCAAGTCTTGCTGCAATGAAATATTTAAAGGGGTATTTTGATCTACTACCGGTATAAATTGCGAGGCGTAGCCCACATAGGAGAATTGAAGAATATCCCCTTTTTTGACATTAATTACAAAGTTTCCGTCAAAATCTGTCGTGGTGCCTGTGGTAGTTCCTTTTACAATGACGTTTACACCGGGAATGGGCAATTCATCATCTCCAGAGACCACCTTCCCTTTCACATTGAACGCTTCTTGGGCAAATGATGCCATGACCGAAAACAGAAATGTGACAAGAACGAGCTTAAGCTTTAAATTCATAATTATTCAAATTTGTTAAAATTAGTAAGTATTGGTAATTGCAAATGATCTGCACAATTATTCTCGGTGCAATGTCTAAGTTTTCAATACTACAGACAAACGAAAACGATTAAGTTGGACAATTTTACACCCAAAATAGCACTAAACTAAATTGGTTTACCAGATTGGTTTACCAAATATATACAAATTTGTGTTAATTACAACGTTTTCGTAAAATAAAAGCTGTTAAAATGTTGGCGTACCATTTTAACAGCTTACAATTAGGCCTTAATTATTACATGAAGTCCTCGCGAATGGGGCTAAAAACGTCAATCAATACTCCAGCTTCCTTACATAGGGCACCATGCGTGGCATGTGGCGGTATGTAAAATGAATCGCCTCCCTTCAAATTTGTTGTGTTTCCATCTATGGTCACATCAAAGCTACCGCTCTCCACGTAAGTTACTTGAGAATGGTGGTGCTCGTGCAATTGACCAACAGCACCTTCTTCAAAATGAACTTTTACCAGCATAATCTTGTCATCATAGCCCATGATCTTTCTTTTGAGACCTTCCCCAACTACTTCCCAATCGAGTTCGTCTCCTTTTATAAATTCTTTACTTGCTCCAAATGATTTCATGTTTATTCTATTTTATGTATTAATTTATTTGAAATAGTAGGCCCCTACCCATTGGTAAGTGCTACCGTTTAAGTCAAGGCTATGTTGCCCTGTTTTAGAGGCATCGGTATTTGATAATATTAACAACTTAGTTTTACCCGACCTGTACTCTAATTGAATTGCAGTATAAGCGTCACTATTTAAGAGAACTGCCACGGAAGCGAACTCACTATAAGCGGAAGTGGCTTTTTCGGTCACCGGATTGTAACTGCCATGAGATTCTATGACTGAAGCAAAAACGGTCTCCTTAACATTTGATTTTCTAATTATCAAGGAGGGATCGCGTCGTAAATTGAACTTTGGGTCATTAGCACCCAATCGTGCCAAGATAACACGGTCGTCCGCATTAGTGGCCGAGGTGATGCTGTAAAAGGTCTTGTTATTTAACCAAGTCAACTGAATACTTTCCGAGTTGGCTTTGGCTTCAGCCTCTTTCCAGAGGTGTTGGTATCCATTTTTTGTACCAACTGTGTTTAAGGCTTTAGGAGCTTCCGTTTCAAAACTCGTATCGATGATTTGTCCGAGATAATGAAAAGGCAAATCGTATTGGTTTTCACTTTCCGAAGTCACTTTAAACACATCTACGATAAACGGTTTTTTAAGGCTGTCCTCTTTAATCATAAGCATTGTGCGATGAAACTTGGTGCCAGGATAAGCGTAATTTTCGGTAGCGCTTACGATTTGAACATCGGGATTGGACGCATCAAATAAAAATTTATCGGCATGGTTTTTACTCCCAGTTTCAAAATCGCCATTAAAATGTGAAGTTTCATTCTGCACCACCGTATTATGCGCGATGGTCTGTTTTGCCCAAGTCTTGTTTTCCTTGAGATAACCGCCACCATTTTTCTGTTCAATATTTACAAAACGTGCCAAACCGTAGTCCTGAAGCACCTCATCACCATTTTCATATAAGGAAAACGATAATTTATCGTAATGGCCATGGCTCAAACCTTGTCCGGTGTATTTTAGTACCAAAGCCATGGTGTCATTTTCATCATTATAACGCAAAATACCTACGCCCCCTTCATCGCCTTTGGCACCGTCAGACAATTCCATAGACGATTTTATAAAGGGTTTTTCAAGGCCATCGCTTAAGCCTTGAGCGACTGCCAAACCTGCTGCATCCATTTGAACTGCGCCCTGTGTTTTGGCGATTGCTAATAACTGCGGATTCTGAGTTCCGTAGAAATAAGCAATATCCACAGCAGCAACCAAGGAAGATGTATAGTAGGACATGCCCTTTTGGCCATCGTTCAAGGGGAAAAATTCGCCATTGGCATCGGTTAGGTTGAGAAGTGCGTTGACTGCTTTTAGCAATACACCATCCTTATACTCAAAAATCTTGAGCTCTGGTTTTTTATTTTGAAGTGCCTCAGCAAAAATCATAAACGGATACATGGCATAACGCTGGTAATAGGGGCCTTCGGTATAAAAACCATCAGGTGAAAACGGACTGTCCAAATTCGCCAAAAAGCCTGCCTTTCCTTCTTTATCCTTAATAAAACCGCCATCGTTGTCCTTCGCCTTTGGGTCGATATTATCGGTTTTTAAACCGTACAAGGCTCTATTTACCAGTTCGTCATCGTCCATCACAAGCCCAATCATGCCCACCGCCACATTGCCCCAAGTACTGTGGTTATGAATGCGGTTGAAAAATTGAGGGGTTTCTACTGAAAGGAAATCGGCATAAGGTCGAAAAAGCGTTTTATTCAAATAATCACTTTGTTCCTTTGGCAACCAGTCGTAGATGCAATCGTAAGCTTGGCTCGTATAAACCAACCAATTGCTATCGTTTAAGCATTGCCAAAAAAACTTGCCCCGAGAATAACTGCGCTCTTGTGGGTGCCGACCTAAGGTTGGGTACATTTTGGCATACTCCAGTAACATATCCCGCACGTAAATCGCGTATTTTTCATCACCCAAAATTTGAAATAAAACGCCTGCCTTTTGCATATGGATATAATTGGCCTTGTGCTGGGTGTGCGTGTAACCGCCCGCCATATCTTTGGGAATGGGCACGTCAATGCCTGCTTCAATCGCTTTATCTACCGCTATTTTCACGTCTTTCAAAGTCGCATCAAAAAGTGGCAACTCGCCTAATTTAGATTGGATGTCTTTTACAGCTTTTTTGGTGAGGATTAAATTAGGATGTCCTGCTGATTCAATTGACTGTTGAGGAGCAATCATCTCAAATCCAGCAGCTTTACAAGCCGAAAAAACAAACAGAGACACTATAATTAACACTGATTTTATATTCATTCTTTATTTTTATTTAAGTCTGCTATTCTGAGTTTAACTATCTGTACTAGGCCATTTTTAAATACTTTGGCGCTTGCTTTTTTATTACTTAAAGGTATAATTTCGAAGTTATTATCTTCAACTTTTAGCAGCACATCTAAAACCTGATCAAATTCAATTTTAGTAGCTCCGGATTTCAGTTGTTTTACATTGAAAAAAATTGAAACATTCTCTTTTGACATGGAAATGGATTCTGGATTATCTGTTTCCCAGCGCGAATCATTTATAACCCAACCGTTAAGGTTTTTTGCTTGGGAAGCCTCATCGATGCGCGCATCATAAGTTTCAAACGGAAACAAAACCGTGATAAACTGAAAATCCTTCGAGCCAGATTTTGTAACTACCTGCCATTGTTTTCCGCGTTTGCCATGGCTTCCTACGGTATCTGTTTTATGTAATTGAAGTATATCCAAACCCGATCCATCTTCAAAAGTAGATCGCAATAAATCTGGACTTTCCTCTAAACTGTAATGGCCTTGCCAAACTTGTTTATAGTCATGGCTGTCTTCAGCATTAAAATTATCCTTAACGATCCAAAACCCAGCGTCCTTGATAAAAATGACCTGCCGGCTGTAGGTGACGCCAAGATTCTCAAAACCATCGTGACTGCCTATAAACACATCCAAGTCTGAACTGGTTTCAAAAGCGATCGTTTTTGGATGTGGCAGATTTTTGAATTTCCCAAAACCGCTTCCGCCCTTGTTGCTGGTGTAATTTTTTCCTTGTAATTGGTCGTCAACCAATGCCACGTTTTTGGTCATGGAGTTTTTGAACAGTTCCAAATCCTTCAAGGAATAGCGCACTTGGTAATTCGGCAAAATCACTTGTGCATTTGCCATGGCTTGCACCCCCAACATATCGCCATGTTGATGGTCTGGCTTATCGGGATCCAATCCTGCGGAAATAACCAGCATTTGGTCGTTCTTATCCCAACCTTGCCTCATGATGTAATAACCGGTATCCTTAAAAGCCAAGCTTGGGTATTTTGGTGCTCTAGAAGCGATTTGCTCTAGTGTTTTCAATTGTTTCTCACTCGCGGTCCAATAAAATTTGGTACTCAATTTATCACTTGCAAAGTGGCCCATTTCAGGAGCTTCAAACAACAAATAGCCTAAGGTCATAGCACCCGAAATGTCGTTTTTTTCTGCCCAAGGCGCATCGGTGTCATCAGAAAAAACAGGCGCCGATTTATCGGGGTAGGCGACTTTGGTGAGCGTGGTAAAAAGCGATTTTAATTTGTTTTCCCATTCAGGGTCAATATCCACACCGCTTTTTTTAGCCAATTGATACACATAAAAATAAGTGCCAATATCGCTGATGTGGTAATGAATTGTACGTTCAAATTGGAATCCGTCGGGATTGATCTCGCGTTCCAAATGCATTTTTAAAAGCTTCATGGCGTGTTGATACCATTGATCTGCCCCTTTAAAATCACGCAACAGTATCGCGACCATGGCCAAGGCCGACAAGCCTCTGGTTTGATGGTTGCCCGATTGAAATTCCTGATTTTGTTGGTATAAATGCCGTGCGTGCTGTAAAAGCGTGGCAATGGTAGTTAATTGTTCGGCGTCGGAATATCCCGGTTGCCCCAAGAATAAATTGTGTAGATGCAACCAGTTTAAGATGCGATACCCAGAACGGAAAGCTTCGTAAATGCCATTGCCATCTGCAATGGTCTCGTATTTTCCCTCAGAAAGAGCACTGTTTAAAGAAGCCATTTGCTCAGTAAAGTAATTGAGTGAGGCCTCATCTTTATTTTGGTAGAAATAATAATACCCAATATCGACCATTTTATGCTGTCGCGCCAAATGACGCAGAGCATAAGCGTCCACGGGTTCACCATTTTTGTAATTAAAGGGCAATTTCCATTGTACTTGTGACGGAAATTTTTCCAAATGGTCCAAAGCACGAGCGGTATGGTAAGCCTTTGCCTCTGGATAACGTTGCGCATAGTCTTTGAAACGTGATTCGGCAGTTTCCCAATTGTAAAAGTAACGCTCTTTAAATGCACTTCGGAAATATGCTGCTAAAGTAGCATCATCAATGCTTCCGTTTTGCTGTAATTTGTTTTTTACAGTGTCGTTTAAATAATTGGATAATTCAGAATTAGAGAGCACTTCACCATAAGGAATGCCTTGCGCAACAGTCGTGTGCACAATGCAAAAACCCAAAAATAACAGTGCTAAACCCTTTTTCATATCAATACATCAATTTCAATTCTAAATTTTGAACCACCTTTATTTCTCCTGAATTTTTCAAGGTATTATTTACCGGTTCTTGTCCTTTTTCACCCCAAAGAATGGCGGTATATTTGGTTGGATTGTTGCTAAAGTTGTTGTTTGAAAAATCTACATTCACGATTCCTCTGTTATTAATTAGAATTTGATCGGAATCATTTTTTCCGCAATTTGTCACTGTATTTCCTGTAAATACAAAATTGCCTCCAATGGTAGATTCGTCATAACCGCCACGATAATAATTGATGACGTCGTTGCTAATGTTGTTGAAATTGGAATTTTTTACCAACAGAAATTCAGCATTGTAATCGCCACCATCGTTGGTTTCCTTGTTAAGCTTGATGCCATTTTTGCAATCCTTAAAGCTGGAATTGGCTACCGAAATCGTATCGGCAAACGAGCCTTTTGAGACTTCTAAAACCGATTTAAAGCCTGAAATTTCGCTGCTATCGATGAATAAATCGTAAGCTTGAGACATGTTGTGGTTTAAAGTGCGGAAAGCATCTTGCTGCCCATTTCCTTTTAAGCTGATGTTATTGAGGCGTAATTTCCCTTTGGGAAGCATTTGAAAAGCTACGGAATCTGTGGTAAACTCCAATGTCACTTTTTCGTTGGCTTCGGAGGTTATTGTGATGGCCTTATTGATAGGTATCATTTCTGAAATGCTGTAACTACCCGATTTTAAACTAATAATATCGGTAGGTTTGGCTTTTTTTATGGCTTCGGAAAGTGCTTCCGCAGTAGTAACAGTAATGGTTTGTGCTTCGTAAGGTGCTCTATCGGTAGTAAACCAGCTGGGACCATAATCAGACCTTTCAAACAAAACGCTAGCATCATCAACCGGAAGCGTCATGGCGCCTACTGCGTTGGTTTCTTTCGACCTAATTTTTCCGAAGAGATCGTTTGTGATGGTCTCGAAATCAAATCCGTTGTAAATAGTTTCAATATTTTCAGTAGGCACAAAAAGTCTATCAGATACTTTTTTCATCGTAAAATCTTTCGTAATCAAGCCATGGGACTGAACTTCCGTTTTATTTTTACTATTGAGATAGTTGTTTTCAAAATCGACCCCGTCCACCTTGTCATAGGCTTTAATTGGAATCGTGTCCCCCGCTTTTGAATACACTAAATTATTGGCAACCAGCATACGTGTTGGTCTTGCCGAGCGAATTTCGCTTTTTGGCAACACCTCACTCTGACTCACATTGGAGCCCACACTAAATTGAAATGGCGTTTGGCAATCAACATACGTGTTATGGGCCACCACCACATCGGTGACTTGATTGTAACGATTTAGAGGCGATTTTGGGATGCCATTCATGACCGCCAAAGGTGCTCTAAAGGTGGATCCCTTCAATTTATAAAAATAATTATTGGTGATCCAATGCCCGGTGTTAATTACACGAATACCCCCAATAAATTCGGAAGTAGCATTGCCTATAAACCTATTACTGTCTATGGTCGCATAATTCCCATGGCGCAAGACCAAAGAGCCTTCACTCTCAAAAAAAACATTGCGCAAAAATGTATTAAAGTTGGATTTACTGGAGATGATCTCCACTTCACCGTTGCAACGCTCAAACAAATTATGTTCCACATTGGTGTGTGATGGCGTCATCGAAGTGCCACTATCCCCAATTTGAATGGTTTCGCCATGAGGCCCGCCCTTTCTAGGTCGTGGTCCAAAATAGTTATTGACGATTTGATGGTAATTGTTGATGTGTTCATTGCCTTTGAGCGCGACCATTATGGTGGGCCCGAAGTTTGATTTTCCTGCAATGTAGTTGTTGCTCAATTCATTGTGTCGCCCCCAAAACTCTACCCAATGATCGGTGTCCTCACGATTGGGCTGTGTAAAATCCTTAATCACACAATTGGTCACCTTGCAATTATTGGCCACCATGGTATCATTGATTTTAAACAAGATGACCTGTTTGCTTGGTGTGTGCCCATTTTTAAAATGAAGGTTGCGTACCTCTAAATAGCTACCACCAATTTTAAGATTTGAAGCACCTTCAATCGTTACTTTTCCAGGGGTTTCCGCAGTAAGAACGATGGGGTTGTTTTTTTCGCCTTTTCCGAAGAATTCGATTTCAACATCCTTATATATACCATTGGCCATAACGATATGGTCACCAGCTTTTGCCTGGGCTATGGCCGATTTTAATTCGGTCGCATTCTTGACGTTAAGTGTGCTTTGCACTTGTGGCCTCTCACAGGAATTCAAAACGAACAAGACGACACAACACCATATTAATTTTTTCATAATTTGTTTTTAATGGGTTACGCTCAAGCTGTAATACTTCACATAAGCAAAAGCGCCAGCATCGGTAGATCCTAAATAATTACCAGCCTTAAAATAATTCTCGTAAGGCCATTTCTGCAAACTCAAATCTTGATAGACCAAAGGAGCATTATCATTGAGCTGCACTTCCAAACGTGCATTTGAGGCAGTTATTTTAAAATGAAATGCTTCAAAACCCACATAGCCTAAATTATCCTTAAGGTCTGTCCAGGTTTCATTTGATGTTTCTAGTAAGGCATCTCCGGAAGTATTTTCGTCTATCAACGATTTTTTGTGACACCAGATGTAGCCATCTTTCCAATATATCTTTATGAGTGGCGGACCGTTATTGGAAGAAAAACCGTGTGTGTTCATATCTGCTTCGGAAATGATTCCGTGAATTTGCATCACTATCGTTTTGTGATATTCACTATTGCTATTGCCATCTAAGGAAACGGAATCTACCTTAAGCTGCCCTTCCATTATGCCTCCTTCAGCTAAAGTCCAATTTTCCCTGCTATTAGAGGGGTTGATCAGCTCGCGTAGTTCGGTCCTGGAATAGGAACTGTTTGCGGTAGCAACCGATGGAAAGGTATAAAACACCAGTGCAGCATCTGTAGTATCATCGTACATGTATGGTCTTACCGCGTCTAAGGTTTGATATCCGAGATCAACTAAAACTGCGGGAGGGTATTCATCTGGGCTTCCGTTAGTATTGGCATCTACAGGTAAGGTCACTTTCCAATGGCTAAAATCGATGTCGGCATAAAGAGGCGTTTCCACCCCCACTTCACCATTATCGCTGGGATCAATTACAGTAGGGATGAGTTCATCATCAGAAGAGTCTTCATTATTACAACCAATCGCAAGGGAAGCAAAAAGCACTATTAGCATTACCGCGTTAAATCTCATGTTACAACTTTTAAATAAATTGGTTTACCAGATTGGTTTACCAAAAATAGAGTAATTTATTTAGAAAATGAAACTTAAGCAATAAAACTGAATGAATTTTGAAGAATTCTTTATTTAGTACCCTTTTGTATGATAATTGACTATATATAGATTATTAGAAACATTTGACACATCAACCAGCGGATCAACACAAGCTGCGTCTAAGTATACAGCATTGGACCCGTCAACTTAGTTTTGAGTAACTCCTCAAAAAGTACGACGTTTTTAAAAGGGAGCAATTTAAAATTGGAAAACAAATTGGAAGAGTGACTTCAGCACTTTTTGGAAACAAAAAAGTCGAAACTTTCGTTTCGACTTTTTATCTGTACTGAAGACGGGACTTGAACCCGTACGTCCTAAACGGACATTGGATTTTAAGTCCAACGTGTCTACCAATTCCAC
>Ga0209309_10002248_pt1 | contig 17908 bp, 16 predicted proteins | sample COGITO_mtgs_1204_2_FD_184807 | JGI IMG/M metagenome (GOLD analysis project Ga0209309, IMG submission 184807) | Pelagic marine microbial communities from North Sea - COGITO_mtgs_120412 (SPAdes) (version 2) | ecosystem: Environmental > Aquatic > Marine > Epipelagic ... | reverse complement strand
CCATACTTGTGAAGCATTTTACCCAATTTAACGATAAATTTGCGTTTTTCTGTAAAGGTTGCAGTTTTCAAATCTTTTTGGACCAAATATTGCGATAACTAAGCTAAAAATATAGACAATACAGCTAAAACTGCCCACGTTTGATGGGCGCGATTTTAAACACTAATTGGTGTGTGTCTAGTCATTTTTAATCTAATTTTTTATTTTTTTCAGCTATCCATTGCGACATGTATTGAGTGCTGCGCATTGTATGATGTTTGAGCATTTGGCCTGTGAAGTTTTTTTCGCGATGAGCGCTTAAATCACAACTTATTGAATCAATTTTTTTAATTAACGCTGCGCTTAATTGGGCTTTATCGTACAGCGTATTAAGGAGTGTATTACCATCTTGCTGCGCTTGTTCAAAGTCACTTTGATTGTTGTGCATTTCAATGGCAGCGTTGGCAAAGTCATCGGCTGTGTTGGCTATTTTCCCCGGCCATGGTAAATCGTTATGCATGCCCTCTGCGCCAATGTTAGTGGTAACGCTGGGTGTTTGCATTATCATGGCTTCAAGCAATTTACCTTTAATGCCTGCACCAAAGCGCAGTGGAGCTAAACATACACGCGCACTTTGCATTACATCAAATGCATTATCAGCCCAGCCTTTTATTAAAAAACCGGTTTTAGGGTTATTTAGTGCCGTGGCTTTTGGTGGTGGGTAAGAGCCATAAATATGTAGTTCTGCTTTTGGGAGTTGCTTGCGAATAAGTGGCCATATTTTTTGTAAGTAAAGTACAGCATCCCAGTTTGGCGCGTGTCTAAAGTTACCTATGGTCATAAAGTGCTGGCGCTGCTCAAACGTTTTTGTACTTGTAGGTAATGAGCTTAAATCGACCATAAATGGTAAATGGTGTAATAAGCTTGGCTCTATTTTAAATACGCTGTTTAGTAGGCTCATTTCATAACTTGAAATAATTAAGCTTAGGTCGCAGCGTAAAATAGCGGCAATTTCTCGTTTTGCTATGTCTGAGTGTAAATCGCTGGTTGTAAACTCGCGCTCACCTTTAAACGCTTCGTGACGAGCGTTACGCAAACATTGTAAATCTTCGGTATCGAGAATTTTAATCGCATTTGGGCAATGTTTATCGACGCGCCAGCCAAATTGTTCTTCCATCATAAAGCGGTCAAACATGACTATATCTGGGTTATAGGCTTTAACGTATTCGTCAAAGCTGTCGCAGTTTAGTGCAATGCTTTGGCTGGTTATACCAAAGTCGTCAAGGTTTACCATGTGGTCGGTGCGCTGCGCGGGCGTTGCAAATTCAACGTCCCAGTTTTGCGCTCTAAATGCATTTAATAACGACATCATGTGCGTTCCCGCAGCAGACGAATTTGGCTCTGGCCATACGTAGCCAATTACCAGCACTTTTTTCATTGGCTAGAATCTCTAATTTGTAAGTTTACATTTACCAGTGTTTTTACTGGCGGGGCTGTATTTTGTAGTAGCTCTTGCAGTATTAAAAGGCACCGCTTAGCTATATCAGTTGTACTAATAGCTACGGTGGTTAAGTGATTATTTATAACCGTGCTATTAGGAATGTGGTGGCAACTCACTACTTTAATAGAGTGATGAGTTAATGAGTTAATAGCGGCAATAACACCTTGAGCAATAATATCGTTTGCACACACCACTGCGTTTAATGTGGGGTTGTGTTTATATGCTTCTATAAATGCATTTTTAGCGCTAAGGACTGTGTTTACTGCGCAGTCAATGGGTGCTAATGGTGTAATGCTGTGCTGCGCGCATGCGGTATTAAAGCCACTTTGCAGTGCTTGTGAATCACTTAAAGTAAGTTCATTGCCTATAAATGCTATGTTTGTCACGCCTTGTGCGAGTAAATGCATACTGGCTACGTGGCTGGCTTTTTTATAGTCGGGTAATACACACGGAGCTGCGCTAAAGGGCACTTCACTCATTAAGGTAATTACTTTGTGTTGCGCGCTGAGCGCATCAAGCCATTTGGGGCAAGTATTAGCAACGGGGCAAATAATAAATGCAGCTGCGTTGTATTCTTTTAAGTTTTTAACTGCGTTTGCTTGTAGCTCAAGACTATTATTACAGCTTACAATCATGGCTTGTAAGCCATTGTCGTTTAACAAAAGTTGTAAGCTGGTAGCAAGGTGTGCCATAGCTGGGTTAGTTAAATCATTTATTACTATGGCCACTAAGTTAGAGCGTTTTGAGCGCATAGCAGCGGCATCACGATTATAAACGTACCCTAGCTCATCTATCGCTTTGAGTATTTTTTGTTTACTTTTATTGCCCACTTTATCGCTTTGGGTAAGCACCAACGATACGGTTGATTTTGATACACCAGCACGCTCTGCAACATCAAAAATGGTGACTGATTTGGCTTTGTTATGCATTGTATTTTAAGTACCGCAGTGGTGAATAAATAGCGCTGTAGTTTAGCTTAATCAGCACTATTAAGTCATCTTTTAGAGGTGTTTAACTTACCTTAATACTTTATGAACAAAGCAAAACGTGTTTATATACGCCTATAAGAGTAAAAAATAACAAAAGGATAAAAACATGAGTAATACTTTATGAACAAAGCAAAACGTGTTTATATACGCCTATAAGAGTAAAAAATAACAAAAGGATAAAAACGTGAGCGCTTTTAGGCTGTTAGTTGCCTTTATTTGTTGTGTGGCATTAGTCCCAACAAGTTACGCCGAGCAGGGCTATCAAACCCCATCACCCGAACTTGCAGCATTGGTTGACGCTAAGTTAGCACCCACTAGTTACTTATCGAGCGATGGCCAGTGGCTAGCGCTTTTTGAAAGCAAACGTGTAGTAACCCTTGATGAACTTGCAAAAGAAGAGCTTAAGCTTGCTGGTATTAAGCTAAACCCCGCTAATTTTTCGCGCTCTCGTGTGAGTGCCAAATTTAGTGCTGTGGAGCTAAAGCATGTTCAAAGCGGGTCGGTTATTAGTATTAATAACTTACCTAATGGCATTATCCGCTCACCTAAATGGTCATCTAATAGTAAATATTTAGCCTTTGTTGTTGAGCAACCAACCCAAGCCAACTTATGGCTTTACAGCGTTGAAACCAAACAAGCAAAAGAGTTAACTAGTGCTGCGTTAAATTCGGTACTAACTGCATCGCCATATAAATGGCTGCCAGATAGCAGCGCCATTGTTGCAAATCTTGCTGTTAATTTTGGTAAACCAAGGCTTGAAAATAACAGCCAAAATGTAGTGCCTGTTATTCAACAAAGTACTGGCGAAAAAGCGCCAGCACGTACTTACCAAAATTTATTAACCAGCCCGTTTGATGAATCACAGTTTAAGTTTTACGGCCAAGGGCAATTGGCTTACATAACGCTTGATGGCAAAACTCAAGCAATAGGTAGCCCTTCTTTATTTAAATCGTTTTCGGTATCACCTGATTCTACCAATATTTTAGTTGCCGGTATTAATGAGCCGTTTTCGTATCAAGTGCCTTACAGCCGCTTTGCAAGCACGTGGCAAATATGGGGCATGCGCGGCTATGCATTAGCAGAGCTGGCAAAACAGCCACTTGCCGATAATATTCCACAAGGTTACGACAGTGTACGCACTGGCCGCCGTGATTTTGAATGGCGAGCCGATCAAGGCGCTGAAGTTATTTGGGCCGAGGCGCAAGATGGCGGCGACATGAAAACCGACGTTGAGCATCATGATTATGTTTACAGCTTACGTGCACCATTTAAACGCGAGCCCAAATTATTTGCCAAAGTAGAGCGCCGTTATGCGGGAATGGAGTGGGGCAACGAAAACGTAGCCATGCTGACAGACTGGCGCTTTAGCGATCGCCAAGTACGTACTTACATAGTGCAACCACGAAATGCCGACAGAAACCGAGTGCTATTTTCAGAGCGTAGTTACAACGATGCGTATAAAGACCCAGGGAATGCAATTTACGAGCGCAACGATTTAGGCGCAAACGTAATTAAAATTGTAGGCGGGCGTTATATTTACCTGCGCGGTAATGGTGCTTCAGAGCAAGGTAATGTGCCGTTTTTAGATAGGTACGATGTTAAAACAAATAGCAGCAAGCGTTTATGGCAATCACAAGCGCCATACTATGAGCGTGTTCGTTCACTACTTGATGACGAAGGTGAGCGCTTTATTACTATTCGCGAATCTAAAACTGAGCAACCTAACTTTTTTATACGTGATTTAGATAACGACACGTTAACGCAACTAACGACATTTGAGCATCCGTACCCTGCATTTAAAGGCGTAACTAAAGAGCAATTACGTTATAAACGCGACGACGGTGTTGAGCTTTCGGGCACGCTTTATTTACCACCAGAGTACGATAAAACACAAGGCCCGTTACCGGTACTTATGTGGGCTTACCCACTTGAATACAAAGATAAAGCCGTTGCATCGCAAGTACGCGAATCGCCTTATGCATTTACCTATATTGGTTATTGGGGCCCAATGCCTTACCTTGCTAAAGGGATTGCCGTGTTTGACGACCCTAAAATGCCAATAGTGGGTATTGATGGCAGCGAGCCAAACGATAACTTTAGAAAGCAGTTAGTATCAAGTGCGCAAGCAGCTGTTGATGTATTAGTTAAAAAAGGTATTGCCGATAAAAACAAAATTGCCATAGCAGGGCACTCATACGGTGCATTTATGGTGGCTAACTTATTGGCTCATAGCGATTTATTTAAAACAGGTATTGCCCGTAGTGGTGCGTATAACCGCACATTAACGCCGTTTGGTTTTCAAGGAGAAGAGCGTGATTTTTGGCAAGCACAAAGTGTGTACGCTAATATGTCGACGTTTTTCCATGCTGAAAAAATTAACGAGCCAATGCTAATGATCCACGGTCAAGAAGATCCTAATTCAGGGACCTTCCCAATGCAAAGTGAGCGCATGTACGCAGCCCTAAAAGGTTTAGGTAAAGATGCCCGCTTAGTAATGCTCCCTTATGAAGCACATGGTTACCGTGCGCGTAAAAGCTTATTACATGTGTTGTGGGAACAAGAACAGTGGTTAGATAAGTATTTGCTAAGTGATACAGCAAAGCCAGTAGAGGTTATTACTGAACCCGTGGTAAGTGCTGGGCAATAGTAATAAAAATGAGTAAGTAACAGCGCGGCTACTTATAGCCGCGCTTTTGCTTTTAACATGAGAGTAAATTAATGATTGATGTAGCAGCACTTGCGGTTTTTATTCCTACGTTCTTTTTTGTGTCGATAACGCCTGGTATGTGTATGACCCTTGCCATGACACTCGGTATGAGCATTGGCGTGCGCCGCACATTATGGATGATGATAGGCGAGCTGTTAGGTGTCGCAAGTGTTGCCATAGCTGCGGTATTAGGTGTTGCAAGCGTAATGCTAAATTACCCAGATGCGTTCGCTATTTTAAAGTGGGTAGGCGGTGCGTACTTAATTTATATTGGCGTTAACATGTGGCGAGCCAAAGGAAAAATGTCGGTTGATACCTCAAAGCCAAGTGACGTAAGTAGGAAGTCGTTATTTACGCAAGGTTTTGTAACCGCAATTGCTAACCCTAAAGGGTGGGCGTTTATGATCTCACTATTACCGCCGTTTATAAGTGTTGAGCATGCTGTAGCCCCTCAGCTTTTAGTATTGCTTGGTGTAATAATGATAAGCGAATTTTTATGTATGCTTGCATACGCAACAGGCGGTAAAAGCCTACGTTTATTTTTAAGCCGTGGTGATAATATAAAATGGATGAACCGAATAGCGGGTAGCTTAATGGCTATAGTGGGCGTGTGGTTAGCATTGGGCTAATTATTAAGGTTGATGACAAATATGGCTGGTCAATATTTGCACAGATCAGGGGGTTTTTTAACCTCAAATTAAGTAAATAGAGCTATTATACAAAAATGAGCCAAAAGTATTAACCTAAGCTGAACACCTTGCTGTGGTTACATTTGTTGCTTTTTTTTATGAGTAATTAAGTTTTCTTTATTTTTTTGTGTTGCATTTTTTTATAAATTCGATAATTCTAGTTACATACTCAAGGAAGAATGAATTAAGTCAACGGCTTAGCTTTGTGCTTTCTTGCCTTTTGAACGTACAAGGAATTACCCCATGAAAAAAGCTATTCTATCTGCACTTATTTTTGCACCTCTTTTTGCTGGTTGTGTTTCAACAACTGACACTAATACTTCTGCTAATTTAGACCGAAATGCAGCTGTTGCTGAGTTAACAACTCGGATGGATACTTTAGGTTATTTTCACCCGGTAACAGTTCAAGTCGGTATTGACGAATTTTTAAATATGTCTGCAATTATACTTGAACGTCAGCGCAAAGTTATGGGCGAATACCGCACTCAAACAGATAACTACCGTGATGTACAAGCCTTTTTGTATGCCCATCAAAAATCTACACCAGAACAGCTTCAAGCAGCTATTGCTGAATTTGATGCCGGTGCAAAAAATAAAGATGAAGAAATTGGTCATAAAATCGCAGCTTATAACTTAGCAAATGAAGGAATTTATCAGCAAAATGTTGCACTTGCGACTGATTTAACTGTCGAAATTGCTAAGTCTGCTTATATTTTAAGTCAATATAGTACAGCAGTTGCTCAAGCGACCGCTATAAATGTAGGTGGTAAATACGTGACTAGTTGGTTATCTAGCGACGAAGAAAATACAGATTCTGCAAAAGAAGATGATTCTAAAGATATAGGCACCGCGCTTATTAAAGCAAAAGATCAACTTGCGTTAGCACTTGAAGCAAACGACATTATAGAGCTTGAGCAAGCAACAATAACTGCTATAAATGAGCTACAACTTGAGCAAGAAGCGAAAGGCTAATGAAAACAAGCATTTTTGCTTTTTTAATAGCATGTGCTTTTAGTTGTTCTGCTCAAAATTGGCCTGATTGGGTAACCCAACCGCAAAAAAGTGATGAATATATCACTGCGGTTGGTATAGGTGAAAGTCGCTTAGCTGCAAAGCAAGCGGCTTTAGCCGATATTATCACTCAATTAAGTGTTGATGCAAGTACGCAGCAAACACAAAAGCTAACAAAGCAAGATAACCAATCAAGCAACTATTTTGAACAAGCAACTACTTTAACTAGCTTACCGTTTACGTTGACTGGGCTAGAAGAGCTTGATGCGCTTGAGCAAAATAACTTATTTGCTTTAAAAATGGGTGTTAAAAAATCGATTTTAGTGAAAAATCTTAAATCTGATTTATCAAAATTATCTCGCATTTTTGCGCCAAAAAATAACACTGAACAACGCTTTATTTGGGCGCTTAAAAATAGTGGCGAACTTAATGTTGCGACAAAAAAATTAGCAGTATTAGAGCACCTTTCCGGGCCTAAGCTATTTATTCAATCGACTTTAAATAATTTATTAACTGAGCAAGCAAAGGCATTAAATGCTGTTTCTTGCGATGTGATAGGCGCTAATAACATTAGCGAGATTAAATCTGCACTCAATAATGCACTCCCTCATAACGGCGGTACACGCTTATGGGTGCGCCCTCAAATACGCTGGCAGTATGCTAAATCTAATAATAAATACTCTGCTAAAGCTATTTTAACTCTAGCGCTTACGCGCAGTTCAACCCCTTTTAAAGTGTTATTGCAACAGGATCTTGTTGCGCAAGAAAGCGCTGCAACACAAGAAAATGCAAAGCAAAAAGCAACCAATAATTTAGTACATCAACTTAAAGCGCCTGCTAGCCAGTGGCTGTTTGATATTTAGGAATAGCAATGAAATTAGTAAAAAAATTAGCTCTATCTGCACTAACACTCGCCTTATTAGCTGGTTGTAATTCTACACCACAGCAAGGTCGTTCTACTCAGCAGGGTAATGTGAGTAATACTGCTTCAAATGCTGTTATAGCTAAAAGTGCATACATATTTAACGATGCAGATATAACTATGCCAGCTTATTTTGATACACAAGGCTTAGAGCGTTGTACGTTCGATGTAAATAATGAAACCGACAGCTGCCCACTTAAAAAACCGATTGTACGTATGTACTTTGACTTAGCTGGCGTGAGTGGCAGTGGTATTGGTGTTGATGCGATGCGTGAATTTGATAATAAAAATTTATTACTCATGCTTGAAAATCAATTTGCAGGTATTAATCGCTTCAGAATAGTAACCCGTGATGACGAAGCTATTTCAAAAGAGCAGCAATTAATTTTACAACAGCAAGGCGTAAAAACAGCGGCCAAACGTGCCGAAGTGAAAGCATTAATCCCCGATTTTGTCGTGAAAATTGATTCATTAAGAACACTAAAAACTGAAGGCGCGATTACAGATTGGGCCGATTACACATTAGAGCTAACAACCGGTGTGATAAATCCGCAAACACGTGAAAAGCTGTCGCATCCTAATTTAGGAAAGATTCGCGTTAAATCTGAAGATATACGCGATCGCTCGGAGTTAAAATTTACAACCGTAAGCGGACGATACGCTGCGGGTTTTCACTTTGATCAAAGTGCTCATGTAAATGCAGTACTTAGTGACATGGGATCGCGTGGTATTGATATTTTACTTACTCGTATGTTGAGTGAAATGCCTGCAACAGCACAAGTATTAGGCATTAAGGGTAGTAAAATCAGTTTAGACCGAGGCCAAAATGCGGGTGTATTACCTAATGAAACAATGATAGTTTTTAGCTATGAAGCTGGATTCGTTGAGCCAATTGGCGTTGCAAATGTAAACCCTTCTATTAACAGTGCCCAGGGCGAAATTATCCGCTGGAAAGATTCTGATATGGCTGATGATGTTAAAAATAAAGCCGAAAATGGAATTTATCGCCCATCAAATGGTACAAAAATATTTGCTGTTTCTGTAGGTACACCAGCTGACTTTTTGGAGAATCGTACATGATAAAAAAGCTTGGCTTATTAGCATTATGTTCTTTGAGTGCGCAAGCTCAAGTGGATGTATTGTCTGATGGTACGCTACAAACTCAGGCATGTGCATATGGACGAGGTAGTACGGCTATTTCGGGTGCAAAAGCACAGGCTAGTGCTGAGCTTATAAGTTTTATTAAAGGTAATAAAAGCCTAACAACCCAAAGTGCGCAGCAACATTTAACAACAAGTTTAGATGATGATGCCGCCAGCTTATATGAGCAGCAACGCACTACGATGATGGAAGGTTTGAGTGCTGGTGCCGTTCCTTTAAATTACTCAACGCCTACGCTTAGTGGTAACGACACTTGCATGACTGTAAGCCTTAACCCGCAAGAGTTAGGAGAGCCGCAAGAGCAAAACTGGCAGCAAACCACTCAAAATATTAGTGTGACAGTAATAGGCCAAGGCTGGAAAAAAGAAGGTAAAACAGCACTGACGATTGCAGAGCAAGATGCTCTGCAACGTGCTGTATCGCAAGTTGTAGGTGTGTGGCTTACTCAGCAGCATACTCAATCATCAAGCATGAGTATGAATATTGTTGATGGAACCGAATCAACAAATATGCAAGAGCTAATAGGGCAACAACTTTCGAGTCATAGTGAAGGGCTTGTTAAAGAGTGGCAAACGCTGCAAACCAAAGAACTGCAAAATGGAGGTGTGGAAGTCACCGTTTTGGCTGTTGTAGAGAAAGCACCTCTCATTCAAAAAGCATCTAAATTACTGAGCATGATTGGTTCGCCTAGAGTACAAGTTATTGCGCCAGAGCCATTAAAAACAGAGCTGAAAGTTTGGCTAAACGAGCAAGGTATTGAAGTTGGTAACGCGGCTAGTTTAGTTATTTATGCAAAATCTGAAGTGATTAAGCGGGGCAATAATAGACAGCTTTATTTAAGTGCTGATGTTAGAGATTTAGCTGGAAACATTTATGGTCAGTGGAAAAACGACCCTTCATTTATGTCGTTGCCTAATGACCCTTTCGTAGAAAAAGATTTAATGGCAGTACATTTGGCGAGTGAGTCACAATCAAAGGCACTTCATAACACGCTTAATAATGCATTTACTCAAGTTGTTGCAAGAGGGGGGTTGGTTCGTGAAATCATGCTGCCAAGCAATAAGCTAACGCAACCAGAAAAATTGCATGATGTATTAAGTACGTTAGGTGGAGTAAGTGATGTATCTATACATAAACAGCAAAAATATACTGTAGCCAGCCTTAGATTTAAAGGTAATACCGGTGAACTTGCTCATGCGCTCGATCAGGCGCTCATAACAATAACAGCAAAAAACCTTTCAAAAATTACAGTCGAAGACGATTTTACACTCAGGTACAAATAAGGATAGATGATGAAATTAAAAATATTAACATTAGCAATGGTTTTAGCTATGCCTGCAATCGCAGCGGAAGAATTTAGCTTAACAGATATGATCCCAGCTCGCCCTGGCGCGCAAGTAGCGGGTGCTGAACAAGCACAGGTTTCTGGCGATGTAGTGGTTGCAAAAGATACAAACGTTGCAGTTGCTGTTGCTCATCAGGCACTGATGGATGACAACGAAGACGGTATTAAAATGATTCAGGTTGGCAGCGGCACCGGTATTTTATCTATTGGTAGTGCAAGTTATAACACCTACGAAAATATGAATGCGACGTTGCTGTCTAAACGTGGTGCTTATAATCAAGCTTATTTAATTGCGAAAAAACAATTAATTGAAAATATGAAAGGTGTTGAACATCAATGTAGCAATGTAGTGTCTGCAAGAATGGATGTTATAGATACGGGCGTTGAAGGTACGGCAAACGAACAAACTAATATGATGGAAGCGTGTACAGAGTCTGTATCGGGTTCGTTAGCGGGTTTTGTTACTTATGACGTGTACGACAATATTGGTGAGAAAGGTGTACGCGTAAGTTTAATATCGACTCCTAAAACACGTTCACAAATTAAAGGTAATCGTGGTGCTGTAGCAGTAACTACTGAGCCCAATGTAATTTTTCAACAAGTAATAAGTGATGTTAAGAGTGGTGTTTTACCACCTGTTGGCGCCAAAGTACTTACTAATGCTGATACTGGTGAAGTTATCGTTTTAGGTTATGGGTCTGCAATTGCTCGTCAAAATAGAAATAGCAATGTTGCTCGCAAGCTTAAAGGCGTTGCTAAATCACAATCGCAAACTCGCGCGCGTTCTGCGTTGCTTGCCACTATCCAAGGCGAAAAAGTGTATTGGCAAGGTAGCTTTGACGAAAAGCAAATGGAAGGTACAAAGCAATTTGAGTATGAAGATCCTAATTTAAACGACCCACAACAAGTAGAAATTTTAGAAGAAGACCGAAGTACATTTTTGAATCAATTAAAAACGTCTGATGAGTACTCAACCGTTGCAAAAGGTAAATTACCACCGGGTGTAAGTGTTAAAAGCTTTGCAAGTGATGATGGATTTTGGCAGTACAGCGTAGCTGTTTATGCGCCAAGCTTAGAAGCTACAGCACGCAAAGCAGCTAAAGAGATGGAAGGTAATAATGGCCAAACTGTTAACGGTGTAAGTCACCACGGCCACAAAATAAAAGCACACGGTGGGTTAAACGAAAAAGCGGCTAACCCTCAGGGTGCATCAGGTAAAGTAGCGAGCGAAAAGGAACTTTAATGCTAGCACCTATTTTAGCGCTTTCGTTGGTGGCTTCGGCCACTTTCGACTCAGAGCAAACAATTGAACAACAAACTGCTTTTTTTAAAAGTCAGACTAATGGTCAATACGCCCGAGTAATGGCGTTAAAATCGAGTGCAAAAAATGCGCTTGAGCAGGCATGTCGAAATGCATTGACCCTGCCACAGCGCAGTATTATTAAAAATACTTTAGCTAAAAAGCTCAATATAGCTTTGCCAGAGTCGGTAAGCTTTATTGACGCTGAAATTATGGACTATAAGCAAGAAAAACAGCAGGAATGGTTAACTTGTACTGGCGTTGTAACACCTGCTGCGCAAGATATAAACGAAGCTGGACTTGCCGTTAGAGCTGCTTGGCAAGTAGGTAGCCAAAAAGATAAAGCAAACTTACGCCCTTTATTACAAGTTGCATTGAATCACCCTACAACAATGTCTGATGCAGTAGCATTAGCCGCTGTTCTGTCGCCAGAGGAGCAACGTTTGAGCTATCTCGATAAATATTTAAAAGCGAGTGAGTTAAAACTCGATGAAGCTAAAGCCTCTGTTGCACAAACGTGGTTTGTTAATGAGCGTTATAAACAAGTTATTTCGCTAACTCAGCAATGCGAAAGCATAGACTGTAAGCGTTTAAATTTATCCGCTCAAACTGAGTTTGATAATCTATCTGCTGATGATTTAAGTAGTTATTTTTAATTTTATAGGGATATAAAAAATGCACTCAAAAGTTAAAATACGACTAAAAATTAGCGCGTTAGCTTGTCTAACACTTAGCTTAAATAGCTTAGCTCAAACAAGTGAAGAAGCCGAATTTGAGGCTTTTTTAAAAGCGCAGCAAAGTGAGTTTAGCCAGTACGAGCAACAGCAAAAGCAAGAATTTGAAGCGTTTGTAAGTGCCTGGCATGATGCGCAAAGTGCATATTTAAAACAAGTAACCGAAAAGTGGCAAGACCCAAACCTGCCAAGCTCAAAAGTGTGGGTAAAATACAGTGATGATTTAAATAAACGCACCAGTGTGAATTTTGAAAGCGGTGAAGTCGTTGTTGAGTTATTAAATAGCCAAAACGACGAACAAGCTGTTGAATATGCAAAAGATCAATTAAATGAGCTTTCACAAGTAACAGTAGATAAAACACTTTCAAATGATCCGGTTTATATTGCGGCTAATAACACAATAAACAGCAAAAGTTTTACCTCAACGGGTAAGCCTTTAAATAGAAAAATTGAGCAAAGTAAGTCACCAACAACGATTCAACCTAAAAAAATAGCCGAGCAAACAGTGCTCTCTACAGAGATTGTAGAGCAGGTGCTCACTGCCAAGGCACCTGTTATAACTAAACAAAAAAACAGAGTAACAATTAGCTATAAATTGCCCGATAATACACTTTCGAATCAAGCAAAGCGTTACCTACCAGAAGTTCAACAGCAAGCTAAACGTTATAACTTAGATCCCGCATTATTATTGGCAATTATACACACTGAATCAAGCTTTAACCCGCTTGCCCGTTCGCCAATTCCTGCTTTTGGTTTAATGCAAATAGTGCCTACTTCAGCGGGTAAAGATGTGAGCAACTTTTTGCAAGGTAAACCGCTATTACTTAGTCCTGAGTACTTATTTCAGGCTGATAATAACGTAGAGGCAGGGAGTACTTATGTGCATATTTTAAGTAGTCGTTACTTTAAAAATGTACGTAATGAGCAATCAAGAATTTATATGAGTATTGCAGCTTATAATACTGGCCCAGGTAACGTAGCCAAAACGTTAAGTGGTTCTAAATCACTTAACCAGGCAAGTATTGCTGCTAATTCAATGCCTGCAGAGAAAATTTATACCTTAATGGTTAACAACTTACCTGCGCAAGAAACCCGAAATTATTTACAAAAAGTGGTTAAACGCACCGCTTATTATCAAAAGCAATTGAAAGGAATTTAAAATGAAAAAATTATTACCAGTTATAGCTGCTTTAGCTTTAGGTGCGTGTTCAAGCACTGAAAACACGCAATCTGCGCCATTGGCAAAAAACGATTCAGTACCAAGCTGGGTGTTATTGCCTGTGTCTGATAAAGGTTTAGCGTCGTCGTCATGCGTTCCTTGGTCGGGCAGTATGTCTACCGATAGAGCGCAAGCAATTGCAGCAGCTCGCGCCGATTTATCACAGCAAATACAAGTTAAAGCAAGCGTTATGGACAAGCTATATCAACGTAAAGCGCAAAGTAATGATGAGCTAAACGTTGGTGGAACTTTTGAGCAAGTAAGTAAGCAGGTTGCGCAGCAAAGCCTTGTGGGCGCTATTCCACAAGAAGTTGCCTTTGCTAAATTAGACGGTGTAAAGCAGCTTTGTACATTTGTTGTAATGAGCAATACACAAGAAACATTTAATAACCTAGTCGCTCAATCTGGTAAGCGTTTAGACCCAAGTTCACGAGAAGCGCTTTACGAAGAGTTTAAAGCCCAAAAAGCGATGAAAGATCTTGAAAAAGAGTTAGAAAATTTAAATAAGTAACTTATTGAGTTAAATATTAAAAGCTAAATTCTAATATTTAAAATGATAATAAATATAAATCAGATTAATAAATTTTATAGGGCTAATATTTATCATTAGTCCTAATTCAATCGTAGTAAAACAAGGAGACATAATGTCATCTATCACGGAATTAAAAGACAACATCAACACTAAAACTTTGAATTTAGTACTTCTTACATTTGTTACCGCTGGTATTTATGCAATTATATGGATGTTTATAAATACACCAAAGCTAGAGAAATTAACCTCTAAAAAGATAGCTGACAATACATTTCTGATTTGGTTAGCTGTGTGCGTGGGGCTTGGTGGTGCTTTGGTGGGTACCGGTGAGGAGTCTTTGGATGTTATTTCTGGTTTACTTACTATTGCATCTTGGGTCCTATATATTATTTGGGCATTCCGTGCAAAAAGTGCTTTACAAGAATACGCACTAACAGAACATAAAGTGGATCTTAGAATGAATGGTATTTATACTTTCTTTTTAACTATTTATTACATCAATTATTGTATTAATGATTTACCAGAAGCTCAGAGAAAACAACAAATATTATCAGGGCAAGAACCTAAAGCTGATAATTTATAAATAATATTTTCGTAATTTAACAGTTGGTTTTAGTAAAATATAACCAACTGTTTGCTAGCCAATTAATGTATTAACTTTATCACTTAAAGTAATTGTTCTAGCATTAGCTAGCAGGACCCCTACCATTCTTATTTAGCCCCATAAGAAATTACTTTTTTAGCATTTAGTTACTCCTCATTTTTTAAATAAAACTACTATTTGGGAATTTGAAATTAGTTGACGTTATCAATTAATTTGTTGTAGTTGATTTTGTCATCTATTTAACGCTTAAGGCATGCCCAATAATGAGTACACCCGTATCAGCAAACCCAGTAATGGTTGAGCCTAAAAACACACCTGTAATTTATAAAATACTGGTTATGGTGAGTATTATTACCTTAATTGGCGGTACTCTAACTGGCATTATGACTCATGTGAATGTGGGTGTTACAGAGCATTTTTATATAGATTGGTTTACCTCATTTATAAGTGCAGTATTGGTTATGGCGCCTATTGGTTTTGTAATGATGACCTTAATGCACAAGCTAGTTAATAAGTTATTGCCTACTAGTAGCGAGCTAAAACGTAATTTAGTTATTAGTGTTTTTATGGCGCTGATCATGGAGTCGGTGATGGCGTTTGTTACCGCTACTAATAATATTGGCTATGCAGATATGCGTGTATTTGTAACTGGATGGGCTGAAGGGTTATTAGCCGCATTACCAATAGGTTTAACTATAATGCTGATAATGTCGGTTACGGTAAAACCTAAAATAGAACGCTTTTTAAAAAGCTAACACTTTGAGCGCTAACGTATTAAAGCAAATAATTTAATACGTTTATAGTGGGCAGATGCATGAAGTAATTAGTTACTTAATTGAGTTTTCTACCGGACAGCCTTGTTTACGGCATACACCTTCGTTACATAATTTGCATATTTTACGTGCTTCTACCTGCTCGGTTGTTAGGCTGCCAAGTGCTATTTCTATCAAACTTAAAAAGCTTTGTTTTTGTTCATCATTAAAGTTGTTTAGTATTTTAGAGGTGGCTGTTTCTCTGCTGCCTAGTACTAGTTCAACTCTTTGGCTGCCTTTATCCGTTACGCATAAAACAACAGAGCGGGCATCTTTTACTGACTTTCGCCTTTCTACAAGTTCTTCTTTTTCAAGTGTATTTATTAATCTAACTGCACCAGAATGCGTTAAGCCTAAAACCTTGCTTAGTACATCAATGGTTTCATTAGGATGATTGTAAATAGTGACCAGTGCCGCTTCGTGGCTTAGGCTTCGCCCGCCTAATTCGGCAATCTGTTTTTCAATGTCATTAGAAACAGAAGTAGCAAACGTGCCGATTAAATTTGATATATATTTTTCATTTTTCATAAATTTAATTATATGTGATTCGATCATATAAATATAGTGACAAATTAAGCGCTTTCATTTATTGTGTGACTCAGTCATGTATATTAACTCGAAATTAGTTAATCTACTTCGAATATTACACAAATTAGATGAGCGAGGATTTACCGCCAGCTCATCAGTTAAATAAAGCGATATAATTAAATGAAGAATGATTCAGAAACATTACGTTATGCAAAAAAGTTTAAAACTGTATTAGATAAAAAAATGGCTTATATAGATGAAGGCGAAGGTGATCCTATTGTATTTTTACATGGTAACCCTACATCTAGCTTCCTTTGGCGAAACGTTATGCCCTATTTGCAAGGAAAAGGGCGTTTAATTGCTATCGATATGATTGGATTAGGAGATTCACAAAAGTTAGATAACACCCATGAAGGCAGCTACTCACTTGCTGAAAACAGCAAATACACATTTGCACTTTTAGAAGCGTTGGGTGTAAATAATAACGTTACCTTGGTGCTGCACGATTGGGGTTCAGGCGTTGGTTTTAACTGGGCTAATACACATCGTGATGCTGTAAAAGCAATTGCGTTTATGGAAGCAATTGTTACTGACTTTCCAACATGGGACGATTTTCCTAAAGATTTGCACGGCCCTATTGGCACTATGCGCTCAGCTGAGGGTGAAAAAATGGTGCTTGATGACAACTTTTTTATTGAAACAATATTACCAGCGACCATTGCACGCAAATTAACTCAAGCAGAGCATGATGAGTATCGCAGACCCTTTATAAATGCAGGAGAAGATCGCCGTGCAATTTTAGCAGGGCCTCGCCAACTGCCCATTGCTGGAGAGCCTGCCGATACCGTGGCTTTAGTTAAAAGCTATGCGAGCTATTTAGCTAACTCTCACGATATTCCAAAGCTATTTATTAATGCTGAACCGGGTGCATTTTTAGTTGGTTACGCAAGAGATTTTGTGCGCACATGGCCAAACCTAACTGAGGTAACCGTAAGCGGTATTCACTATATTCAAGAAGATTCACCGCACGAAATAGGTAAAGCTATTTCAGATTGGTTACCAAGATAAAAACGGGATGTATTAGTAAACCTGAACTTTGGATAATTAATCTATCTCAAGCTGTTATTTTCAGCGTTAACTACCATATATAGATGACGCTTTTATACAACTAAAAGCGTCATCTATTAACTATTTAAGTAAAAATGGTGCGGTTTTACTCGCCTTTACGCTTGCCACTTTTTCGGGTGAACCTTGCGCTACAATTAAGCCGCCTTCTTCACCAGCACCAGGGCCTACATCAATTACCCAGTCACTATTACGGGCTACTTGCATATCGTGTTCAACCATAATAACGGTATTGCCAGCATCAACTAATTTATTTAACTGTGACATTAACATTGATACATCAGATGGATGCAGCCCTGTGGTTGGTTCATCAAGAACATAAAGCGTGTTGCCGCGCTGCGCACGTTGCAGCTCGGTGGCTAATTTAATACGTTGCGCTTCACCGCCAGAAAGCTCAGTTGCAGGTTGCCCTAAACGTAAATACCCAAGACCTACTTGCATAAGTGCATCGAGTGCTCGCAGTATTGCAGGTTCGTTTTCAAAAAAGGTATGCGCCGCTTCAACCGTTAAATTAAGGATATCGCTTATGTTTTTATCACGATATGTAACCTCAAGTGTTTGCTCGTTATAACGTTTGCCATGACACACTTGGCAAGGTGAGTAAACGCTTGGTAAAAACAGCAGTTCTATACTTACAAAGCCAACGCCTTCACAGTTTTTACAACGGCCTTTAGCTACATTAAACGAAAAACGACCGGCATCGTAACGGCGCTCTTTTGCTTTTTGGGTTGAAGCAAATAGTTTACGCAC
>Ga0209309_10002247_pt1 | contig 17910 bp, 8 predicted proteins | sample COGITO_mtgs_1204_2_FD_184807 | JGI IMG/M metagenome (GOLD analysis project Ga0209309, IMG submission 184807) | Pelagic marine microbial communities from North Sea - COGITO_mtgs_120412 (SPAdes) (version 2) | ecosystem: Environmental > Aquatic > Marine > Epipelagic ... | reverse complement strand
CACAAGAAAACAGAGATATAAAAAGATACATCACTTCTCATCCGGTGGTTACATGTTTTCATCATCAACTCTGACTGTTGCGGCTTTTCAGGCGCCGAGAACGCTCGGCGAGCGCAACGAGAACAAACTTCGTCGTTCTCGTTTTCGTTCTCGTCGCTTTTGTCGCGCGGGGGGTCATCAAAATGAGAAGAGCGACAACTTTACGAATACCAAAAGCGCTTCGAGCGATGAAAAACGATATCTAACGACGAAGAAAGATGATGATTCCACGACGCGGGAGAACGAATCCACCACGGCTCTGAATCGAGCGATATCTATCGCGAGCCAATCGATGTGCTGCATCGCGAGCACGACCGGTGGGTTTAGCAACTTTGAGCTCGTCGCGCGTTGGTTCGATCTTGATACTACTACTACTACTACTACTACGAACAACAACAACAACAACAACGAAGAAGACAAAGATATGAACAACAAGATGGGAAAATTAAACGAACGATTGATGTGGAAAGAAGAGGACACGTACGAGGCGCAGATGCGCCTGGCGACGGCGTCGTTTTTAGCCGCGACGACGGTGGCTGTGGGGCAGCCGGCTTTGGCGTTGGATTTTGTCCTCGTCGATCCTTCCGGTGCGTTTCGTTTCGTTTCGTTAAAATATCTTATCCAGTAACGTTTAGATTTTTTTCGCTCGCCTTCGCGTAAATCTACTACATTCAAATGAACACTCACCAAAGATCTCTGATACTCACGATGATGGACTACATACATGCAGTCAAAGAATACATGGACCAACGCGACGAGGCCATGTCTTTCAAGTGCAAAGGCGGCATGATGGACTGCGACGGTGACCGACGAGAATTCGCGCGAGCGCAAGCGCAAAGTTTGTCGGAGCGTTTGGAAAGAGGCGAAAAAAGGACGGACTGTACGGTGGAAGAGGCGTGCACGGACAACATTTTAGGCGCCGCGTTAGCTGGAACGAGCGGATTTACCACCTCGGAGAAGTTTGAGAAGCTTGGTCGACCGGAGTTGGCGGACGCTCCAAACGCGAGTAGGCCGAATCTCGGCTTTTAAAAACATCAACAACCGCGCGCGTTCGTTCGTCGTGGATTTTTTTACGCTCGCTCTTTTACTTTTGTACATTATTACTCTATTAAACTATTACTATAATTTTACATATCTATCGGTGCAGCTGCTCTATTACTACGAGTGTTACTACTCTAGCTATCTCTTCTTCTCTACTACGCGAGAACTTGTCTGACAATCCATTCCGCTTCTAACACGATCTCCTCTTCTCCTCTTCGTCCTCCTTCTTTGAACATCTCGCACTCGTACGTCGTCTCCAACATCTCCCTCCCTCGCTTCCACGAAACGCTCTTGACTTTCGTTCGACATCCTAAAACTGAGTTCACCTCTACCGGTTTCACGAATTTTACGTTTTTCATCCCGCAGTTGATTTCGTACTTGCACCACGTCGCGCTCTTTCTCGGCGCGGAGGATAAAAACGTCAACAAGGACACGGTGAAGAATCCGTGAGCGATTGGCAGTTTAACGCCTCCCAAGACAGACGGAGAAGACGACGACGATGCACTACCAAAATCATCATTATCATTACTTTTGTGTATCCACTGTTCATCGCGAGTGACTTTACCGAATTGTTCGATAGACTCTCGCGTGATCACGTATCGTTTCTTTCTGTTCTCGAACACCTTTCCCGGGGAGGATATCCATTCCTCCGCGGATTGGATTTCTTCTTCTTTGTCTTCTTCGTCTTTTCCTTTCAAAGTTTTTGAAGACGACGCGAAATGAGACGCGAGAATACTCACTCGTGTTCGTCGTCCTCTGTCGTGGGGAGGAGGAGGAGGAGATGCGCGACGAAAGTCGTCGTTCATCATCGTCTTTCTTTCTTTTTGTAATGGAGAAATGTTTTTCCAATTCAGAGTCGTCATTGTACCGATGATTCTTTCCCGCTCGCCGTGCGTTTGTTCCTCCTCGACGGGAGGAAAAAAGCCTCAAAAACAACGAAGAGTTCGAAGACAAAGCCAAAGAGACCAGAGAGACCCGGCGGATTTCAACAACGACTACGACTTGCTCAGAGAACATTTGCAAAGAGAAAACGGAGGCCCGATCGCGAATTTCCTAAACTTCTTGAGCGAAAATTCGTTCGGAAACGCGTTGAATAAAAGTGATAACACGAACCCGTTTGCGTTTTGTTACAGCTGGTTTCTCGCGAATGTGATGCCCTTGAAAAGACAGAGACAAGGTTTGGCCGGTGAAGCGGTATCGAGAGCGACGATACGGGACGAAGCGGACCGACGACTGGACGAGTTTATTTTGAGATTAGAAAGAGACGAAAAGTTGAGAGAGGACGTGAAACGAGTGAAGACGTTTTGGCTGGAAACAGCGACGAATAGAAGTAGTTCTAGTAGTAGTTCGAGTAGTAGTAGTAGTAGTAGTAGTAACAACAACATGACGGAGAGATACGCGGAAAATCTCGCGTGTCGGACGTTGTCGCTGGCGGAGCGCATGGTGAGTTCGACGGAACAGAACACGTCTGAAAATCAAGACGAGGTTGCCGTTCGCATCAACGAGATTTCCAAAGCAATCACGTGTACGCCGAGAGAAGCCGTGGACGCGTGTCACGTGAATCCAGACGCGTTATCCACGCCTTCGTCGGCGTTTGTGAGTCGCCTGAGCAAATTGAAAACCGCCGCGCCTGGAGCCAATTGCTGCTCGATGTTCCTCTCGGCTCCGAAATTGTTCATGGGCGATACAGGCGACGAGTGGGTCTCTGTCGTCGGTAGAAACGCAAAACTGCTCAGAGAAAAATTCCCAAACGTAGACGTCGACGCCGTCGTCGAACACGATCCAGAGTTGTTGGTGTTATCCGGTTTAGAGGAAGCGGTGGAGGAGTTGTTGTCCTTGTGGACGGCGGAGGCGTTCGCGCTCTCTGACGTAGATAACGATTTCTTCGCGGAAGAGTTGAGCGTCGCTTTGAGAGCGTGCGCGCCAAACGGTGGCGCTTTGCCGGAGATGTTTTCTTAATGAATAATAAGAGAGAGTGATGTGTGTGTGTGAGAGATTTGGTACCACACGACGTGGTCTCGGATGATCGCGCGTAAAATTTTTAATACATTTAATGCATCACCCAAACAGCAAAGATCTTCACACAATTACATTACAGATACAAATTCGACGCGCGGTCAGCCTCTATATACACTGCACCTTTTGAGACGACGGTGACTCTGAAAAGCGAAAGTATCCCCTCGACTTTTTCTCCTCCTTTTCCTCCTCCTCTAACGACGACGACAATCATAAAAAGCTCTTCTTCAAAAGAGCAGATGTTCATAACCGCGCATCGAGGCAACTTTGTTCACTTTAAGAAGAAGAACAACAACAACTCCGGTCGAGGAGGAGCAGCAGTAGCGGCGAATAATAGTAACAGTAACAGTAATAGTGATAAGAACAACAATAGTAATAAGAAGAACTCTAAGAAAATCTCCATCGAGAAGTTAATACAGAAGCGAAAAGAGAATAACTTCCGAGGGGATTCGAGGACAACTTCCGAGGAGGAAATTCATCAGCAGCTTCAGCGAAAAGAACGCGAGTATTTCCGAAGAAGACAAGGACGATATTACGATCTCTCGCTGAGACTTTGGGTGAATAAACAACCTCACGACCATTATTTACATCAAATGTACGAAAAGTTAGACCGAGACATCGAACGGTTGGTCGTGTCTAAAGACGAAGAGAAGAAAGAGAAGCACGTGAAATACGTGACGGATTGGTTGACGGCGCTGGCGAAAGTTCCGGTCGAGCGTTACTTACCGGCTGGGTTGTATTTACGAGGCGGAGGAGTTCACGTGCCGGAGGATGTGAAGAGGCAAGTGGATTTGAACGCGTTTTACGGGGATAAGTTGATAACGTCCGTGTTGCTCGACAAGATTCGCAAAGCGGACGGGAAATACGGGGCGAATCGAGCGCCGAGGAATAAGATGGAAGCGAATAATTTTCTTTCGGCGTGCGTGAGAAATAAAACTTTCGCAGAGTTAGCGCCGGATATTTTACCGGACGTGAAGATTACCGCGGAGGAGTGGCGACATCACGAGCACGTGGCCGGGACGGCGGTGGAAGCGGCGATTATAGCCGTCGCAGATTTATCGAACGATACTTTGAGACAAGCGCAGAAGGACGTCGCGATCGATGCGGTGGCGAATTTGATATTAGAGGAAGGGATGAAATTCGCGAAGAGCGACGTGAAACCGGCGAGAGCGAAATTTAACGATACGCTGTGTTTGTATACGGTGAAGTTGTTGTCGAGGAGCGTGACTGGATTAGTGCACGATCCAAAATTTATAGGAACGGCGAGAGTGACCCACAGAAGATTGTATTTAGGAGATCAAAAGAAGAGGTATAAGAACGTACCTTTGGAATTCGGTACAATTGAAGTAGAAGCGGAAGGGACGAGCAGCGACAACGCGAAAGAGGCGGCGAGCGTGCAGATTTTGGAGTTGATGAAAAAGCTAGGATTAGTAGACGAGGAGTATCAAGCGATATACGTGTCAGACATTAAGCCCGCGTTGAATTTATGGAAGGAGCACAGGAGGAACGAGGGGAAAAAGAAAAAAGAAGACGGAGTAAAGGAGGAGTACGAGGAAGACGACGATGCGCGAGAAAAGCAGCGTCGTAAGATTTAGTCACCATGATGAGTGCATTATTAGATTTTTGAAACGACATGCGCATGTCCACTCGTTGCTGCTGCTATTTCGCTACTTTTCTACTATCGCCGCTTCTGCTATTTTTAAAATTTGCTTTTGCTCTTCTTGTTCGCTTTCTTTCGCGCCGTCGTGGCGTTCTTCTCGTACTGACTGTTGCGAGATTGTTGTTGCGGTTTTCGTTTACTTTTGTTCTTATGGTGCGTTTTGTTGTACGCCTGTCGCATTTTTTCAATCATGTCTTCGTCGTCTTCCTCGCTCTCATTGTCGTCTTCCTCGCTCTCGTCGTCGTCATCAACTTTATCCGAATCATCAATCGCAGCTTTTTTCCTGTCCTTTGCATTATTTTCCTCGTCGTCCACGATTTCCAACTCTGAATCCGAATCCATTTTATCGTAATCCGCTTTCGTCTTCTTCTTCGTTTTCTTCTTCTTCCCTTTTTCCGCGTTCTTTTGAGTTTCCGTGTTTACTTTCTTTTCTTCTTTCTTCCTCATTTCCAAACGGGCTTCGATATCGTCGATTTCAATTTCTTTCGGTTTCGCCGGTTTCGATCTGCGCATGATGTCGTTGTTGTTCATGACTACTAAACTCGTATATCGCCCGCCGCCTTCGATTCGTGCGATTGGCTCTCTGACGTTTCTCTCGTCCCAAACTTTAATAATTCCATCCGAAGATGCCGTAGCGAAAGAGTGTCCTCCGCGTTCTGGAATCTCCGCCATGCACCGAACGCGATTTTCGTGCGCGTTTACAATCGTCGCACTCGCTGTACCACCACCGACTCTCGCGTCGAAAATGCACACGTCGCCACCTTCGTATCCAATTCGGTAGATGTTTTCCGCCGAATCCTCTTTGCTTGTCGCGCACAAACACTTGCGATACCCAATCCTTCCTTCCCTTTGATCTTCCCTCGTAAACGAGCTCACCTCGCCGCCGCTTTCGCAATCGATAACGTCCAACCACTTATTCGTCAAAAGCCCGTACCTCTTCCCTCCTCCTCCCGATGTATCTTCTTCTTTGCTGCTAAAAAACACGTCAATTCCGCTTTCTTCCCCACCTCTCGTCTTCCCTTTATACGCAACCCGTCCTTTCTTCAAATCCCAAAGCGCCACGGACCGGTCTTCCTTTCCGCACGACACCGCCACTACCCCGGACGCGTGTACGCTCAACCCAGAAACGCCGTTTCTGTGCGCCAACATTTTCTTCAGTATTTCAAAATCGTACGTTTGCCAGACTAAAATCGTCCCATCGTCGCTCCCGGAAAGCATTCGAGTCGGCGACGGCACTTTTTCCTCCTCGTTGTTGTTGTTGTTGTTGTTGTTCTTCGTAGTACACTTTTTACCATCATCATCATCATCTTCACGCTTTCCATAAATACTGGGCTTGGCAAACGCGATGCACGTCACCGTCCCACTGTGTCCCGTCAACGACCCCACGTCCGAAATCTCCCCTCTCGTATTCACGTGAAACGCTCGTATTCTGTCGTCGTGTCCTCCGCTGCAGAAAAACGGACCGGCGGCGGCGATTGATTTTATCGATTGTTGATGCGCGTCTATCGTGCACAGAAACTTTGTATCGTTACTTTTCTTCTCAAACTCCTCCTCGCCAGCAGCAGCGGTAACAAAAGAGGAGTTTGGACCGTACGAGTGTCCGAACAGAAATCGCTCGTACGAGCCGGCGAAGATCGAGTGCGCGTTTGCCTCGAAGTTCTTCTCCATTTTTTTTAATGAGAAAAAGGAAAAAGGAAAGAGAAAAGAAGAGAGACCTTTGACTCATTAGGGTTGGACACCCTAAGCAATTGACACGTCATTTTTGAAAGATATTTTCATTTCCTCAGTAAAAAGAAGAGAAACACAAACACACGTTCGCTTATGTTGTCCTCATCCTCCTCTCTTCGCAATAATGGTCTTTCCTCCTCCTCTGGGAAGTTGGTCGCCACGTGCCGATCTTCGTCTTTACTAAAAAATAAGAGTCGTCGTTCCAAAAGCGCGTTGGTGTCTTTTCGAGGAAAATCATCATCGTCCAGGGCGAATTCTTCTTCCTCCTCGAAAGTGACGACGATGATCTTCAACGAAACGTCGTCGTCGTCGTCAAAGGCAGAAGGAAAGAAATGCGAGCAGCAACGAAAACAAGAAACAGAAGAACAGAAATGGGAGAAGAAAGCGGCGTCTTTCGCGTTGGCGACGCTCGTGGCGACGTCGTTAGCGGTCGCGGATTGCTCGGTGTTGAATCAGCCTGCGGAGGCTTCCACTTTTGCGAATGAAATCACGCAAGTGGCTGGGAGAGGCGGCGGAGGTATGAGAGGAGGAGGCGGAAGATCGTACAGGTCTGCGCCGAGAGGTGGTGGGCAATACAGACGAGGACCGCCGCCGCGCGCGGGTTACGGACCGACGGTGATGCCAATGCCAGTGCCGATGTTTTCTCCGTTTGGGTTCGGTATGCCGTTTGGTTTCGGGTACGGCATGCCGTTTGGCTTCTTTGGTGGGGGCGGTTTCATCTTTCAGCTGTTCATGTTGGCGTTTGTCGTGAACGTGGTGAGTGGGTTCTTCAACGCCGCGGATCAATCTAGATACGATGAATACGAAAGAGACGAGTGGGAAAGAGACCAGAACAAATCCATCGACGAGGATGACTTTTCGGACGACTGGAGAAAGAGACGCTAAATATTATTGAATTCCACTTTTAATATACCTACTAAAATTGTATCGCACAACAGCATTTTTACGCGTTTGAATTCGAACGTAAATAATTACTTTTTCTTCAATCAGAAGAAGCACATCCACCAGATATACATAGAAGCTAAATTGACGAGACTCGTAGCTTCCTCGATCAAACGCCGGACTTGACCGCTCGTGCTCAAAGGTAAACTCGGCGCCGCGCCGACACCAACGACGACGCCTTCTAATCTCGCCCCGATATTTTCCAGAGCCTCTTTTGCTTTTCGTTGCGAAACCACATTCGTATTACTTTGGTTACTGCTACTCTTCCCGCGAGTCCACTCAACGAGTGGATCATGTACGAACGTTTCTAACACAGACATCAACGCCTCGCGATGATTTCGTAACACGTCTAAAGTAATTTCACAGACGCGTTCAAAGGCGCCTTCGTAGCCTCCAACGCCTAAACCATCAATCATGTTTTGCGTCAATCGAAAAGGAACAACTTCCGGCGTTTCCAACTCTAAACCTTTGTCGAACAAACACGAAAAGTCCACGTGGACACAATCACCAGTTGTCGCATCCAACAAGACGTTTTCCGCGTGCCGATCTCCCAAACCGACGATGTGGCCGACCATCGACCAGACCGCAGATGTGTGCGCAAATGCCTTGCGAGCGGCGAACCACTTCGATGGATCTTTCCAAGTGTCAAGGAACCATTTGTGGAAAACGGGTGGGAATTTTTGTAACACCTCCTTCCCGTACCCGAGTGGCGATCGTCCTTTCCACCTTTCGTAGATTTCTTTGATGTCGTTGTGCGTGTGACGTCCGAATATACCTTCGCGAACGTATAAGTTTTGCATCACGTGACGCAAACCGGTCGTGTTCGGGACCCATTCGATGATACCACAGTCCTCAGACAATGGAATAACGGAGAAAGTGCGCAAATATAATCGTCTCTTGCGACTTTGTTCGTCGCGAGATAACAAACGGTTCAGAACCGCACAAAATTCCATCATTCTTAAATCTTTTCGCAAATCGTCCTTTGGTTTACACAAAAAGGAGTATTCCAAACCATCGTCACCGATGACGGTTAGTTTTTTCGGCTTTTGCAAAGATTGCAACAGTTGCACGTCGTCGACGAAACCGTAAAAACTTGGCGTTGCGGCAGGAAACGGTGTATGGTCCGTAGGATTTGAATCTTTCGGCGGGAGCGCCGCCGTCAAGGATAATTGAATTGGAATCATAATTTGCGACGGTAACATTGCACATAAACCCGGGAATTCTTTCTCAAGCGAAAAACTCTTCGCTTGACGTTGTCTAGGCTCTGTCGGTGCTTTCGGTTGAAACGCGCACAGCTTGACGAGGTGGTCGCCCATAGCTTGAAAAGCGGCGATTTGCTCGCGATGGCTGCTCTCTTCGCGAATCGCTTTTTGTAATACTTGTAAAGCAGATCGTTTCCGATAATCATCACGCGAACGCAACATTGGTGCGAGTTGCCACAACGTTTGATCCGAGTACGCGCGGAACAGTCGCGAAACTAACGTCTGGACGACGTGTAACACGTCTTCATTTTTGTGGGTCAAGCGAGAGGTGAGCTGCGGTAAAGCGACGAGCCATTTATACAAAGGAAACGCGTTGCTGTAAGTCTTGACGATGAGCGTAATGTCTTCACAACACTTCTTGGCGCGCTGAAGTTCCTTCTGCATCTGATGCTGCGTCGTTGCAGACGTTGTCGAAGTATAAGTTGCGTGCATTCTCTCGTAGTTGTCTCCGGCATCGAACCATAACGTCAACATTCTCGGTATGGAGGCATACACGTGGCGATGTCCATTTTTTGCGGATGCTCCGTAAGCTTTCGCAGCTTCCGTGATCAAATCGTAACTGGAGGTCACTTCTCTACTATTCGCGAGAGCGTTTGAACCTGCGCGACCGCCACCCTGATTATTCGCTCGTCGACTTCGCGAGGACGTGTTCAAATTCTGGGCGGCCGAAACGCTGCCAATCCCACTCATCGCCAATACCGCTTCTCTCCTTTGTGCATCTTTGAGTAGCTCGTCCAAATACCTCGCGAGGTGAAAGTGAGCCTTTTCTCTCGATCCGTAGTGCGTCTTTGCGCGCTTGTACAGTTCGAGAATTTCATTTTTTTGCTTTTGACCGGTGACCGCAGCCCAACGAGCGAGCTTAAGCGTCGCTTTTGCCAAGATCTTGGCGTCTTCATCACCTTCGGCCAGTATGTCCTCAGTTATGGTCGTCGTACTACCTCCCGAACGAGAGCTGTTGTTGTTTTCATCGGTGAAACCGAGAACTTCTTGAATTTCGCTGACTGCTTTGTGTTGCTTGCCTTCCGCCCAGAGTAACTTTGCTTGCTCCAAGGCTAATCGAACGTTGTTTCCAATCGTCGTTCGTTCACTCGCACCACTTTCAACTTGTTGCATAGAATTTCTAGCCTCTAAGAGTGCAAGCTGCGCGGCGCCATGGTGACCAGCTGTTCGACATGCTCGCGCTTGCGCCAACCACGCGTTCGCTTGCGCAGGTGCAGCGTGAAGTAAACCGTAGATGCACCGTCGCAAAGCTAAGATCGGCTCTCGCGTCTGAATCGTAGCAGGTACTCTCTCTAAGCGCGCATCCCACGCGTTGAGTACAGTTTGAGTGACCACAGGAATACCCGATTTGGACTCTCGAGATATTCGAAATCGATTCGCGGTTGTTCTTGTATCGGCTAATCGACTTCTCGATGCGTTATTAGTGTTACCCTTACTAGAAGCGGGGATTTCGTTGTGTCGAGCAAGTTCAACTTGCATTCTACCCGTCTCTTCGCGGAAAGACTTGACAGCTTCAAAGCCAGCTGCGCACTCCTGCAACAAATGAAGCCGCACCAAACTCGGGTGCGCTCTTTGCCAACTCCCTTCCATCGCTGCTGCAGCTAATGGTGCCAAGACGGCATCGCGCGCAGATTTCATCGCACGGCGAAAACCTACTTCATCGCAATTGTTTACTCCATTTCGGTTATTATTTCGCGTCAAGGCGAGCATTATGCGTCCAATAGCGGCATCACCATCCGCAGGAGCTTTTGGATTAAACGCAGACGAGGACAGATTCGTCAATAATCCAGACACGTCGTCGTCATCGTTAAATACATTCACCGCTTGATGACGATGTAATCGCGAAGAGAGAATTCCTCCACCCGCAGTGCTCCGAATTCGTTTGCGAGAAGATCCGATGACGTGTTCTAACGACGCCGTCGTTGTGACAGTACCATCATATGAGTGCATTCCACCACCTCTTCTCGCGTTCTCGTTATCTAACTTTGTTAATAAACTCTCCAAATCATCCCATCGGCCCAATCGCCACGCGGCGTTTGCTCCAGATTCTGCCAGCGCTGCTGTTTCTTTGCGATTTCTTGAGAAGCGACGCGCCGCAAGCAGAGTTTCCGAATCTCTTTGCACCGTTCGTAAATGCCCAAGACCTTTTAAACAACGAAGCCTTCCCCATTCTGCAGGCGATAAAGTATCACTTGAAGATGATGATTTTGGCGTCTTCTTTGAAAGCTCAGATTCGTAGTGAATCAGTGCCTCCTCCCATTCCCCAGCTTCCTCGTGTCGTAAAAGCTCATCTTCCACTTTTGGTTGCGCGCGAAATCTGGGCAACGCCAACAACTGGTCCGGTTCAGCCAGGCCCTGATATACCGAGGCTAAGAATGAGACGTCGCCGTCTGCCATGTCGAGCTTTGTCTTCGCAAAATTCGCCGATGCAGGATTGGATACCGCACCCTGAGCACGACAATGGTCTTCAAAGTACCTGAGAGCACGAACTGAAGCGCCACAGTTCTGCGCCGCTTTTGCAAGTAGCGTTTTAGGAATATTCTCCAGGAACTCCTGAACAAAGTGCGCATTTTTGTGCATGGCATTTGCGCCATATGAATGACGTCTCGTACTAGAGATACGTACATTCGCAACCCACGTTTCGAGCTGGTCAAGCAAGTGGAATATTGCTTGTGCCGCCAATTCCGCGATACCACCAGAGCCTCCTGATGCAGACGACTTACTGTTGAGCGCGTTGTCTCTTCCCCTTTGCGAGCGCAACGCCGAAAATGCAACAACATCATTTGGGGATATTTCACCTCTGCTCGTATTTACCACGTGCTGCTCATTCTCCGAAACTACTATACCAGCGGCGTCTCTCAACACGGCTAAAATTTCGAGCTCGATGGAAAGTCTTCGCATTCGCGCGGTTTCATCTCCATCATCATTATCGATGACAATGGGGGTATCTTCGTTCGTATTGGCGTACTCTTCTTTGGTTTGCCCAGTCAGAGCATCTAAAACCATGTGCGGAAGCAAATACAGCGTCAGGCGTGTATCGTGTCGAAACACTCCCAAACAATTCTCGAATAAATCCGCACACGGACCGCGAGCTTCTATGGCTAATACGCGGCACCACTGCTGAATCCATTTCGAGAATGAGTTGACTGAAGAAGACGTTCCATATATCGGACGCGTCGAAGGGAGTTGCTTGTTACTACTTGAGGTGTAAATCGTCGTAAGATATGGAGCCAACGTGGTTCTCGCTTCCTCGGGTAACTCCGACCAGAATTTAGCCCCGTCCTTTGTTGATCCTTCCGGTAATATAGTGGTATCCATAGCGTAGTTATTACGCTGATTGTACAAAAATGTTGCGGCTTCTTCAATTTCAGCCGGTCTACACTCGCTCGTTATGAGGACTTTTTGTGCGCAGAATGCCGTGGCGTCGAGCATGATAGCATCGGTAGCACCGCGAACCATACGAGCTAAATGGTCTACGAGCAGAGTTTGAGAAACTTCTGTAGGTCTGGTATCCAAATGCAAGTCAACAGATTCGGTGGTAATTCCTAAACGACCGGGATCGATAGCACCGAGCTCGCCCAGGCATTTTGCCGCCATTCTTTGCGAGCGTACTCTGGCTTGCTCGTTTTTTGCACTGCCTGTAGATGAATAATCGTGCGAAAAAGACTTCAACAGCGCAAATCCGAGATTACCTACGACCGAATCGGCGGTTGCACCTTCGCTCGAGCCTTTCACGAGAGCATTCAATTCATCTGTGTTCTCGTGGTTGCTTAATGCGCGATATATTTCCACCAGCGCAGTCTCTCGGACCGCCGCACTTTCTGTTTGGGACAAAGAGTTCGTCAACGCTTGTAGTCGAATTCCTAAACTATCTTCGAGTAAATTAGATCTTCTGGCGTCGTCAAGTTTCGTGTTCGAGTCTCGCAGTCTTTCCAGTCTGGGCAAAAGAGGCAGCGAAGCCAAAATCGGCTTTGGTAAAATAGCCTTCAATACGAGCTCATCAAGAACAGCTGCCGCTAGATTAGCGTCTGTCGTCGCAGAGTTCGCAGTGCTCGATATTTTTTTCGATGCATCTCCGTTTCCTTCATCGAATTCAGTGCTGTTTTGATTTTCCTGATCGCTATTCTGTAAATACGGTAACATCGTGACCACAATTTGACCGGCGATTCTCGATAAGTACTCGTTGCTGTGCTTCGCAATCACTTGCACAAATATCAACCACGCTCTGAGAGCATCTTTGCGCAAACTTTTGCGCTCAAGCGCGGCTGAAAAGTGCGCCATGACTTTTGGTGCAAATTGAGGCAAATGATCTTGGATTAAAATGACCATGATCGCGAGCGATTTCAGAAATCTGCGATGGATCACTTCGTTTCTCTTCTCATCTGGTTCGTACATGAGCATTTCCACAGCGGTGAAGTGAGCTCGCAAGAAATCTGGTAAGGTGGTGAATTGCTCATCACCTAGTGCCAAACGGCCAATATCGTGGAGCATAGTTTTCAACTCTTTCGCGCAAACCACCGGTTCTGGTACTTTCTCATTAGCGCCCGCGGATTTGATCAAACACCTAATGAGATACAACGCATTATCCGCAATCAGAGTTTCTATTTCTAAACCTGTCTGCTCTTCGAGAAACTCGATTGCATTCTTCTTTAGTGCTTCATTATCTCGAGCTGAAAGAAAATCAGCAATGACGACGTATGCGAATTCAGTCACTATAGACTTGACAGATTTCTCTCCTCGAAGCTCTTTCGCGTACGCCCCCAACGTCTTGATATCCCTTTTACGTACTAGTGTCGGGAACGCCGCAGGTAAAAGAGCATCGAGTAACTCTCGTTCTGAGCACTCTACGACTGCCTCACAAAGAGTACGCAACATTTCTTTATTATTAGGGATAATACATCCGATACCTTCTGCAATTTGAGCGTCTCCTAACAAAAGCTCCTTTGGTCGAATATCACGTTTCTTTGCCAGAGTGTGCAAAAGAAGAGCAGCAGTCGATGCCGTGAGTAAACTTTCCCCAGAGTTTGGAACGATATGTTTTACGCAGAACATAGCTTCAATCGTCAACGCGTCCCGTCTTGCTGGAACGGTCATAGCAGCGGTCGAAAAAACACGCAAAGAAAGCTCTCGTGCAGTGTCCGTCGGCGCTTCGTCCACGACGATTTTCAGATGTCGGAGCAATTTTAAAGACGCCTCAATCTCGATTTTGTGGATTGGATTTTGATTCATGGCTGACGGCGCACCGCCCCAAAGTAAAGCTACATTCAAACTCGATTGCCTGCGCAAATTCAAGCTGTTCAGATTTTCCGCCATCATTTTCATCGCTCGAAAGGAAAACGTCGAAAGATCGATCTCCCCGTTTACGAGAGCATCTTCGAGGAGAATTTCACGCCGAGAAAATATACGCGTTGCATCAAGGACAGCTTTTCTTACGCTTGGGCTCTCGTGATGTGCTAATCGCCACGCGTATCCAATCAATTTATTGGTCCCAAATAGAGCAAAAGTTTCCTTTTCTTTTCGACGTCTTCGATCGAGAAAATCTGGACCGCACGTTAACGAGGTCTCTAAAACTCTTCGTAAGGAGGAAACCGCAACTTTGATTGCATCCGCTTCCCACTTCTTATCGACATTATTGTTCCTCCAAGCAGCCATGCGTTGCTTCTTCGCCTCTTCTGTGCCATCTTCTGCCTCATTAATTTCAGGACAGTCGTCGCAGACGAGAAAATTTGAAAAAATTTCAGAGTATTCTTCGATGCATAATTTTTCGAGCTCATCTCGCAAGAAAGGCATTTTTTGTACTTCGAGTTCACTCATTGCTTTTGCACGCGACGTTCGACCCCTCGATGGCGTCTTGGATTTGGATGGCTGATGGTCAACCATATCGGAAGATGCGATACGGAAGACATTGTTCTGAAAGTAGTGATTTTCTCGCGACTCTGTCGATCCCCTATCTTGCTGCGATACTCTCGCAAACAAGGCGTTCAGAATCTTGCGCCGAGTTTCTGAAGCGCTCACTAGGTTGATATTCACAACCGAATGAATGGACTCGCAAATGCATTCCAAGTCTTCATACTTTTTTTCCGAAGCAAGTCGAACGGCTGAGATAGCTTTAGACGTCAAGGAATTACGCAAACGCTCGAGATCAACTTCGTAGCTTTTATAAGCCGTTCTGGAGTTACTATTGTTGTTTTCGTTACTTTTCTCTATCAAAGTGTCGCTCAGAGATAGGGCAACTGCGAGAGATCCGAGGTCGTAATTAACACCAATCGCCATCGCCGCGATAGCTTTTGCTGCTAGAATTTCATACCGTTCTGCAGCGTCAGATACACCTTTATTCGCTTCTTCGCGAGTCATATCAATCGCTTTCTTCGTCAATTCCCCTAAAGCTTGACTCGAGGGTGAAAATCTCTCTGCAAAAAATTTGGCGAACGGTAAAGCCATGACAACCGTTGACTTCACTCGTTCGTCTTCGTCTACAACGGCGCGCTGCAACACGCGCTTTGCAAGTTCAGCAGAAACTATTGTTCCACTCGACTTTTCAGTCGTCGCGATGAAAGTGATCGCTAGCGCTACGGATGCAATCTTAGACTTTGTCGTACTATCAAGAAGTGCCCTAGCGTGGCGTCGTTCTTTGCTATTGTCCGTGAACTTGCTCGCGTTCAGCAGAACCCAGCTGACGTGCGGATCTTTCACGTACCTTGTGTACGGCCATAACACGACGTCTGGAGTAATATCATGCACATTGAGCAGCGAGAAATCGTCATCATTTATCAGCGATCCTCGGGTGGTGCTCACATCCATGTTTTGATTGGACTTATCTTCGTCATCGTTTCGTCGCTTCTTTGTCGTCGCAGCGAGAAGTAAAGCTGTTGCAGCATCGCAAAGCATCGTGAATGCGCAGAATTTTTCTCTCGCGAGAGCTACAGTTTCGATGTCGACGCTATCTCTATTACTCGCAACTGCTGCGCTCGAACTTTTATCTCTTGGATTCTTATTTTTTCCGAACCATTGCAACCACGTCGAGATGAATTTCTCAGAACACGCTCTCGCTTCATCGGCTGAATCAGACATTGCAGCTGATTTAGCAAGGGTTACAATGGCACCAATCCTTTCGAGCGTTTTTATATCGTTCGCACCGCTATTGAAACTTGTCGTTTCTGCCTGGACGCGTGCGTCTGGAATCCACACTCCGGGAGAATCTGGATCTGTGTTCTTTCGCGGTAAGCCGAGCTGTTCTAGCATTGATATCACGCATGACTCAGTCCATTTCGCAGCTGCTATTTGACGCTGCTTTTCTTCGTCTATAACATCCAAATTTGCGATATTCCCTGCTGCTTCTTCTCTAAAAAATGCTTGGTCTTCAAAATCGGTATCTTCGTCGCTAAATTCCTTCCCACTTTGTTTTCTGCCGACATTGTTGTTTCTTCCTATTTTTCCTGATTGATGTGGCGCTCGCATGGCAATTGCAAGTATTCCAGAGAAAGGCATCGAACCATCTCTAGTGACCGCGCAATGCATAATGGACGCACACGCTCTCGAGCATAACACACCGATTGTATCCGACGCTGAAGACGAGACTTGTTGTTGTTGATGATTCCTTCGTTTTTTGTTTTCGCTTCTCCTTCGTCTGAGCGAGCTCACTCGTTTTTCTTCTTTATCAGCGCAAGTGGCGACGAGTAAAAGAGCCTCGAGTAAAATTTCTCTCACCTCTCGAGATTGGCAGACGGTGATGCACTTTGTGAGCGCTTCCACGAGCCTCGCGACGTTGTCGACGATTGTGTGCGAGGACGGTTTCTGATCTACTACGCTACTAGTATTACTACTCTGCTGCTGCTGCAAAGTTTGAAGACACATTCGCACAACGTCGAGATTACTAGTATGCTCATCATTGGGATCAAAATAGTGTAAAACATTCAGCGTAACTGCAATTGCAAAATCTTCGCGACCGATATTTTCGTAAAATTCTACGGAAATCGACTTTGCGCACTTCAACGCGTTCGAACGAACTTCATATGAACCGGCATATGCGCTCAAATCTACAATCGCATCGATAGTTTGTGGCGTGATCATCGTGCTCGCAATTTGCGGCGATACCTTGAATGTATAGGAAACGACTTGCAAAGCTGCGTTGACAAAGAGATGCATCGCAGAGACGCCTTTCGAAAGGTCCAAAGATATACACGCCGAGCGTTTCAAACCAGAGAGAAACTCTTCATTGCGCAGCGCTTCCGCACTCTTCTTCTTCTTAACGGTGACATCACTGCTATTTTCCTTTCCTTCAAAATCAGCATCTATAATCTTCATCTCAAAATGTTCCACTATAGCCGCAAAAGACGAAGCGACGTACTCCGCCACGTTCGTATTGTTGTTGTTATTATAATATGAAGAACTCGCCTCCGTCGCCGTCAATCTTTCTCGCTGTAAAATTAACCCCTCTCTCGCATCTTCTACCGCCCTCGACGCCCCTAAGCATAAAGCAATCCACCCTTCCCTATCGTCCACGGCAATGAATTGCATCAATTTGGACGCCAACTCCAACGCTACTCTTTTCGTTTCCAAAGAAGACGATACTGCGCACGTCAAAGGAAACACGCGCAAAAACACCGTCGCCGCCGCCGACGACGAAAACGTGTCTCCGCGTTTGAACAAGTTTGGCCGTTTTTGTATCGCATCTCGCAACACTCGGAGTACTTCCACTGTTAACGACTCGTCGTGAACGCGAGAAGATGAAGAGGTCATCGCTGACGCGGAGGACGTTTCGGGGCCTAAAGAGAAAGAGAGAGGTTTTCGATGCGGCGAAAGTGAGTATTTTTGAAAACAAGAGAGAAAGAGAGAGAGAGAGAAACAATGCATCGAAGAACATAAAAAGAAAGACGACGACGACGTACCACCAAAAACACCTCCGCGAAAGTGCGTCTCCGCGAGCTTTTCGAGCGCGCTCTTTGTTCTTCTCTCGCTGTTGTTCTCATCGCTCGCGTTAGCTCCTCCTTTTTGTTGTTGTTGTTGTTGTTGTTGTTCTCGGTGCAACACCAACAACTCCTCGCGAATGGTACGAACGAGATTTCGCACCGACGACGAACCATCATCTTCCTCCCCGCGATGCTGATGATGAAGACGATGATCACCCCCGCTGCCTCCTCCTCCATCGCCCCCGCGTTTCGATGGTTTTTGGTGTTCTCCTGGTGGTCCCATCTCTCCCTCTTATGTATCTATTTAATATGA
>Ga0209309_10002232_pt1 | contig 17958 bp, 20 predicted proteins | sample COGITO_mtgs_1204_2_FD_184807 | JGI IMG/M metagenome (GOLD analysis project Ga0209309, IMG submission 184807) | Pelagic marine microbial communities from North Sea - COGITO_mtgs_120412 (SPAdes) (version 2) | ecosystem: Environmental > Aquatic > Marine > Epipelagic ... | reverse complement strand
CCATATGTAATTTACCGCGTCGTTCTGGGCGTGATCCTGTTGGGGATCGCCTACCTTTAACGCAGGTTTTTGGCGGATTCGAGGATCTCGGAGTACTGCCCGTTCGGGCGGAACCGCCACATATAGCTCTCCAGGATACCGTCCATATCGCGCGGCTGAATATCCAGATCCGCGAAGGTCAGTGCATCGCCCCCAACAACGTTATCCTCACCCAGCTGGCGCACCTGATCGGGCGTCAGAAGCGAGTTGGGGATCAGGCCGAAGGTCAGCTTGGGCAGCAGGTTGAACAGCCGCGCTTGTAATTTTGCGATACCCATCGGAACGGAAACCAGAACACGCCGGCGCCGTACAACGCGCACCATGCGCTGCATCAGCTCGCGGAAGGTTTCCACATCCGGTCCGCCCAGCTCGTACACACCGACAGGTGCATCGCCGCGTAGAATTTTCGCAGCAGCGAGCGCGATATCGTCAACAAACACGGGTTGGAATTTGCTTGAACCACCGATCACGGGCAGAAGCGGTATGTTTGCAGCCATGTTGCCAAAGCGGTTGAAGAACTCGTCCTCAGGGCCGAACACGATGGAGGGGCGCAGGATTGTGGCATTGGGGAAAGCGTCCAGTACGGCCGCTTCGCCCTCACCCTTGGTGCGCGCATTGGCGCTGTCGGAGTTTGCGTCCGCGCCGATAGCAGACAGGTGCAGGAACTTCTGAATGCCCTCGGCCGCGGCAAGGCGCGCAATGCGGGCTGCGCCCTCAACCTGAACAGTGTCCAACGTTTGCTTGCCGGTTGGGTACAGAATGCCAACGCAGTTCACGACGGCCTGTGCCCCACGAATGGCGGCGGCGGTGGACGCTTCGTCCCGAATGTTGGCCTGAATGGTCTGAACCTGACCGACATTACCGTAGGTCATGGTGAAGGTTGCCTCGTTCGGGCGCCGCACCGCGACCCGCACACGCCAACCGTCACGCGCCAACGCTTGGACGATATAGCGGCCGACAAAACCGGACCCGCCAAAGACTGTGACGATCGGGGCCGTGACAAGGGTGGTGTGGCTGCTCATGTGGCGCTCCTGCATCTGTTGCCGTCGTGAATACTTGCCCACGCTCCACGCGGCAAGGGGCGTATCACCCCAGCAGTAAGCCTAAAGCGATCACCCACATCACGATTCCCACGATTCCATCCAGAATGCGCCATGCGGAGGGGCGTGCGAACAGGGGGCGCAGCAGTCGTGCGCCATAACCAAGCGCAAAGAAAAAACTGAAGGACGCCAGAACCGCCCCCGCCCCGAAGGCGGGTACATACGGGGTAAATTGCGTCGAGACGGACCCGATCAAAACCAGTGTATCCAAGTATACATGAGGATTTAGCCATGTCAGCGCTAGGCAGGTCGCCAGCACCGGCCACAGCTTTCTGGGGGCTTCGTCCGCGGGGGTAAGCGATCCTGTCGCCGTGAGTGCCGAGCGAAAACTGCGCAGTCCGTAGACCAGCAAAAATGCCACGCCGCCGTACCGAAACACAGGTTCGATCCACGGTGCCGCCGTCACAAGCGCCCCAAAGCCGCCGACTCCAGCGAGAATCAAGATCGCGTCCGAGACGGCACATGTCAGGACAACGACAAAAACATGCTCACCGCGCAGTCCTTGGCGCAATACAAACGCGTTTTGGGCGCCGATTGCCAGAATCAGACCCAGGCTCAACCCATATCCGGCAAAGATGGCTTCGATCATGCTATTTCCCCGCGTTTTGCAGCGTATTCATATCGCGTACGTTAGGCAGGAGGAAGGCGATTTGACCGTCGCGCAGGCTGGTTTGCTACGATCTGCACGGAAGGATCACTTTCTGACGTAAATGTCGTTGACACCCCCCGCGTGCAGGTCTAAACGCCCCTTCACGACACCTGCCCAGGTGGCGGAATTGGTAGACGCGCTGGCTTCAGGTGCCAGTATTGGAAACGATGTGGAGGTTCGAGTCCTCTCCTGGGCACCAATATCGAGTAGAAAACCCCAAGTGCCTTTGGCGCTTGGGGTTTCTTCGTTTTGGGGTGTAGTTTTTGGGCGCTGAGGGCTGCGCGCAGCTGGCTTCGTGTATTGCCTTGCCGCCACGGCGGGCTAACTCAACCGACAACAAGTTGGTGAACCTGTCGTTCACTACTCGCGTGCGAATTTGTGCCAAATCCGCTGAATGTTCGGGTGGTTGTGTGAGGGCGATCCTGTAGTTCTGGACTGCACATCATTTTGCGAGTGATACTGTTCATGAGTCCGCAACCCGTTGAGAGTAAAGCGATCCGATGTCAGCAGCGAGCAATGAGGCTTCAGGTTTAAACGGTCAGGTTCCGTTCGATCAGATGTTTGAGTTCGCCCCCATGTGCGTCGCGGTCTATCAGGGCGCGGATCATAGATGTGTTTACGCAAATCAGGCACAGATGCGGGCGACTGGGGGGCGCAGCCTGATCGGTACAGCATTGGACGATGCACTGCCCGAACTGAAGGAGTCTGGCATTTCAGAACGGTTTTCGGAGGTTTTGCGCACAGGTGAAACCGTCGATATGGCCGAATGCACAGTCTTCGCGGGTATGTCTGGTTCACAGGCCAGCAAGGCATATTACCGGCTCGTCCTTCAGCCATGGCGCGACCCTGCTGGGGATGTTGTGGGCGTCATCAGCTTTACAACCGATGTGACATCACAGGTGGAGGCTCGCCAGCGTGCTGTTGAGAGCGAGCACCATCTGACCTTTGCGTTGGGTACGCGCCAATCGCTTGGCATTTTTGACTGGGATATGAAACGCAATGCGATGATAGGCGATCCACGGCTGTTGCAGGCGTTCGGGATTGACCCTGAAAATAACGGTAGCTCTCGCTCTCTCGAGGAATTTCTGGCGGCGATCCATCCCGATGACAGCCCGCGTGTGGCCGAGGCTGTCGCGCGCGCGATTGAGACGGGTGAGGAATACGAGGAGCAATACCGCGTCACAGGACGAGCAGGTGAGCTGCGGCACATATTGGCCAAGGGGCAATGCCTGCGTGACGCCAGCGGTGTGCCTGAACGCTTCACCGGTGTCGCTATCGATGTAACGCGCCAGCACAATGACGCTGAGGCGCTGCGTGACAGCGAGGCGCGTTTGCGGACGGTTATGACCTCGCTCGATCAGGGGTACTGCATCGCTGAAATGATCCGCGATGAGAACGGCAAGCCCCACGATTATCTGTTCATCGAGGTGAACCCCGAGTTCGAACAGATGACCGGGCTTAAGGATGCGGCAGGCCAGCGTATACTGGACTTGGTGCCGAACCTTGAGGACAAGTGGGCCGAAATCTATGGCAAGGTTGCCTACGAGGGAGAAACCGTCCGGTTTGAGGATGACTCCGAGGCGATGGGCCGTTTCTTCGATTGTTTCGCAACCCCTGTCCTGCCTTACGGCCGATTTGCCGTGGTGTTTCGCGATATCACCGCGGAGCGGCTGACCAAGGCAGCCCTGATGAAAAGCGAAGCTGAATTTCGAACCATCACAGAGGCAATGCCGCAGCTGGTATTTCGCGCTAACGTACACGGGCAGATCGATTTTTTCAGCTCGTCTTGGTACGAATATACCAGCCTGAATTCCGTGGATGCGCTGGGCGATGGCTGGACGGAAACATTGCATCCCGATGATCTCGAGCGTGTTCTTGATCGCTGGAAAAACGCAATCCGAACGGGTGAGCCTGTTGAGGCTGAATACCGCCTTCGCCATCGCGATGGGGAGTACCGGTGGGTTTTGACGCGTGTGCAGCCTGTCTACGCAGCTGATGGCAAGATTACGCAATGGCTCGGCACCAGCACCGATATTGACGGCCTAAAGGTGGCTGAGGCGCAGCGACAGTTGCTGTTGGGAGAGATGAACCACCGGGTGAAAAACACGCTGGCGATGGTTCATGCCATCGTGTCACAAACCCTGCGCCAATCCGAGGATCTGGCCGACGCGCGATCCGCAATTCAATTGCGCATCGGTATGATGGCGCAGGCGCATGACCGTTTGATCAACTCCACGTGGACGGACAACCAGATTTGCGATGTGGTTGAGGCAGCGCTGGCCCCGCATCAATCCGAGGAGAGCCGGTTTACGCTGCACGGCCCCAATATGCCCGTCGGGTCGAAGCAGGCCTTGGCCTTGACGATGGCACTGCACGAGCTGGCCACCAATGCGACGAAATACGGCGCGCTTTCTGTGGATGCGGGTCATGTGGAGGTTTCGTGGTCCATCAGCCATGGTGCGGATAGCACGTTCACCTTTGGCTGGCAGGAGCGCGGTGGCCCGCCCGTTGATACGCCCACAAAACGGGGATTTGGTAGTCGTATGGTTGAGCAGGCGCTGGCGGGATACTTTAACGGGGAGGCGGAGTTGCTCTATTTGCCCGAGGGACTGAAATTCACCCTCTCCTCCCCCGCTACCGGGTTGATTGACTGACGCAACTTGCGACGCGGAATCGCAATACGCTCGCCAATTGGTTGCGTGGCTGCAATCCCGTGGCCAATATACCCGCAACATTCACTTTGTGAGGCCATGTCGGGCCGTTTCCTTGGATTGATAGAACATGAACGAACCTTGCATTCTGTGCGTGGCCATCACCGGCTCCGTCCCGCAAAAAGCTGACAATCCGGCGGTGCCGATCACCGTGGCGGAACAAATCGAAAGCACGCATGAGGCGTTTGAGGCGGGCGCAAGCATCGCCCATTGCCACGTTCGAAACGAGGATGGCTCCACCACCTCGGACCCTGATCGATTTGCTGCGCTGATGGAGGGGCTGCGTCAACATTGCCCCGGTATGATTGTCCAGCTGTCCACAGGGGGGCGGTCCGGCTCAGGTGCGGCGCGCGGCGGAATGCTGCCCTTGCGCCCCGATATGGCATCACTGTCTGTTGGGTCGAACAACTTCCCCACGCGGGTTTATGAGAATGCGCCAGATCTTGTGGATTGGCTGGCCAGCGAGATGCTGAAATACGACGTGCGGCCCGAGATTGAAGCCTTTGATCTAAGCCACATCGTACAGGCTGCAAGAATGGCCAAGGACGGTCGTCTCAAGTCGCCGCCATATGTGCAGTTCGTGATGGGCGTGAAAAATGCGATGCCCGCAGATCGTCCAATCTTTGATTTCTATATCAAGACCTTGCAGCGCCTGATCCCCGGTGCGCCGTGGTGCGCAGCAGGCATCGGGGCGGCGCAGTTGCAGGTTAACGAGTGGGCAATTTCCCAAGGTGGTCATACCCGTGCGGGTCTGGAGGATAACATCCGTCTGGACCGCGATCGGCTGGCCCCCTCAAACGCTGCGCTGATTTCACGGGCGGCGCAATTATGTGAGAAATACGAGCGGCCCGTGGCAACGTGGCAGCAGGCCCGCGCGATCCTAAATTTGAGGGAGGTTTAATCCATGCAGTTCACACAGATAGACGGCGTCGGTATTCATTATGACTGGCGTGAGGGGCAGGGACTGCCGGTGGTGTTCCTGAACTCGCTGGGTACCGATTTTCGGATTTGGGACGGGGTTGTTGCCCTGCTGGGCGATGCGCCGATCTTGCGGATGGATAAGCGCGGCCATGGGTTGAGCGGTCTAGCGCCCTTTGACATGGATCGGCTGGCGGCGGATGCGGCCGCGCTGATGGATCATCTGGGCATCGGTCCGGCGATCATTTGCGGCGTGTCCGTGGGTGGCATGATCGCGCAGGCGATGGCTGTGGCCCGCCCCGATCTGGTTGCAGGTCTGGTGCTGTGCTGTACGGGCGCGACTATTGGCGATGCGGCGCTGTGGAATGACCGGATTGAGGCAACGCGAACCACAGGGTTGGAACCTATGGGCGACGCTGTCATGCAGCGCTGGTTCTCTCCGGATTTTCACGAACAGCGCGCGGCGGAGCTGGCAGGTTATCGCAACATGTTGGTGCGCACCCCCGCCGCTGGCTATGCCGCGGTGAGTGAGGCAATCCGGGATGCTGATCTGACCAGCGGCACACGCACGATTGCCGTGCCCACGATCTGTATCGCGGGTGAGCATGACAAGGCGACGCCGCCTGAGCTGGTGCGCACATTGTCCGGTTTGATTGAGGGGGCCGAGCTGCACGTCATCCCCGGCGTCGGTCATCTGCCCGGCATTGAGAGTGCTGACGAGGTTGCGCGGCATGTTGCCGGCCTGCGCGATCGTTTAGCCAGTTAACACGCATAGAAAAGCCCGCCGCGATCGATCGCGGCGGGCTTCTTTTCAAGTGCAGGTGATTACTTCACGTCGAAACGATCCGCGTTCATCACCTTGGTCCATGCCTGTGCGAACCGCTTTACGAACCGCGCGTTTGCGTCCCGTGCAGCGTAGACTTCGGACAGGGCGCGCAATTGCGAGTTGGACGAGAAGACCAAATCGACGCGCGTTGCATCCCATAGCTTGTCACCGCTGGCCCGGTCGGTGCCGACGAACTCTTGCTCGTCATCGTTAACGGGGGTCCAGATCAAGTTCATCGCCATCACGTTGACGAAGAAATCGTTGCTCAGTGTCTCAACCTTGTCTGTGAACACGCCCGCAGCGGAATTGCCGTAGTTTGCGCCCAGTACACGTAGGCCACCGACCAGCACTGTCATTTCAGGTGCATTCAGCGTCAGCAGGTGCGCACGGTCGATCAGCAATTCCTCGGCCGGAATTTTGTATTCCGCCTTGAGGTAGTTGCGGAAACCGTCTGCGATGGGCTGCAAGACATCGATGGATTCAACGTCAGTCTGCGCATCGGTGGCATCGGTACGGCCCGGCGTGAAGGGCAGCGTGATGTCGTGACCGCCGTTCTTTGCGCCAGCCTCGACAGCCGCATCACCCGCCAGAACGATCAGGTCAGCGATGGAGATTTTTGTTTCACCCTGCGCGTTGAACTCGGCACGGATTGCGTCGAGCGTCTCCAGTACCTTGGCCAATTGCGTCGGCTGGTTAACCTCCCAATCCTTCATTGGAGCCAAGCGGATGCGCGCGCCATTGGCGCCGCCGCGACGGTCAGATGCGCGGAACGTGGACGCAGACGCCCAAGCGGTCGAAACCAGCTCGGAGATGCTCAGATCAGAGGCGAGCACCTTTTGCTTGAGGGTAGCCACATCTGCATCTGTCACCAGCGGATGATCGACTGCTGGAACCGGATCCTGCCAGATCAGCTCCTCGCTGGGAACCAGCGGGCCGAGGTACAGGCTTTTCGGGCCCATATCGCGGTGTGTCAGCTTGTACCAAGCGCGGGCAAATGCGTCCGCGAATTTTTCAGGATTGGCGTGGAAATCGCGTGAGATTGCCTCGTAAGCGGGATCAATGCGCAGGGCCATGTCAGCCGTGGTCATCATGATCGGCACTTTGCCATTGCCATCAACCTGCGGGGCCTTGGCATCGTCAGGCAATCCAACGGGCTGCCACTGGTTTGCGCCAGCGGGGGATTTTGTCAGCTCCCACTCGTTGCCGAACAGGTTGTCGAAATAGCTCATGTCCCATGTGGTCGGCGTTGGTGTCCACGGACCCTCAACACCGGATGTGATGGTGTGTACACCCTTGCCGGATTCGAAGGTCGACAGCCAGCCAAACCCCTGATCCTGGATTTTGCCACCCTCGGGCTCCGCACCCACGTGGGCCGCGTCGCCTGCGCCGTGCGCCTTGCCAAAGGTATGACCGCCCGCAACCAAGGCCACAGTCTCCTCGTCATTCATTGCCATACGCGCGAAGGTATCGCGGATATCGCGTGCCGATGCGGATGGATCGGGGTTACCGTCCGGCCCCTCGGGGTTCACATAGATCAGGCCCATTTGCACAGCGGCCAACGGGTTTTCCAGCTCACGATCGCCAGTGTAACGCGTACCCTCACCACCGGACACGGCCAGCCATTCGGTTTCTGCACCCCAATAGATGTCCTGCTCGGGCTCCCAGATATCCTCACGGCCACCGGCATAACCGAATGTGTCAAAGCCCATGGTTTCCAGCGCGACATTGCCGGTCAGGATGAACAGATCAGCCCATGAAATTTGGTTGCCGTACTTTTGCTTGAGCGGCCACAGCAGGCGACGCGCCTTGTCCAGGTTGCCGTTGTCTGGCCAAGAGTTCAGCGGCGCAAACCGCTGCGTGCCCGAGGTTGAACCACCCCGACCATCTGCCGTGCGATAGGTTCCTGCCGAATGCCACGCCATGCGGATAAAGAACGGACCGTAGTGGCCGTAATCTGCGGGCCACCAGTCCTGCGAGTCCGTCATCAGATCGGCGAGGTCAGCGCGCAGCGCCTCCAGATCCAGCTTAGCAAACTCATCCGCGTAGTTGAAATCTTCTTCCATCGGGCTGGCGGCCTGCGTGTTCTGGTGCAGGATGCCGATGTTGAGTTGGTTGGGCCACCACTCACGGTTCGAGCGGGTTTTGTTGGTGGTGCCGTGCATAACGGGGCATTTGCCCGCGCCTGTCATATCGTTGCCGTCCATTGCTAACTCTCCAATAAATTTCGTGAGGGCCAAAAGGCCTTCTTGGAATCGTTATAGCATGGGGTGTCCATTAGATTAAGTTGCATTTTCTGATGGAGGTCATAATCTAATCCTATGAATAAAGTGACCCTCCGACAGCTTCGATATTTTCAGGCGCTCGCCCAGCACGGCCATTTCGGACATGCGGCCGAGGTGTGCGCCATCTCCCAACCTGCCATGTCCGTGCAGATCCGCGAGCTTGAGGAAAATCTCGGCGTAACGCTGTTTGAGCGGGCGGCCCGCAAGGTGCGCCTGACGCCCTTTGGTGATGAGCTGGCCGTGCGGGTGCGCGATATCCTCAGCGCGGTGGATGAGCTGGGGGAGTTGGCGCGCGCCACCGCGGGGCAAGTTCCGGACCGATTGCGCATCGGGATCATCCCCACGATTGCGCCCTATCTGCTGCCTGCGATGGTCAAGGCGCTGACGGGGCTTAACCCCGCGCTGGACCTGCATGTGCGCGAAACCCAGACCGCTGGTTTGATGGAGGAGTTGGAAAACGGGCGGCTGGATGCGGCGGTTGTGGCGCTACCGATCTCGCAGCCCGCCTTTACGGAGGTTGAGCTGTTTGAGGAGGATTTCGTATTGGTTCGCCCCGAGGTTGATGCAGGTAAGCCGGTTCCTGACGGGGATGCGCTGCGCCGGATGCGCCTGTTGTTGCTGGAGGAGGGACATTGTTTTCGCGATCAAGCCCTCTCGTTTTGCGCAACGCCGACCAGTGTGCCTCGGGATGGTTTGGACGGCAGTTCGCTGACCACATTGGTTCAGATGGTGGGGGCAGGGATCGGTGTAACGCTGATACCGGAAATGGCGATTGCGCTGGAAACACGTTCGGCGCCGGTTGTTGTGTCCCGCTTCGCAGACCCGGTGCCCCGGCGCATGATTGGATTGATCTGGCGGCGCAAAAACCCGCTGGCAAAGCAGCTTCAAGGCATTGCCGATGTGTTGCGGGACGCGGCAGAATCTTAGCTTGTCAAACAAACCGACTGAATGGTATGTTTGTCGCAAGTTGATGCGAAAGGTACAGCGATGTCTCCGATGGTTCTGACTTATGGCGCCCTAGGGCTGGCGATTTCGCTCGAAGTTGCCGGCACAGCATTGCTGGCCAGATCCGAACAATTCACGCGGATCGTTCCTACGGTTCTGATGGCGTTGCTCTATGCGGGGTCCTTTTACTTCCTGTCGCATGCCCTCAAGTCACTGCCCCTTGGTGTGGCCTATGCGATCTGGGCGGGACTGGGCATTGTGCTGACGGCAATTGTCGGGATTGCGGTGTTTCGGCAGGTACCGGATTTACCCGCTATGATTGGCATTGCCATGATCGTGGCAGGGGTGGTCGTTGTGAACGTATTTTCCGGAACGGGCGCACACTGAATGCAAAACGCCCACAAACGTAAAAAGCAGCCACAGGTGGTACGTCGCGCGTTGCTGGATCAGGCGGTTGCCCTGACGATGCGTGATGGTTTGGACCGTGTGACATTGCAGGCCGTCGCCGCCGCTGCGGGCGTAACCAAGGGCGGATTGCTGCATCATTTCGCCAATAAGCAGGCCCTGATTGATGCCGTGTTCGACGACTTGCTCGACGGGTTAGATGGCAAGCTGGACGCGCTGATCGCCGCGGATCCCATGCCATACGGCGCATTCACCCGCGCATATGTCGAGGTTACTTTCGCAACGGAATGGCGTGCGGAGGTTAACCCGCGCGCATCCATGTCAGTCCTGATCCTGTCTGACGCCCGAATGCGGACGCTATGGTCGCAATGGTTCGCTGCGCGGCTAGCACGCCACGACAGTACCGATGCCGGAGTTGCGCTGGCCGTTGTTCGTCTGGCGGCCGACGGATTCTGGGTCGCGGCCCTGTCAGATGTTGCGCAGGACGATACGGCCCAATTGCATCAAACGCTGATCGCCGCGACGCGGCCTGAAAACACCCCCTGAATTTCCAGAGCCATGTACTAGGTGTCAGTCAGATAATTTGTGGTCACCCTAGAAGTGGGAGTAAAGATGTTTGATTGGATCGTAACGCTGCTGGGTCGCGGCGGGTATTGGGGCGTTGGTGGGCTGATGTTCGTCGAGAATGTCTTTCCGCCCATTCCATCAGAACTGGTCATGCCGCTGTCGGGCTATCTTGCCGCGCAGGGTGTGCTGGCGCTGATCCCCGTGATTCTGGTCGGAACGCTCGGTTCGGTTCTGGGAGCGCTGCTGTGGTACTGGATCGGCTTGCGGATCGGTGAGGCGCGGTTGAAGACCTTTGCGGATAAGCACGGCAAGTGGCTGACCCTGTCACCGCAGGACGTCACTGGCGCATCGGATTGGTTCAGGCGCTATGGGTGGCGCGCTGTATTTTTTGGCCGGATGATACCGGGGGTGCGTACCTTTATTTCCGTACCGGCAGGTGTCGCGCACATGCCGATGGGCGCATTTCTGGCGTTTACGACGGCGGGTAGCCTGATCTGGACCACCGCATTGGCGCTGGCCGGATATTTGCTGCAATCGCAATATGACCGCGTGGCGGACTGGCTGAATCCCGTTTCAACCGTTGTGGTGCTGGGGCTAATCGCGGCCTATGTGTATCGCCTGATCCGCCAGTCACGCCGGGGGTAACGGTTACGCCTGCATGTAGTCGTGCACAACTTACCCAATCCCAGTGTCAAATCGGTTATGATGTGAGTGCCGCCCAGCACTTCTAAAACCGGCAGATCGGTTACAGGGGCGAGGACGTGAGGGTGAAGCTCCAACCGGGCCGGACCCTGCCACGCGCCTTTGATGTTCAAATCCTCAAGGTGGTATTTCACCAACTCGCAAATGCGCGGCGTGCAATCCACATGCGGGATCAGCTTGAGCAAAAATCCAGGTTCGGACAGGGATGCATGAACCGCGGCACGATCCATCTCATGATGTTTGTAACCCATCGTTCCGGTTGCCACCCGCACAGACCCCATATCGAGCGTGCCGACCAGCGCCTCCTTTTCGGTGCGCAGGCAGGGTTCTGCCAGCTTTTTAGGAAAGCCCCAGATTTCGCGCCCGCCGACAATGGGGGCATCGTCGTTCAAATACATTGAGTGAACGAAACCACCCTTTACCCCATCCAGACGCACGGGAATGACCTGCCCGGATTCCGTATAATCACCAAAGCCGGTTGAGTCTGGCATCCGGATAAACTCGAACTTTACGATTGGTTCGATGATCTCCAACGGCTCAGGCACCACGGCGCGCAGGGCGTCCATGTCTGTGCGATAGGTGATGATGAAATATTCGCGGTTGTAGAATTTATAGGGTCCGACCGGATAGGACGGGCTGGTCAGCGGCATGGAAAAGGCGGTTTTACGCAGCTCGTCGGGGCTCATGGCTTACCTCTTTGATTCAATGTTTGATCCAAACGTGGCGCGATGTTGCATTGCGGCAATGGATTTCGACGTGCCAGCCCTCGCATTATCGGCTAAGCCGCTGGCGAAACGCGAATTGGAGGCTACATGGCGATCCACCTGCACCAGAACGATTTGCCCGATGGGCTGGACCTTGGCCCTGTCGTTGCCATCGACACGGAAACAATGGGCCTGATCCCGCATCGTGACCGCCTATGTCTGGTGCAGTTTTCAGCGGGCGACGGCGATGCGCATTTGGTGCAAATCGCGCAGGATCAGACCGAGGCCCCGAATATGGTCGCTATGCTGGTGGACCCAGCGGTGCTGAAGCTATTCCACTACGGCCGGTTTGATATCGCCGTTCTGCTCAACCGGTTTGGCGCGGTCACGGCTCCGGTGTATTGCACCAAGATCGCATCGAAATTGGTGCGCACCTATACGGACCGTCACGGGCTGAAAAATCTGGTCCACGAATTGTTGAGCGTGGATATCTCAAAGCAGCAACAATCCAGCGATTGGGGCGCAGCCAAGCTGAGCGATGCACAAAAATCCTACGCTGCATCCGATGTGCTGTATCTGCATCGGCTGCGCGAAGTGTTGAGCGCGCGTTTGCACCGTGAGGGGCGTGCCCAGATGGCGCAGGAATGTTTTGCGTTCCTCCCGACCCGCGCTGCGCTGGACCTTGCCGGTTGGCCCGAGGCGGACATTTTCTCGCACTGACCGAACGTCTGTATCCAGTATTTGTGACGGTGTGCAATGCGGGGCGGCTTTACCCAGATGCAGTTGCCACTTAGATGGGTGGTATGAACGATTCAGAACGAATGATCGATGCAGGCCGTCAGGTACTGCGTATTGAAAGCGCGGCGCTGGCCACTTTCGCAGATGCCTTGGGCGATAGTTTCGCGCAGGCGGTGCAAATTTTGCTGGCGACCAAGGGGCGCATCGTCATTTCTGGCATGGGTAAATCCGGCCACGTGGCGCGCAAGATCGCGGCGACCTTTGCGTCCACCGGCGCACCGGCACAATTTGTGCATCCGGGTGAGGCAAGCCACGGCGATCTGGGGATGGTCACACCATCCGACAGTTTGATCGTGCTGAGCAATTCGGGCGAAACGCCTGAGCTCAACGACATTATCGCCCATTCGCGTCGGTTCACGATCCCGCTGATCGGCGTAGCGAAAAAGCCGAATTCGACCCTGATCAAACAATCAGACGTTGGCATCCTGCTGCCCGACGCGCCTGAGGCCTGCCCGAACGGGCTTGCTCCCACCACATCGACCACGCTGACCTTGGCGCTGGGCGATGCGCTGGCCGTGGCGCTGATGAAGCAACGTGATTTCACGCCCGAGAATTTCCGCGTTTTCCATCCAGGCGGCAAATTAGGCGCGCGGTTGGTCAAAGTTGGCGATTTGATGCATTCCGGTGATGAAATGCCCTTAGTGGCACGCGATACGCCCATGTCTGATACCTTGCTGACCATCACGCAAAAGGGCTTCGGCACCGCTGGCGTGATTGAGGAGGGTCGCTTGGTCGGAATTATCACCGATGGTGATTTGCGGCGAAACATGGACGGCCTGCTGAACCGCACCGCCGGCGATGTGATGAGCGCGGAGCCCAAAACCATCGACGCCGGTGAGCTGGCTGAGGCGGCGCTGGCGCGGATGTCGGGTCGTGTCACGACGCTGTTCGTGACCGAGGGGGGGCAGCCGGCCGGTATTGTCCACATCCACGACCTCCTGCGCGCGGGCGTGGTGTAGCCGATGCGGCGCGGTCCGGGATATTCGCGCTTCGTCCGCTATTCCAAGATCCTGCTGCCCCTGGCCGCTGTTGTGCTTCTCAGCACGATTTTTCTGATTGATCAGGACCGGATCAATTTTGACGAAAACCTGTTCAGCGATCTGCCCGAAGGTCTGGATTTTGATGAGGGCGTCCTGTCACCCCGTCTGGCGGGTGAGCTGACGGACGGTACACCCTATTCGCTGCGGGCGGAATTTGCGGTGCCAACTGCCAGCGGATATCGTTTGCGCGATGTTACCGCCCGATTGGATCGCACAAATGATCCAATCGAAATGCAGGCCGCGGATGGCTCCTACGATGGCACTGCAAAGCAACTAACGCTCAGCGGCGGCGTTGACCTCAGCACACGATTGGGGATGCGGTTGGTCACGGATAGCGCGCAGGTGGGGCTGGGGGATCGGTCCCTGATCCTGCCCAATCCGCTGGAATTAACGGCCACGGGTGCCTTTTTACGTGCCAACAGTTTGCGAACTGAGCAAATGCCCACAGGTGATGATATTATTTGGTTCGAAGGCGATGTTCGTCTAAGCATCGACCCAGACCGGATGGCGGAGGAAACGGAATGAACTTGAAATTTGCAGGCACTTTGGTTGCAGCGATGTTGATCGCAGGCGGCGCGTTTGCGCAGGCCTCGCAGGCGTTCTCGACCTTCCGCCATGACAGCTCGCAGCCGCTGGAAATCGTCTCGGACCGGCTGGGCGTTAGCCAGGCTGCGGCAACTGCCGAATTCATCGGCAATGTCGAGGTTTTGCAAGGTACTCTGACTATGCGTGCCGACCAGATGAAGGTGACGTATAATCAGGACACCGGTGACATTCGCCAGCTGACGGCTCAGGGCAACGTGCTGTTGTCTAGCGGTGCCGAGGCGGCTGAGGGGCAGAGCGCAGATTACAACGTCGAAACCGGCTTCCTGCTGATGGAAGGCGACGTTCTGCTGACCCAGGGGCAAAGCGCGCTCAGCGCCCAATCCATGCGGATCAACCTCAACGATGGAACCGGTGAGTTTTCGGGCCGCGTCCGCACGGTCTTCGTTCCGCAGTCGCAGTGATGGGCGATGCACAGGGGCTTGAGGTCCTTAACCTAGGTAAGTCCTATAAAAAGCGTCCCGTGTTGCGGGACATCTCACTCAGCGTAAAGCGGGGTGAGGTGATCGGCTTGCTTGGCCCGAACGGCGCGGGCAAGACCACATGCTTTTATTCCGTGACCGGACTGGTGACACCTGATGCCGGTACGATCATGATCGACGGCGTTGATGCCACGGTTTTGCCAATGTATCGGCGGGCGCGACTGGGCGTTGGCTATCTGCCGCAGGAGGCCTCGATTTTCCGCGGTCTATCTGTCGAGGATAACATTCGCGCCGTTCTGGAACTGGTTGAACGTAAGCCTGACCGCCGCGAACAGCAGTTGGATGAACTGCTCGCTGAATTTTCGATCACGCACCTGCGCAGAACCCCCTCCGTCGCGCTGTCAGGGGGTGAGCGTCGTCGGGTGGAGATTGCCCGCTGCCTTGCCTCACGCCCCTCCTACGTGCTGCTGGACGAACCCTTTGCGGGTGTTGACCCGATCGCTGTCGGGGAAATCCGTGATCTGGTGCGTCAGTTGCGCGACCGTGGTCTTGGCGTGCTGATCACCGACCACAATGTGCGTGAGACGTTGGAGATTATCGACCGCGCCTACATCCTGCATGATGGCACTGTATTGATGTCCGGCACGCCGGAGGATGTTGTGGCAGATGAAAATGTGCGCCGCGTCTATTTGGGCGAAGGATTTCGCCTCTGACGTGGCATCCGTGGTAGACCTAGCGTATGTCGCTTAGCCAACGCCTCGACCTCAAACAAACGCAACAGCTGCGCCTGACACCGCAGCTGACGCAAGCCATCGCATTGCTACAACTCTCTGCCAGTGAGCTGCTGGATCGAGTGGCGGAGGAAGTGGACAAAAACCCCATTCTCGAGCTGGATCGCTCCCGCCCGATATCAGGCGGTGTTTCTGCAAGCGGGGGGGCGGATTTCGATCTGGCCGCCGCTGTGGCTGATCGCATATCACTTCGCGCACACTTACTGGCCCAGATTGGCGGAATGCGCAGTGCGAACTCCACACGTCAGTTGGCAGAGATGCTTGTGGATGAACTAAACTCTGACGGGCGCCTGGTCGCGCCCTTGTTTGAGATTGCAGACCGCCACCAGGTCCTCACCGGTAAGGTGGAGCAAGCGCTGGCGCTCGTGCAGGCCTGTGACCCGGCTGGCGTGGGCGCACGCAGTCTGGGGGAGTGCTTCGCCCTGCAATTGGATGAACGCGGCCTGCTAGACCCCGTCATGCGCACGATCTGTACGAGCTTAGCTGACATCGCCGGACCGGGGCGGGCAGGGCTGATCGCCAAAACAGGGCTGGGTCGCGAGGAATTTAACGCGCGGCTTGAGCTGTTGCGCGATCTGGACCCAAGGCCGGGGCAGGCTTTTGCCGAGGATTCCACCGCACCCACCATCGTTCCCGATGTGAGTGTTACAAAAAACGGAGGTGGCTGGACCGTATCCCTCAATTCGGAAACATTGCCGCGCGTGCTGGTCAACGACGTCTACGCCAGTGAGGTGTCCGCCAGTGGTGCGGAGGCTGCGCAGTTCATCAGTACCTGCAAGGCCAGCGCCAGTTGGCTGGTCCGCGCGCTGGAACAACGCGCCAAGTCCGTCCTCAAGGTGTCAGAGGCCCTCGTACTGCATCAGCGCGGCTTTTTTGAGGAGGGAGAGATTGCCCTGCGCCCCCTGTCGATGGCGAAACTGGCTGAGGAAGTAGGCATTCACGAATCCACTGTCAGCCGCGTTGCCGCGAACAAGTTTATGGAGACGCCTCACGGTGTTCGCCCGCTGCGCATGTTCTTCAGTCAGGGCGTCCCCGGCGCCGGTAAGGACGCCGGATTCGCCGCTGGGGCTGTTCATGCGCGCCTGCGAAAGCTGGTTCAAACCGAAAATCCAGACCATCCGTTTAGCGACGATGCATTGGTAACCATTTTAAGAGATGACGGTGTTCATATTGCGCGCAGAACGATTGCGAAATACCGTGATGTCATGGGTATCCCGTCATCGGTTCAACGTCGTCGCCTCAGATCCGCCAAGCGGGGCTGAGGTGCTGCGATCGCGGGGGCCTTTTCCCCTTCGGTTTCAGCGTTGAATACCAGCGAGTTACCCGAAACCCCGCGCCAATTTAGGTGCGAAAAGAAAAGGGGACTATCTATGAGAATTCAGGTTAGTGGAAAGCATATCGACGTGGGTGACGCCATGCGCAGCCACGCGTCCGACCGTATTCAGGACGTTGCAGCGAAGTATGCAGGCCGTGCCACAGAGGCAACCGTAACTTTTTCAAAGGATGCTCACGAATTTAAATGTGACGCGTCAGTTCATCTTTCTAGCGGTATGACGACACAGGCGACGGGCCGCGCGACGGAAATTTACGCCGCATTCGATTCCGCCGCTGACAAAATGGAAAAGCAGCTGCGCCGTTACAAGCGCCGCCTGAAGGACCACCACAAGGATCGCAATGATCCAATCGAAATGATTGGTGCGCCCTCCTACGTTCTGGCCAATCCACAGCACACGGAGGAGGATGAGCCTGATACACTTCAGCCTGTTATTGTTGCAGAAACCCAGACTCCCGTCTTGACCCTCTCCGTTGGTGAGGCAGTTATGCAGATGGAGTTGCAGGGGAAAGATTTTCTTGTCTTCCGCAACACTTCACATGGCGGCGTGAATGTGGTTTACACCCGCGACGACAGCAACATCGGATGGATCGACCCTAGATCAATGTCCTGAGAGTTGTTTTTTCGCAATGTGTTACAGGTGTGCTTGATGGAGCTATTGAATATAATTGGCTCTGACGCGGTTCTTTCCGGTCTAAAGGTCGGTAGTAAGAAGCGGCTTTTGCAGGAAATGGCGGCCTTTGCGGCTGGCAAGGATGGCAGAGTGTCGGCCGCGGAATGTCTGGATGCATTGCAGGAGCGTGAAGCGCTCGGACCTACGGGTATGGGGGGCGGCGTCGCCATCCCCCACGCCCGACTTGCTCAGTTGGACCGTGTGGTGGGCTATTTTGCACGGCTGGAAAAGCCGGTCGATTTCGACGCTGTTGATGGATTGCCGGTCAACCTGGTGTTTATGCTGTTGGCGCCCAAAGAAGCAGGCGCAGAGCATTTGCGCGCTCTGGCGCGGGTGTCACGGACTCTGCGTGATCCCCGGATTTGTGAAAAGCTTCGCTCAACGGGCGATGTTTCCGCGCTCTACGCAATTTTGACGGAGCCGAGTGCATCACACGCGGCCTGATTAATT
>Ga0209309_10002226_pt1 | contig 17981 bp, 16 predicted proteins | sample COGITO_mtgs_1204_2_FD_184807 | JGI IMG/M metagenome (GOLD analysis project Ga0209309, IMG submission 184807) | Pelagic marine microbial communities from North Sea - COGITO_mtgs_120412 (SPAdes) (version 2) | ecosystem: Environmental > Aquatic > Marine > Epipelagic ... | reverse complement strand
CGCATCTGAGCCGCGATCATCTGGATTATCACGACACGGTTGCGGAATATGAGGCGGCCAAGGGGCTGCTGTTTGACCGCGTGTTGTCGGTGGATGGCACGGCGGTCATCAATCTGGACACCGATGAGGGTCAGCGGATGATCGCGCGTGCGCAGGCAGCGGGGCGGGCTGTGATGACGGTGGGGCGCGATGCGGTTGCGGATCTGCGTCTGCTGGCGACGGAGTTCGAGGCGTCGGGGCAGAAGGTCTCGTTTGAATATCAGGGCGTGCAGTATTCGGCGTCATTGCAGTTGATCGGATCGTTTCAGGCAGAGAACGCTCTGCTGGCTGCCGGACTGGCGCTGGCCTGTGGTGGGGCGGCGGCGGATTTGTTTGCCGCTTTGCAAGCGTTGCAGCCGGTGGCTGGGCGGATGCAGCTGGCAGCGCATGCGCCCTCGGGCGGGGCGGTTTACGTGGATTATTCCCACACGCCTGACAGCGTGGCGACGGCGCTGGCGGCGCTGCGCCCGCATGTGGCGGGCAAGCTGGTGTGTATCGTCGGTGCGGGCGGTGATCGCGACCCGGGCAAGCGGCCCTTGATGGGGCAGGCAGCGACACAACATGCCGATGCGGTAATCGTAACCGACGACAACCCGCGCAGTGAGAACCCCGCCACCATTCGCAAGGCAGTGCTGGCCGGTGCGCCTGACGCGCTGGAACTGGGCGATCGGGCTGAGGCGATTGCTGCCGGCATCGCCATGCTGGGGCCGGAGGATACCTTGCTGATCGCAGGCAAGGGGCACGAAACGGGTCAAATCGTTGGCGATAAAATCCTGCCGTTCAATGATGTCGAGGTTGCGCAGGCCGCCGTGGCGGGCCTGTCATGACCGGATCAGATGTGAAGGGAGCCGCGATGACGCCGTTATGGACCGCACAAGAGGCACAGGACGCAACCGGCGGAACCGGTCCGCTGGGCTGGAACGCGACAGGCGTATCCATAGATACCCGCGAATTGCAGCACGGTGATTTGTTTGTCGCGCTAAAGGATGTGCGCGACGGGCATGAGTTCGTGGCGCAGGCCTTGGCTGCGGGCGCTGGCGCAGCCTTGGTTTCGCATCGGCCTGAGGGTGTGGCCGAGGATGCGCCGCTGTTGATCGTGGATGATGTATTAAGGGGTCTGGAGGCGCTGGGCGTTGCGGCCCGTGCGCGGATGCAGGGCAAGGTCATCGCCGTGACCGGATCGGTCGGGAAGACCGGCACGAAGGATATGCTGCGCTCGGTTCTGGGCGGCGTGGGTCGGGTACACGCGGCGGAGCGGAGTTTTAACAACCATTGGGGTGTGCCGCTGACGTTGGCGCGGATGTCATGCGAAACAGATTTCGCGGTGATCGAGATTGGCATGAACGCGCCGGGGGAAATCGGGCCGCTGTCGAAATTAGCCCGCCCGCATGTTGGGATTGTCACCACGGTCGCGGCGGTTCATGCGGCTGCGTTCAAGGATGTTCGCGGGATCGCGCGTGAAAAGGCGGCGATTGTCGATGGGCTGGAGCCGGATGGCACCGCCATTCTGAACCGAGACGATGAAACCTATCACATTGTTCGGCGCAAGGCGTTGCGAGCTGGCGCAAAGGTTGTTGCATTCGGGGCTGAGGGGCGGCCTGCCTATCGGTTGGTCTCCACCCGCCTGCGTGGTGCGACCACCTGCGCGGTGGCGCAGATTCGCGGGGAACGGTTATTGTTTAAACTGGGCACCCCCGGTCGCCACTTGGCGATGAACGCCATGGCGGTTCTAGCGGCGGTTGAGGCTGTGGGCGCGGATGTTGCACATGCCACCATGGAGCTGGGCCAGTGGAACGCCCCTGACGGGCGCGGTGCGCGGTGGCGGGTAAAGCTGGGCAGTGCGGCAATCGACGGTTCATTGTTGCTGATCGACGACGCCTATAACGCGAATCCCACGTCTATGGCTGCCGCGTTTGAGGTGTTGGACGCTGCCGTTCCTAAAAACGGCATTGGTCGTGTGGCCAAGGGGCGGCGCGTGGCGTTTTTGACTGATATGTTGGAGCTGGGACCGGACGGTCCTGCGCACCATGCGGCGCTGGCGCAGCTGGCGTCAGCAGACCGTATTGATCGCATCCACTGCGCAGGCCCGTTGATGCGCGCGCTGCATGATGCGCTGCCCTATGCGCGGCGTGGCGAGTGGTATGAGGATGCCGATGCCTTGGCACAGCGTGCGGGGCGGTTGCTGGATGCGGGCGATGTTGCGCTCGTCAAAGGGTCAAAGGGGTCGCGTGCGTCACGCATCGTTGACGCCATCCTGAAACTGGGGCAGGCGGTTCCAGCGCAAAGTACCGAGGATGAGGACGCTTAATGTTTTACCTGCTTTCCACGCTGTCTGATGGTGGCGATTTTTTTAACCTGTTCCGCTATCTCACGTTTCGCTCGGGGGGCGCGTTTTTCACCGCGCTCATCATCGGATTTGCCTTTGGTCGTCCGTTGATCGACGAATTGCGCCGCCGTCAAAAGATGGGCCAGCCTATTCGCACCGATGGGCCAGAACGGCATATCATTGAAAAGGCTGGAACCCCCACGATGGGCGGTGTTCTGATTCTGCTGGCCTTGCTGATCTCCACGCTGTTGTGGGCGCGGCTGGACAGTGGCTGGGTCTGGATGGTTCTGATGGTCACATTCGGGTTCGGAGCCATTGGTTTCGCGGATGATTACGCCAAGGTCAGCGCGGGAAACCATAAGGGTGTGTCTGGCAAGATCCGCCTCGGCATCGGATTCACCCTTGCGGGGATCGCGGCGGTTTGGGCGATGTATTTACACTCACCCGAATTGTCCGGCCAGTTGGCCTTTCCGGTGTTCAAGGATGTGTTGCTGAACCTGTCGTTCGTGTTCATCCCCTTTGCGATGATCGTCATCGTGGGCGCGGCGAATGCGGTCAACCTGACCGATGGCTTGGATGGCTTGGCAATCATGCCTGTGATGATCGCGGCTGCGTCCTTTGGCGTGATTGCGTATTTCGTCGGCCGGACTGACTTTACCGAATATCTGGACGTGCATTACGTTGAGGGAACCGGTGAAATCACCGTGTTCTGTGCGGCGGTGATCGGGGCCGGATTGGGCTTCCTATGGTACAATGCGCCGCCTGCTGCGGTGTTTATGGGCGATACCGGTTCGCTGGCACTGGGCGGCGCACTGGGTGCCATCGCAGTCGCCACAAAGCACGAGATCGTTCTGAGCATCATCGGTGGTCTGTTCGTGGTCGAGGCGTTGAGCGTGATCATTCAGGTTGCCGTCTACAAGCGGACAGGTAAGCGGGTGTTCCTGATGGCGCCGATCCACCACCACTTCGAGAAAAAGGGCTGGGCGGAAAGCACGATTGTGATCCGGTTCTGGATCATTGCGTTGATTCTGGCTCTGATCGGACTTGCGACACTGAAACTGCGCTAGACTGCCCAAATCAGGGCTAATCCTACAGCAAATTGGGGCCATAAATGATACCGGTGCGTGGATATGCGGGACGCAAAGTTGGCGTCCTAGGGTTGGGCCGATCAGGTTTGGCCACGGCGCGAGCGCTGGTAGCAGGCGATGCGACCCCGATTTGCTGGGATGATAGCGAAAAGGGTCGTGCAGTGGCCGAAGCTGAGGGCTTCACCATCGCCGACCTGACGCGCGACGGTGCGTGGGACGGGATTGTCGCGTTGATCACGTCGCCGGGCATCCCGCATCTATATCCAGCTCCGCACCCCGCGATTGAGAAGGCGTGGCAGCATGGCGCCGTCGTAGACAACGACATCGGCCTGTTTTTCCGCAGCTACGCAACTGAGGAATGGGACGAGTTCGAGCGGATGCCGCGTATTGTTTGCGTCACCGGATCAAACGGCAAATCTACCACTACAGCGTTGATCGCGCATATTTTACGCTCCGCGGGAATGCCCGTCGAAATGGCCGGCAATATCGGGCGGGGCGTGTTGGATCTGGATCCGGCAAAGGACGGCGCTATCGTCGTTCTGGAGCTGTCGAGCTATCAGACGGAACTTGCACGGGCGTTGTCTCCGGACATCGCCGTGTTCACCAATTTGTCGCCCGATCATCTGGATCGTCACGGCGGCATGGGCGGCTATTTCGCGGCCAAACGCCGGTTGTTTGCCGAGGGTGGGCCGGAACGCTCGATCATCGGTGTGGATGAAACCGAGGGCCGGTATCTGGCTCAGCAACTGCGTGAGGAAACGGCGACCGGTGATCCGGTGATCCGTGTATCTTCGGGGCAAAAGCTGACCGGCGATGGCTGGTCGGTCTTTGCGCGTAAGGGGCATCTGGCTGAATGGCGTAAGGGACGGCAGGTTGCGTCCTTTGATCTGCGCGACATGGCGGGACTGCCCGGTGCGCACAATCATCAAAACGCCTGCGCGGCCTTTGCAGTGGGGCGTGCGCTGGGTCTTGGCCCCCGTCAGATTGAAACGGGAATGCAAAGCTATCCGGGCCTGCGTCATCGTTGCCAACTGATCGCGACCATTGACGGCGTGCGTTACGTCAACGATTCCAAGGCGACAAACGCTGACGCGGCGGAGCAAGCTCTGCGCGCGTTTGACAAGATTCACTGGATTGCGGGCGGCGTGCCAAAGGCGGGGGGCATCGACGATCTGCTGCCGCTGATGGATCGGGTGCAGGCCAGCTATCTGATAGGCGAGGCTGCGCCCGCGTTTTCGCAGGCGTTGGGCGAGCATCCGCATCAGATCAGCGAGAGATTGGAAAGCGCGGTCGCGCAGGCACATGCCGCCGCGCAGCCGGGGGATACGGTGCTGTTAGCGCCTGCCTGTGCCAGTTTTGACCAGTTCCCCAGCTTTGAGGCAAGGGGTGAGGCGTTTGAGACCCTTGTCGCCGCGCTGCGACCGCGCTCTACTTGAACTCACGCAAGTGTGAAACATTGCGAGTAAGGCTGTGTTGTATCCGCCACATGCTAAAGCAGATACTATATGCGAGGGCCATGTCACCGGTCCCGTAAGTGCGTTCAGGAGGACAGAATTTGACCCTAGTGAGAAACGTGATCCGCAAAGGCTATCAGGTCGCCGTTGTGACCTGCTTGGGCTTGGCCGTGATCGCAGCGGACATCAGCCCCACACAGGCGCAGATCCGGCCTGAGAGTTTTGCCGATCTGGCGCAAAAGCTCAGCCCATCCGTGGTCAACATCACCACCAGCCAAACCATAACGGAGCAAAGCCCCGGCCTGTCCCCGATGATCCCCGAGGGATCACCGTTCGAGGATTTCTTTCGCGACTTCATGGACCGCCAAGAGGGTGAGCCGCGCCAGCGTCGTGCGCAGGCGCTGGGTTCAGGATTTGTGATTTCGGCGGATGGCTACATCGTCACGAACAACCACGTGATCGAGCAAGCCGACGAGATCATGATCGAATTTCTGGACGGGTCGGAGCTGCCCGCCGAACTGGTCGGAACGGACCCGCGCACGGACATTGCCGTGTTGAAGGTTGAGCCTGCCGCGCCGCTGCCCTTCGTTGCATTTGGCGACAGTGATCTGGCCCGCGTTGGGGACTGGGTTCTGGCGATCGGCAATCCGCTGGGGCAGGGCTTCTCCGTTTCAGCGGGTATCGTTTCGGCCCGCAATCGTGAGCTTTCAGGCTCCTACGATGACTTTATCCAGACAGATGCTGCGATCAACCGCGGCAACTCCGGTGGTCCGCTGTTCAACATGGCGGGTGAGGTTATTGGCGTAAACACAGCGATCCTGTCGCCAAATGGCGGGTCTATCGGCATCGGGTTTTCCATGTCCTCGGCCGTTGTCTCGGGTGTTGTGACGCAGCTGCGTGAGTTTGGTGAGACGCGCCGTGGCTGGTTGGGCGTTCGTATCCAGCCTGTGGATGAGGGCGTGGCAGAGGCGATCGGCCTGGACGAAGTGCGCGGCGCGCTGGTTGCTGACGTTCCCCCCGGCCCTGCGGCTGATGGCGGAATCGAGGCGGGCGACGTGATCTTGACCTTTGATGGGCGTGAGATTGACGAGATGCGCGAACTGCCGCGTGTCGTTGCCTCAACCCAAGTGGGTAAGGCTGTGCGGGTCATCGTGTTCCGCGACGGTCGTACGCGCACGCTGTCTGTCACGCTGGGTCGACTCGAAGATAGCTCCACCACAGAGGTCGAAACGGACGAGGAGACAGGTAAAGTCACCGCGCCCGAGCAAGCCGAGATTGCGGGCATGACCCTAATGGGTGTCACCGCCGAGATGCGCCAGCAGTACGACATACCTGAAACCGTGCGCGGTGTGGTTGTCACTGATGTTGATGAAACCAGCGATGCCTACACACGCGGAATGCGGGTCGGTCAGGTGATTGCGGAGGTTGGTCAGCGATCTGTCGCGGAGCCTGCGGATGTTGTTTCGATCATCGAGGAAGTGCAAGCAGCGGGCCGGAAATCGGTTCTGATGCTGGTCCGTGACGGCGGCGCGCCCCGGTTTGTGGCGCTGGATCTAGACGAGTAAGACCTGATATTTCACCGTCCCGCGATGCGGGGCGGTGATTACGCGGCGGCGAGGATAAAGCTGTCAGCGTCCAGTTCGGCGGCGTCGAATTGCTCCAACAGAACCTCGGAATTGCCACGATGCCAGCTGAGCAGGGTATCGTCGCCCTGCTGGGTGATTGTGATTTCGGACCGATCGAAAATCGTTTCTGCCGCGAAATACAGATGATCCTCACCGGCCGTGAAATCTGTCATGCGATCGTGGCCCGTGCTGCTTTGGCTGAAGACGAAAACATCCGCGCCCTGACCGCCGGTCATCAGATCATCGCCACGTGCGCCGATCAGAATATCGTCACCATCGGTGCCGGTCAGCGTGTCATCAGCGCGGGTGCCGATCTGCTGCGCCCCGTCGATGCGGTTGCCCAGTGCGGATTGCAGCAGGTCATTTTCAGGGGTCAGGATTTGGCGGCCCTGCGCGACCTCCTCCACATTCCATGCGGTTCCGATGGGGGCAGGGGGGGGCTCCACGATTTGCTCAACCACATCAGGCGCCACGGTGGTATCGTCCGCAAAGGTCGGGATGGTGAGGGTCGGGGCGTAAATGTCCACATTCGGGGCGTCGGCCACGAAGTCAAAGGCGTCTGCGGTCAGCGCATCCTCAACATCCGATGTCGCTTCACCGATTTGTGCGATCTGTTCCAGAGGGGTCGCGAGGAAATGGCCGACCAAGATGTCGGAGGTCAGAACCGTGCGGGTTTCCTGAACTGCCAGTACCGCGCCGTCTGGGCTAAAGTTGAAATCCCACGCCATTAAACCGCTCCAATTTTAGTAAATTCGCAGCCTACATATCGTCCGGATTTATATAAAATCCTAGCAATTCCTCGCTAAATGGTTAACGGCGCGCAGATCACGGATGCGTTGAGCCGGAAAGTTTGACGTTGTGGCTGGTTTACGCTTGGCGTTAGAAAACGGGCAAACGGGCAAAACCTAAAGGACGATGACATGGCGAAAATTACCTATATCGAGCATAACGGCACCGAGCATGTTGTAGACGTGGCCAACGGTTTGACCGTCATGGAAGGCGCGCGGGACAACAATGTTCCCGGTATCGAGGCCGATTGCGGCGGCGCGTGCGCCTGTTCCACCTGCCACGTTTATGTGGTTGCCGAGTGGGCGGAGAAGCTGCCCGCGAAGGACCCGATGGAGGAAGACATGCTGGATTTCGCATGGCAGCCTGACCCCGCAACGTCGCGTCTGACGTGCCAGATCAAGGTTACTGACGCGCTGGACGGGTTGGTTGTGCGGATGCCAGAAAAGCAGATCTGATGCGCCTGAATCGGCTGGCTGCGGTGTGGCTGCTGTGCGGCGGCGCTACGGCTGCTGCCGCGCAGGAGGTTTCGTTCACCCGGATCGAGGGGCGTGCGGCCTATGGTCATGGCATTTTGGGCGACACCCCTGAATGGCATGGCCTGCGCGTCACGGATGCTGACGGGCGGGTTGTGGAACTGGCGCTGCCTGCCGAGCATATCTTTGAGGATGTCGCCCCCCGCGTGGCTGAGCTGGACGGGGATGCGGGGCTGGAGATTGTCGTCGTTGAGTCCCGCTTTGATGCGGGGGCCGCGTTGGCGATCTATGAATATACGGGTGATGAAATCCGGCTAGAGGCGCGAACCCCTTGGTTCGGTCGTCGCAATCGCTGGTTGGCCCCTGTTGGCATCGCGGATCTGGACGGCGATGGCCGGATCGAGATCGCCTATGTCGAGACGCCTCACATTGGCGGCACGCTGCGCGTTTGGCGGCTGGATGGTGAACTGGTGGAGGTTGCCGCCGGTTTTGGGCATTCCAACCATCGCATCGGGCAGGACTTCATTTCGGGCGGCATCGTCCAATGCCCCAGCGGCCCCGCCATGGTGACGGCGGATGCTGGCTGGCGCACGGGATTGCTGACGTTTTTGGACAGCGCGGGCGGTTTGACGTCCGAACCGATTCCGCTGCCGACGGGGATTTTGCCCACGACCTGTCCGTAACACCGGTGGTGCGCTGTGATTACAGCGCGCGCCAGCCGATGTCGGTGCGGTGGAACCCGCCCGGCCAGTCGATGCGGTCTACGACGGAGTAGGCAAGGTCACGGGCCTGCTGCAAGGTCGCGCCGCGGGCGGTGACGCCCAGAACACGGCCGCCGTTGGACACCAGCTGTCCGTCAACGTCTGCTGTTCCCGCGTGAAAGATCTGGACCAGTGGTTGGCCGGTCAGGTCGGGCAGGCCGATTTCTTCACCCTTGGCATAGGCGCCGGGATAGCCATTTGCCGCCAGAACGACGGTAACAGCGTGATCGTCAGCCCATGCGACCTGTGTGTCGGCCAGTGTCCCCTCGGCCACGGCCAGCAACAGGTCCAGCGCCTGTGCGCCCATGCGGGCCATCAGCAACTGACATTCGGGATCGCCGAAGCGGGCGTTGTATTCCACTAGGCGCGCCTGACCGTTTTGCAGCATCAGACCGGCATACAGCACACCTGCAAAGGGCATGCCCCGATCGCGCAGTTCGGCCAGACAGGGGGCGACGATCTGTGTCATCGCCTGATCCAGCAGTTCGGGCGATAGGACCGGTGCGGGGGAATATGCGCCCATGCCGCCGGTGTTTGGCCCCTGATCGCCATCAAAGGCGCGCTTGTGATCCTGCGCCGAGGCGAGGGGCAGCATGGCGGTGCCGTCGGTCAACACGAACAGAGATACTTCCTCACCGTCCATGAATTCCTCAATCACCACCTCGGCCCCTGCGGCACCGAATGCGCCCGAGAAACAGTCGTCGATTGCGGCGAGGGCGGTTGGCACGTCCATGGCGACGGTCACGCCCTTGCCCGCGGCCAGACCATCAGCCTTGATTACGATGGGGGCGCCCTGTGCCGTGATGTACGCCTTGGCCGGAGCCGCCTCGGTAAAGCGGGCGTAGTCGGCGGTGGGGGCGTTGGCGGCGTCGCACAGCTCCTTGGTGAAGGCCTTGGACGCCTCAACCTGAGCGGCAGCCTTGGACGGACCGAACGTCAGGTAGCCTGCGTTACGCAGATCATCGGCAACACCGGCGGCCAGCGGAGCCTCGGGCCCGATCACCACGAAGTCGATTGCGTGTTCGCCCGCGAAGGCCAAAACGGCGGAGGAATCCTCGGGGTTGATGCGCACACATTCCGCGATCTCGGCTATTCCGGCATTGCCTGGCGCGCAAAACAAGCGGTCGCATTTCGGGTTTTGCGAGATAGCCCACGCCAGCGCGTGTTCACGCCCGCCGCCGCCAAGGATGAGGATGTTCATAGGTGCGCCCCTGTTCCGGTTTGCCGCATGTAGGACAAGGGCGCGACTTTTCGCAAGCTAGACCGGCGAAAAACGCCCCCGAGGCAGGGATATTTCGCGAAAGTGACGGGCAGACTTGCCGGACATACCGCCCGCGCCCTATGTCATGGGAGAGCTTAGAGGAGTTGCCCCATGTCTGCACCGCGCCCTGTGATCCTATGTATCCTCGATGGTTGGGGATTGAGCGACGAAACCGAAGCAAACGCCGTTGCGCTGGCCGATACGCCGGTGTTCGACCGGTTAATGGCTGATTGCCCGAACGCGACTCTCGCCGCGCATGGGCCGGATGTGGGTCTGCCAGAGGGGCAGATGGGCAATTCAGAGGTGGGTCACACCAACATCGGCGCGGGCCGTGTGGTGTGGATGGACCTGCCGAAAATCGACAAGGCGATCGAAGATGGATCCTTTCAGGTTAACGGGGCGTTAACTAAATTTATCGACAGTTTGAAGGAGAGCGGCGGGACCGCGCATCTGATGGGGCTTGCCTCACCCGGGGGCGTTCACGCGCATCAGCGCCATATTTTGCAGGCTGCGGCGGCGGTCGCGCAGGCAGGTGTTCCGGTAAAGCTGCATCTGTTCACCGACGGTCGTGATGTGGCCCCGAAGTCCGCGCGTGAGCAGGTTTACGATCTTGAGGAAAACTTGCCAGAGGGAGCAGAGGTCGCCACGCTGATCGGGCGGTTCTACGCCATGGACCGGGACAATCGCTGGGACCGTGTGCAGGCCGCGTACGAACTGATCGCGCTGGGCAAGGGTGAGACGATGCCAAACACCGATACCGCCATCGCCGCTGCTTATGATCGGGGTGAGACGGACGAGTTCATCGCCGCTTCCGTCATGGACGGGTATACTGGCATGGTTGAGGGGGATGGCCTGCTGTTCCTGAACTTCCGTGCGGATCGTGCGCGCGAAATCCTTTCAGCCTTTGTTGAACCTGATTTTGACGGGTTCGCGCGTCAGAAAATCAAGCTGGGCGCGGCCTGCGGCATGGTTGAATATTCCGACGCGTTGAATGCGCATCTGGACGTGATGTTTCCGTCTGACGACATTCCAAACACCTTGGGTGAATGGGTTGCGGGCCAGGGCAAGCACCAGTTCCGCATCGCGGAGACGGAGAAATATCCGCATGTGACGTTCTTCCTCAACGGGGGGATCGAGGTTCCGAACGTGGGGGAGGATCGCACGATGCCGAAATCTCCGAATGTGCGGACCTATGACATGCAGCCCGAGATGAGCTCGGTCGAGGTGACGGACAAGCTGGTCGCGGCGATTGAAACCGGCACCTATGATCTGATCGTGGTGAACTATGCCAACCCCGATATGGTCGGTCACACGGGCGATTTGCAGGCGGCCATGGCGGCCTGTGCGGCGGTGGATACCGGACTGGGCCGTGTGGTGGACGCTGTTGAGGCGGCGGGCGGTGCGATAATTGTCACCGCCGATCACGGCAACTGTGAGGTTATGGTGAGCCCTGAAACGGGTGAGCCGCACACTGCGCACACATTGAATCCGGTGCCAGTGATCCTGGTTGGCGGGCCGGAGGGGGCGACGATTTCAAGTGGTCGTTTGGCTGATTTGGCGCCGACCTTGCTGGATTTGATGCAGATTGAAAAACCGGTTGAGATGACCGGGCGGAGCCTGATCGCCTGATGCGCATTGTTGCGATGCTGTTGGCGACGCTGATCGCCACGGGCGCCTTTGCGCAGTCGGATGCGGTACGTCAGACGGAGCGTGCAGCCCGATTGATCGGCGAGGCGGCAGATGGCCTTGCCTCGGCGCCACGGGGTGAGCGGCGTCTGTCGGTGCTGGGTCAGGTGGTGCAGGGGTACGAGATTGGGCTAGCGGCGCAGCGGACTGCGGATCGTGATCTGGCGCTGCGCGCAAATGTGCTGGGCGCCCAGTTGGAGCGGGATCGGGACCGGATGGCGCGTTTGCTGGGTGGATTGCACCGGGTCAGCCGCGCGCCTGCGCCGCTGCTGCTATTGCATCCGTCAGGGCCGGAGGGCGCAGCGCGGGCGGCGCAGATGATGGCGTCGATTGTTCCGCATTTGCAGGCGGAGGCGGATGCGTTGCGGGCAATGATGATCGAGTTGGACATGGTCGCGCTGGAGCAAGAGCGGGCCGAGGGCCTGATGCGTGACGGTCTGGCCGGTGTGCAGCAGGCGCGGATGGCCTTGCAGGATGCCCTCGACGCGCGAACCGTACCTCCGCAAGCTGACCCCGCAATGGTGGAGCGGTTGCGAGCGGACAGTCATAACTTGCAAGCCTTCGCCCGCGTTCTGGCGCGGGAGGATGCAGCCGGAGCGGTCGGGTCAGCATTGTTGTTTGAGGAGGCGCGCGGAACCCTGCCACTGCCCGCTCCGGGTGTCGTGTTGCGACCTTACGGTGCGCGGGATGCGGACGGCACTGTGCGCCCCGGTATCGTGCTGGGCGTGGACGGGGTGCGACAGGTTAACGCGCCGTGGACTGCAACTTTACGCTATACGGGCCCGTTTCTGGAGTACGGCCAGATTGCAGTGCTAGAGCCTGCGGAGGGCTGGTTGATGATTCTGGCAGGTCTGGATGACGTGCAAAGACAGGCCGGTGAGGTGATCCTGATGGGGGAGCCGGTGGGGACGCTCACGCAAACGCGCGATGGTGTCGCGGGCTTTGGGGTTGAACCTGCCGCCGAATCCGGCCCAAATCAGCGCCAAGTTATTTATGTTGAACTGCGTCGTGACGGTGTGCCCGTCGATCCGACGCCTTGGTTCGACTTTGATTGAGTAAAAAGACATTAGGGATGATATTCATGAACAAGATGCTCGTAGCAGGGTTCGCGGGAACAATCGCCGGTGTGCTGGTCACGACTCAGCTGGCGGCGCCGTTGCTGGCCCAAAGCAATGACAGAGCGCGTTCGACATACGAATATCTGGATTTGTTCGGCAGTATTTTCGAGCGGGTCCGCGCCGACTACGTCGAGGAAGTCGATGATCGCGAGCTGATCGAAAGCGCCATCAACGGCATGCTGACCTCGCTGGACCCACATTCCAGCTATCTGCCGCCCGCCGATTTCACAGACATGCGAGAGCAGACGCGCGGTGAGTTCGGTGGACTGGGTATCGAGGTCACGCAGGAGGACGGCTTCGTCAAGGTTGTGTCGCCCATCGACGATACTCCCGCAGCCGAGGCTGGCATTGAGGCTGGCGATTTCATCACCCACGTTGATGGTGACAGCGTGCTGGGTCTGAACCTGAACGAAGCGGTTGACCTGATGCGGGGTCCCGTCGGGTCCGAGATTATCATTACCGTGGTCCGTGAGGGTGTGGAGCCGTTTGAGGTCAGCATCATCCGTGACACCATCCAGATCCGCGCCGTTCGCGGCCGGGTTGAGGCGGAGAACGTGGTTCTGCGGGTGACGACCTTTAACCAGCAGACATATGCGAATCTGGAAACCGAGATGGAGGCGCAGGTTGAGGCGCTGGGCGGCATCGACAACGTGCGCGGTGTTGTTCTGGATCTGCGCAACAACCCCGGCGGTTTGCTGGATCAGGCGGTTTATGTGTCTGATGCCTTCCTTGAGCAGGGTGAGATTGTTTCGACACGTGGTCGCACGGCAGCGGACAGTGATCGCTATAACGCCAGCGCCGGTGATCTGGCGCAGGGCCTGCCCATGGTCGTGCTGATCAATGCCGGTTCCGCGTCAGCCTCGGAAATCGTGGCGGGTGCGTTGCAGGATCATCGTCGCGCGATCATCGTTGGTGAAAAGAGCTTCGGCAAAGGGTCGGTCCAAACCATCATGCCATTGCAGGGTAACGGCGCGATGCGTCTGACCACGGCGCGCTACTATACGCCGTCAGGTCGGTCCATTCAGGCGCTGGGCATCGAGCCGGATGTGATCGTCGGGCAGCGCATTGCCAGTGAAGCCGCCGAGGAGGGTGTGATCCCCCGTCGCTCCGAGGCTGACCTGCGCGGCTCCATCAGCAATGACAGTCTGACGGCGGACGAGCTGGAGCAGCTGGAGGAAGAGCGCGCCCGGCTTGAGGCGGATGCACTGCTGCGGGACGATGATTTCCAACTGGCCTATGCGCTCGACATCCTTAAGGGATTGTCGGTGTATTCCGACCGCTGATGTTGAGCGATCAGGAAATCGCGGAGCTGCCGTTCCGCTCGTGCGTTGGCGTGATGCTGACGGACGGGGCGGGGCGTCTGTTCGCAGGGGCGCGCGTCCACGGGGCCGTTGGCGCGTGGCAGGCGCCGCAGGGTGGCATCGACGATGATGAGAAACCCGAGGCAGCAGCGCTGCGGGAATTGGCTGAGGAAACAGGTGTGGAGCCGCAGCACGTAACCGTGCTGGCGCATACGGCAGAATGGCACCGCTATGATTTGCCGCGCGATGTGATCCCCAACCGCTGGGGTGGCAGGTTTCGCGGGCAAAAGCAGCTGTGGTATCTGATCCGGCTGGACGCGGCTGCGGACGTGATCAACGTCAACGTCGACCATCCGGAGTTTTCGGATTGGCGCTGGATGACGCCAGAGGACATGCTGGCTGCGATCGTGCCGTTCAAGCGGCCGGTGTATAAGGATGTACTAGACGAGTTTGCGCCGCTGTTGACCGTTTAACGATCTGAGCGCGCGTCGTTTTGAAGGCCCCGTGCGTGTTGCGGGGCCTTCGCGCGTTTTAACGGAAGTTGCAGGTCGTGCCGGCCCAGAAGGTAGAGACGCTGCCGTTTTCGATAATGCCGTAAAAGCCCTCGGCCTCAAATTCACGTCCCAGCGAACCTTGATCGAACTTGGTTGTGTATGCGGCGGACACGACTGCCTCACCGCTGCCAACGCGGATGCCGGCATCGGTGCGCAGGGCTGTGTCATCGGTAGTCCAGCCGACCAGCTCACCGTTTTGGCTGTTTAACGTGATGTCGGAAAATTCGGTGAAGCTGATTGTTCCGGCGCCGCATTCGCTGTTCGATGTACGCGACAGAACGGGGCCTAGAATGGGCGTTACACGGGCCTCAACCACGGAGAGTTGCGTGCCGAAGGTGACAAGGCTGTCGCGGCTATCCTCGACAATCAGGCCGGATCGGGCCAGCAGAACTGTACCCGCGCTAACCGTCGCGCGGGGTGTAGACGTGCCACCGGTCGGAGGCACGGTGCAGGCGGACAGCACCGCTGCAGACAATACAAATGCCAGAATACGCATATTACACCTGTCGGTTTATTTGAGTTCGGAAACCGGAATAAAGGGGAAGAACACGCCCTCGGACCAGATGCCGAACCAGTCCTCCCCTTCGACCTGATGCGCAACCCCGATATCGACGAGGCGGTAAAAACTCTTGCGATCTATCAGGGCGTCCAGATTTCGGCGGATGTTCACATAGGGCGCAGGTTCACCCGTTTCGGGGTGGCGAACCACGCGGATTGTGTGGTCGGGGCCAGCTGTCGCCTGATCGCCCACATGGGTCGAGAAGGTGATGCGGGCGTCCGTGCCCTCACCCTCAACCGTGAAATCTACGGCGACGAAGGGGGCGTCCTCAACCGTGATGCCGACCTTTTCAACGGGGGTGACAAGGAAATAATCGTCGCCTTCCTTTTTCAGGATCGACGAAAATAGTTTAACCAACGGTTTGCGACCGATGGGCGTGCCGAGGTAAAACCACGTGCCGTCCCGCGCAATCCGCATATCCAGATCGCCGCAAAAGGGTGGATCCCACTTCTCCACAGGCGGAATTCCGCGCGGAGCTGCACGTTTCACTGCGCTGATAATGCCATCTGCGCTCGGTTTCGGTGTTTGAGTGTTTTCACTGTTCACGGGGCCGTGCCTTTCGGTGCAGTCAGATTACGTGTTCTATATAAAGTAGGACGTAATTGGCGCAAAACAGGGGATACCGCATGAGTGATTCACTTCTGATCGAGATCGAGCACGCAGGCGAGCGTCTGTCGCAGGTGCGGGAGATGATCGCGCGGCGGGTGATCGGTCAGGAAAGCGTTGTCGATTTGGCGCTGTCCGCGATCCTGTCTGGTGGTCACGGATTGCTGGTGGGTGCGCCGGGATTGGCCAAGACGTTGCTGGTGGAAACGCTGGGAACCGTGCTGGGCCTGAACGCCAACCGCGTGCAATTTACGCCCGATCTGATGCCATCGGATATTCTGGGCGCCGAGGTGCTGGAAACTGCGCCGGATGGGGGGCGTGCGTTCCGCTTTATCGAGGGGCCGGTATTTTGCCAGCTGCTGATGGCGGATGAGATTAACCGCGCGGGGCCGCGCACGCAGTCCGCGCTGTTGCAGGCCATGCAGGAACATCACGTCAGCGTTGCAGGCCAACGCCGCGATTTGCCTGCGCCGTTCCATGTGCTTGCCACGCAAAACCCGATTGAGCAGGAAGGCACCTATCCGTTGCCCGAGGCGCAGCTGGACCGGTTCCTGTTCCAGATTGATGTGGATTATCCGACCCGCGATGATGAGCGTGCCATTCTGCTGGCCACCACGGGTGCGGATAGCGCCCCGTTGCAGCCGGTATTGAATACAGCCGAACTGATAGCAATGCAGTCTATGCTGCGCCGGATGCCCGTGGGTGAGGCTGTGGTCGAGGCGATTCTGGATCTGGTGCGCGCGGCGCGTCCGGGTGCGGGCGATGATTTGACGCAAGCGGTCGCATGGGGACCGGGGCCGCGTGCGGCGCAGGCGCTGATGCTGGGCGTGCGGGCGCGGGCCTTGCTGGACAATCGACTGGCCCCTGATTTGAGCGATGTTGCAGCTCTGGCCGCGCCTGTGCTGACGCACCGGATGGCACTGAACTATGCCGCGCGGGCCGAGGGGGTAAACCTGACGAGCCTGATTGCGCAAATGGTTGAGCGGCACCTCGGTCTGGCTGCTGCCGCGTGACCATGCCCGCCACAACATCCGATGCTCTGCAAAGCGCGGCCCGTCGCGCTGCTGGTGCGCTGCCGCCCCTATTGGCGCAGGCTGAGCGTTTGGCCGCAACTGTTGTTCTGGGTGAACATGGTCGCAGGCGTGCGGGCATGGGCGAGGAGTTCTGGCAGTACCGTCAGGCGATCCCCGGCGATGCGGCCACTGGCATCGACTGGCGGCGGTCGGCCCGATCCGATGTGGCGTTCGTCCGGCAGACGGAATGGTCTGCGGCGCAGACAGTCACGTTGAGCGTCGATCCGGCCCTGTCGATGGATTATCCCCGAACGGGAGAAACCAAGCGGTCGCGGGCGGCGGTTCTGGCCTGCGCCCTATCGTTGCTGCTGGTGCGCGGGGGGGAGCGTGTGGCGCTGGCCGAACCGGCATTGCCGCCTGGATCAGGGCGACCGCAGGTGGATCGGATCGCCGGATTGTTGAGCGTAGCGCAAGGGCGTGAGGATTATTCCGTTCCTGTCATGCCAGACGGGCGGCGTGGTCTGCTGGTGGCGCTGTCCGACTTTCTGGCGCCTGATGCGGTTCTGTTGCCCACGCTGGATAAATTAGCGGCGCAGGGTCAGCGGGTTATCCTGCTGCAAGTCATGGACGAGAGTGAGGAGGCGTTCCCCTTTGATGGGCGAACGGAGTTCCGGTCCATGTCCGGCGCATTGTCATTCGAGGCGGAGCGGGCGCGATCACTGCGTGACGGCTATCGCACCAAGCTGGCTGCGCGGCGCGATATGTTGCGGGCGCGGGCGCGCAGCAGTGGGTGGTCGTTTTCCACGCACCGTGTGCAGGATTCGGCAAGCGCGGCCCTGCTGTGGCTGCACCGTGTGATCGAAGGGGAGCGGCGCTGATATGCTGAGCTTTGGCGCGATTGGATTCGTAACGCCCTTACTGTTGGGCGCATTGGTTGCTTTGCCGATATTGTGGTGGTTGCTGCGGGCCACGCCGCCCGCGCCCGTGCGGCGGGCGTTTCCGGGTATTTCACTGCTGCTGGGATTGCAGGATGTGGAGCGGATGCCCGCCCGCACCCCGTGGTGGCTGCTGGCCTTGCGCATTGCGATGTTGGCGTTGGCGATTTTGGGTCTGGCAGGACCGTTGCTGAACCCGGCGCCCGCGCCGGAGCGGGCAGGCGGGTCGTTGCTGATCGTGATGGATGGCGGCTGGGCCAGCGCACCGGACTGGAGCGCACGGCGCGACGAAGTGCGCCAAATTCTGGACCGCGCGGATCGGGCCGGTCGGCCGGTGCATCTGGTATCGCTGTCTGACGGCTCCCCTGATTTAGAGCCGAGGGCGGCGGCGGA
>Ga0209309_10002224_pt1 | contig 17988 bp, 12 predicted proteins | sample COGITO_mtgs_1204_2_FD_184807 | JGI IMG/M metagenome (GOLD analysis project Ga0209309, IMG submission 184807) | Pelagic marine microbial communities from North Sea - COGITO_mtgs_120412 (SPAdes) (version 2) | ecosystem: Environmental > Aquatic > Marine > Epipelagic ... | reverse complement strand
AACTTGCTTATCAAAACTTTGATGAAGTAAGTGATATTGACAGCAAAGCTGAAATTGATGGCGTATCGCTTGCCGCACGTTTGGGCTACCCAATAACAGAGAGCTTTTCTGTATATGCAAAAGGCGGTTGGCTTGAGTGGGATGCAGATTACACACAAGATTTACCAGTAGGTGGTGTAACAGCGTCTACAGATGGTGGTGATGCATTTTACGGTGCGGGTATTGAATACGCACTTACAACAAATGTACAGTTTCGTTTAGAGTACGAACGCTACAAACTTGATGACGATATTGATCCAGACATGGATGTAGCATCTGTATCAGTTCAATACATGTTTTAATTAATCTTTAACATGTATGAGAGGGGTAAGCTTATGAGCTTGCCCTTTTTTGTTTTAGGTCCTTTTTAAATACATTAATACAAAATATAAACCACTCAGTCTAATAAATGATTTTGAACCGCTTGGTCTATAAGCAATAAACTTACTTACACTAATGCCATAAATACTAAATGCAGGTAGAATAGCGCTCTATTTTATTTGTACCCGAGTACTATGAGCGATTATACCATTTCGGCTATTGGCCACATTGAATCTCCTTATAAACAAAAGTTTGCTATACCTAGGCAGCCTCGTTTAGTGCCACAAGCCAAGGCAAAACTTATTTTTGCACCTGATTTTAATCGCGAAGAGTTTGTACGTGGTTTAGATGAATTTACTCATATTTGGTTGTTATTTCGTTTTCATGAAACGGCCGATAAAGGTTATTCTGCTATGGTTCGCCCACCTCGTTTAGGTGGCAATGAGCGAAAAGGTGTATTTGCTACCCGCGCTACATTTAGACCAAACGCGATTGGTATGAGCGCAGTAAAACTTGAAGGTATTGAATACAAAAACGGACAACTTAGTTTATTACTCGCTGGCATTGATTTACTTGATGGCACACCCATTATCGATATTAAACCGTACTTACCCTATTCAGATGCAATGCTTGACGCCAGTGCTGGCTTTGCAGATACACGCCCAGAAACACAAATGACGGTTGAATTTAGCCCTCAGGCAATTGAGTTTGTTAATGCGCAAACACAATACCCAGATTTACATGATTTTATAGCTAATGTTTTAAAACAAGATCCCCGCCCTGCCTATAAAAAACAAAAAGACGGCGAGCAAAGCTATGGTATGACTTTGTACAATTATAATATTCGCTGGCAAGTCAATGGCGAGCATAACGTAGTAACAAACATAGAAAAAAACTAAATAACTCACTTAGCGCTTTAGTGTAAAAGCATCCGCTGTTAAACTTAAGCTCTATTAAAAGAACATAATTACTCTATTTCGGAAAAAACATGCGTACAAGCCAATATATACTCGCAACACTTAAAGAAACGCCATCAGATGCTGAAATCGTATCGCATCAGTTAATGCTTAGAGCCGGTATGATCCGTCGCGTCGCTTCGGGTTTATACACTTGGTTACCCTCTGGTTTACGCGTGCTACGTAAAGTAGAAAACATTGTACGTGAAGAAATGGACAAAGCTGGCGCCATTGAAATGCTAATGCCTGTTATTCAACCTGCTGATTTGTGGGAAGAGTCTGGTCGTTGGAATGAATTTGGTCCTGAGCTTATGCGCTTTACAGACCGTCATAACCGTACGTTTGCACTTGGCCCAACACACGAAGAAGTTATTACAGATTTTGTTCGTAAAGAAATAAGCAGCTACAAACAACTACCGGTTACTTTATACCAAGTACAAACTAAAGTACGCGACGAACGTCGTCCTCGCTTTGGGGTAATGCGTGCTCGTGAATTTACAATGAAAGATGCCTACTCTTTTCACTTAAGTGAAGAGTGTTTAGATGCAACTTATCAAGCAATGCACAAAGCATACTGTAACATTTTTGAGCGTTTAGGCCTTGATTACCGCCCTGTTATAGCCGATACAGGCTCTATTGGTGGTAGCGTATCGCATGAGTTTCATGTACTTGCTGAATCGGGCGAAGATGCCATTGCATTTAGTGATGGTAGTGATTACGCCGCTAACATTGAAAAAGCTGAAGCACTGGCACCTATTGAAGCTCGCCCTGAAGCATCAAAAGAGCTAAAAGCGTTTCCAACACCTGACGCTAAAACTATTAACGAGCTTAAAAAACACTACGGTGTTAAGCCACATCGCGGTGTTAAAACGTTAATTGTTTATGGTACGCCTGATGAAAATGAAGTACGTGGTTTAGTTGCCTTAGTACTTCGTGGCGATCACGAATTAAATGAACTAAAAGCTGAAAAACACCCATTAGTAGACTCTCCGCTTGAAATGGCAACAGAGGCGGATATTGTTGCTGCTATTGGCGCAAAGCCTGGCTCATTAGGCCCTGTTGGCTTATCAATGCCTATTATTGTTGATAGAACAGCTAACATACTTGCTGATTTTGTTGCCGGTGCAAATAAAGACGACGAGCATTACAGCGGTATTAACTGGGATCGTGACGTAACTGATTACGACGTTGCTGATATTCGTAATATTGTTGAAGGCGATATGAGCCCATGTGGTGAAGGTACTTTGCAAATTAAACGCGGTATTGAAGTTGGGCATATTTTCCAACTTGGCACTAAATACTCAGAAGCCATGAAAGCCGGCGTGTTAAACGAAGGTGGTAAAAACCAAACAATGACTATGGGTTGTTACGGTATTGGTGTTTCACGTATTGTTGCCGCTGCTATTGAGCAGAACAACGATCAATACGGGATCATTTGGCCAAAATCAATCGCGCCATTCGATTTAGCAATTGTTCCAATGAACATGCACAAATCGCATCGTATTCCTGATATTGCAAATAACCTTTACCAAGGTTTAAAAGATGCAGGTCTTGATGTGTTATTTGATGATCGTAAAGAGCGCCCTGGCGTTATGTTTAATGACATGGAGCTAATCGGTGTGCCATTTACGCTAGTAATTGGTGAGCGTAACCTTGACGAGAATAAAGTTGAGCTTAAAAACCGCCGTACAGGTGAAAAGCTAATGATTGATATCGATACAGCAATTGATGCAATTAAAGCAGCCGTTAAAGGTTAATAACACCCACGCTTAGAGCAGACTATAAGGCCGCATTTAAAATGCGGCCTTTTTTATGCGCAATTAATAGCAATGCGTAATGGTAGCTTATCATCAAATCACCTTTCCTAAGGCGCATTGAACTCGTGGGTTGAAATTTGTTCAATCTAGGGGCGATTTAATCGCAGCGCGAAGTTTGTAACCTAGTAGACTCGATAACTGCTCCTGCGTTATTCTACTGACTTACATCCATGTAAGAATAAGTAAAAGCCGAGCAAAGCTTCCGCGTCCTGCTTACGCCCCTTACCGACATCCATGGAGGCAACAAAGAGTTAATAGTCCCTATAAAGAACTCAAAGGGCAGCGCATGTTTGGCATTTATACTGCGTTATCGCCTATTTATGGGGAATAACCACGCTACATATGCTCTTCCTTGCCTAAAAACCTAACAGCCTGCTGTAAAATCAATCACGAAAGGTCAACACGCCCTAGCTCTATATAAGTATTTTAATTGCATGACTTTGTATAAATTGTCATAGAGGCTTCGCTAAAGTGTCTCATAAGTGTCATTGGGTTTATCTACAGTGTTAATTATTACACTATGGATAACGGGCATGACAAACAATCAACAGCGTAAGAAACAACACTACCCTACTATTTGGATATCAGATGTTCATTTAGGTTACAAAGACTGTAAAGCCGATTATTTGCTCGATTTTTTAAACTCGGTAGAATCCGACACACTTTATTTAGTGGGTGATATTATTGATTTATGGTCGATGAAAAGACAGTTTTATTGGCACCCTTCGCACTATCAAGTATTGAGCTGTATACAACAAAAAGCAGTTAATGGTACACGCGTCATTTATATACCCGGTAATCATGACGAAACGTTTAGGAACTATATAAATCAAACGTTATTTAGTATTGAAATCCACCAGCAGTTTATTCACACCACTAAAGCTAATAAACGTTTTTTACTCGTACACGGTGATGATTTTGATTCCGCGACACGCTATAACAAACTTATTAGTATCGCGGGCGATGCAGGATACGACTTTTTATTATTTTTAAACCGCTGGACCAATCGTATTCGAAAGCTATTTGGTGGTAATTACTACTCGCTTGCATCATGGATAAAAGCTCGCGTACACAAAGCACGTGAAGCAATTAAAGCCTTCGAAGATGCCGCAATTCATGAAGCTAAAAAGCAAAACGTAGACGGTATTATTTGTGGACACATTCATCATCCCAAAATAAAAATTGATGACGGAATTATGTATTGTAACGATGGAGATTGGATTGAGAGCTGTACAGCGCTAGTAGAGCAGCAAGATGGAAAAATTGAATTACTACATTGGTCAGACACACAATCCGTACTCGATAGCGCCGACATAACAAAGTTAAATATATCAACGGATGCTAAACCAAAAAAATCAGCTGCATAAGCAGCTGATTCTCAATTAATAACTATTAACTTAGCCAGGTGATTAACTTATCTTTTAGCGTTCTTGGCTTGATTGGTTTAGTAATATAGTCGTTCATGCCTGCAGTTAAACAACGCTCTCTATCACCTTCCATCGCGCTTGCTGTCATAGCAATAATAGGAATGTGTGTGTAATCGACTCCGGCTTTACTATTTCTGATTTCACTTGTTGTATCGTACCCATTTAGATTAGGCATTTGGCAGTCCATTAAAATTACATCAAAGGATTGTTCTGTGTTTTCTCTCAATGCTTCTAATGCTTCTACGCCATCTGATGCACAGGTGATTTTTACTTTAGTTCGTTTTAAAATCGCCTTAGCTACTTCAATGTTTATCATATTATCGTCTACTAATAATATATGATAAGCAGAAAGGTCAGGCTCTACTTGTTCTTCTGCTAAGCCCTTGGGTGGCGCTATAATACAGTCATTACTAGCACCAAATAAGCTGGCTAACTTATAGCTGAATTGATCTTGGGTAAGCGGTTTATTTAAAATATGGCTACCTTCAGGTAACACCATTTTAGTTGGTTTATCGGTCACCATGTCGCGTAAAATTAAAACATACTTTTTATTAAACTGTTTACAGTAATTAATAAGGGCATCAATTTGAGGGTGCTCATCATCAATCAATAATAAGTCAGCCTCAAATTCTTTATGCTCACTAAAGTAGTCGAGTCTTATAATGTTTTCTGCATTCACTTTACAAGTTAATAGCAACAAATCGCACACATTTTGATAGACATTATCGCGCGCTATTAATGCAGCTACGCTAATGCTAGTAGCAAGTTCAATACCTGTATTTAGTTTTTTCTCTTGTGCGACGTGTAGCTCAACCGTTGCTGTAAATGTACTACCAACGCCCTTTTCACTTATAACAGTGATATTACCACCCATTAACTGAGCGAGCTTTTTACATATAGATAAACCTAAGCCTGTACCACCAAAGTGGCGGGTTGTGCTTGAGTCTTCTTGTGTAAACACTTCAAATAGTTTGTCTATGTTCTCTGGTGCTATACCAATACCAGTGTCTTTTATTGTAAAGCTCATTAATAACTTTGAGTCGGTAATATACTTAGAACCAATTGTTAAACTTACTTCACCTCGGTGAGTGAATTTAAAAGCATTATTAACTAAGTTAATTAAAATTTGTTTAAGGCGATGGCTGTCGCCAATAACCATTCTGTCTACTACATCTTTAGTATCTAAAAATACTTCAAGACCTTTGCGCTGGCCCTGTAACGCTAAAGAGCTAATCATATCGCTACATACTGTAACAACATCAAATGTATGATTATCAATATCAAGCTTACCCGCTTCTATTTTCGAAAAATCGAGAATATCGTTAATCAAGTTCATCAGTGAGTTAGCACTGCTGTTGGCTAGTTTTAGGTAATGATATTGTTGTTCGCTTAAGCCATCTTCTTTGAGCATTTCAAGCATACCCAAAACGCCATTCATCGGTGTACGGATTTCGTGAGATATATTTGCTACAAAATCACTTTTTGCTTGGCTTGCTGCTAATGCTTGATCAATTGCGCGCTCTAGCTCAACAGTCCTTTGTGATACTTTTAGCTCCAAAGTACTGTTCAAACCTTCAAGCTCTGATTGAGTGTTTTTTAAGGAGCTAATATTTCTTAAAATAGCCGCTACTTGATAACGGTTATTGTATACATCAAAAATACTGCTGAGCGTAATTGAAAAGTATTGTTTATTGCCATAACCATCTGTGTAGATAGCTTCAAACGGCATTTTTGACCCGTTTGAAATAGTCTCTTCTATACAGTTGTTATCGACTTCATTTAAGTTAAATAAAGAGACAAAGTCAGGACTAACACCTGTAATTGAAGTACCAAAAACCTCTTTAGCCGTGCTGTTAAAGTGAACAATTTCGCCAGTTTGCTCAATTGTAAAAATAGCATCCAGTGAGTTTTCAATTACTTTATTATTTTGCTCTTTTAACGAATTAATTAACAATTTACGGTTGATGAAACGTTGGTATAAAAAGGCAATAATTAAAAATATACCAAAAAACATGAGTAGCATAACAATAAAGTTTTGACGCCTTTCACTAACCTTTGCTAACAATGTTTTAGTATTAACACTTACACCAAGCTCTAAAGGTAACATCGCAATATCACCCTCAAGCGAAATACGTTTTTTTAATGTATAAGAAATTGGGTAATTACTTAGCGGTAAAGTACCTTGCTCTAGCATTGTGGTTGCAGCGGAAAATTCTTCAGTCCACGTTTTCGCTTTATTAAATTCAAATCCGAAGCGTAGTTGAGAGTTTGGATGATATAGAAATTCACCTTCATTATTCATGAGGTAAATGTGTGTTCCATCTGGTGATTCAACCGTTAAACTTTTTATTAATTTATCAGCAAAGTAGTTAGTGACTAATATTGCAAATATCTTATTTTTTTCATCAAAAACAGGCTTAGCTACACGAAAAGTACTTATATAGGGTTCTTGTATCTGCCCATTTTCACGGTTGTAGTTAATTGGAGAAATATAAACACTTTTATTATCGAGCATGCTCGCTTTTATCATGTAATCGCGTTGACCTTTTTTTTGTAATTGCAGGCCTTGCAGTCGATTAATTTCCCCTAGCTGGTTTCGATCAACCCTGACAACTTCTTGTCCACCATCTGCGAGAATAATATAGCGAGCCTGAAGTATGCTGTCATCTGTGCGCATAAAACCACTAAAAATGCTCGCTAAGCGTTCTTCCCAAACGTCAATGTGCGTGCCTAACAAGGGATCAATTTTCTTATTTTCAGTGGCGCGAGTAATGCCTTTAATCGGGGGGGTAGCGTCTAAAAAGCGAATAGCGGTAACACTATCTTTGAGATGGTTTTTTAGTGAAAGGCTTTTTGTTTCAAGCTCACGTTTTAATTCTATTTGAGCTGAATGGTAAACATCACTTCTTACTTTTTGATCAAACAAATATAGAGAAGGCAAAGCTATAAGAACAAATATTATTGTTGCAACGAGCATTAATTTATTATTTTTTGTTACATTCAACAAAATATTTCTTTTTAACATTTACCTTCACCATAAATTTTTATTGTTATTAGTATAGAGCATTAACGAAAGAATTGGACCATCTAACTAATCAGTTATCGTTATAATTTTTATAATAAAAAGACTAAATCATTAGTTTTATTTAAAGCTCACTCTCTATATGAATTATAAATGAATGAGAGTACCCATATCGACTTACACAGACTATAAAATAGTTGTTTCAACCGATTATCTTTTTAAAATATAAAAGGTAGCCATTGCTACCTTTTATATATTTTTAGAGTGCTAAATCTATATTATCTAAATAGTACATCTTCTCTGTTAAACCATTTAACGCAAAATGCCAGTAGCCCGGCCGCAATGATTGCAGTAGCTAAAAATATTAAACCCACAAATGTGTAATCAACAGTCCCTTTTACTATTTCTTTAATCGCTAAAGCCACGTTTGTAACAGGAATGAATGCTGTTTTAGCAGTAAGCTCCATATTTGGCATTATTGAAATAATAATAGGGAAAAATACACCCATGCTAAGCGGAGCCATGTAGTTTTGCGCTTCTTTAAACGTACGCGCATAAATAGATATAGCTAAAGCTAAGGCTGAGAATATAGCAGCCACAGGTAGTAGCAGTACAAATATCATCAGTAAATCGGTAACTGCTAACGTACTAAACGCGGCTTTAATAAAATCAAGATCAGCAAATGCTAACGCCAGTGCTATCCAACAGCCCATACTCAAGACCGTTATGGTTGTGGAGGCAATGGATGTAGTTAACAAAGTTATAAATTTACCAAGCACTAGCTCTGTGCGCGTAATAGGTGTAAGTAGGAGTGTTTCTAGCGTGCCGCGTTCTTTTTCGCCAGCGCCTAAATCAATAGCTGGGTAAGTAGCCCCCATTAGTACTAATGGTATAAGTAAGTAAGGTAAAAACCCGCCAATTTTTTCGCCAAGGTTTTCACGTTTATCGGCTGTATCTACTTTAATGACTTCAATTGGATTAAGAATGGATTTTTGAACAGACTCTTCAATACCAAAACTGATTAGCTTTTGAGTTTGTAGCACGTCACTGTATTCTTTTGCGAGCTCTTTAACGCGTTCGAATAAAAAATTGATAGATTTTGAATCGTTAAATACAACCTGCCACTGGCTTTGTTCACCTTTATCTAGTGTTTGCTCAGCATGGCTTGGTAAATAGATACCCATATCGATATCGCCAGCTATAACGCCAGCTTTAAGCTCTTCAATGTTATTAAAGGTTTTAGTGCCTTTATAAAGCTCAAAACTTTTGTGATAAAACACTTTATCAGTAAACTCTTGTGCGTATTCACCATTAATAATGGCATACGTATTTACTTTTTGTTCTGCATCCATCGCTGCTTGCGAGCTTATAAATGCCATTACAGCAAACAATAACGGAAAAATTGCTACAGGGAGCGCAACAACAAATAATAGCGTTTTTTTGTCGCGTAATAACTCTCTTAATTCCTTTTTAAATACCTCAAACATCATGTTTCTCCGTTAATATGTTCATAAACGCTTGATTAAGCTCATCACTATTACCTGCTTGTTTAAATTCATCTACTGTTCCGTCAAAGCAGCTAATACCTTCGTTAATTACAGCGACTCGGTCACATAAGAGTGCAACTTCATCTAAATGATGGGTAGAAAAAATAACAGGAGTACCTTGCGCTTTTAAGCCCTTAATAAATTGAATAACGGTTTGCGTGGTCATTATATCGAGCCCCGTTGTTGGCTCATCAAGCACCACTACTGCTGGGCGATGTACAACAGCACGAGCGATATTCGCTTTTTGTTTCATACCAGTTGATAGATTTTCAGCGCGTTTATCTACAAATTTATGCATATCAAGCAATGTAAATAGCTCATCACAACGCGATGCAATATCGCTTTTGCTCATACCGTGAAGCTTTGCAAAATACTCTATGTTTTCTTTTACAGTTAAACGGCCATACAAACCGGTAGAGCCTGATAAAAAACCGATAGACTTACGCCCTAATAACGGTTTTTTTACAATGTCATTTCCAGCAATCGTTATTGAACCTTCATCGGGCTTTAATGCGGTTGATATCATTCTAAGTGTTGTTGTTTTACCTGCGCCATTGGGTCCTAGTAATCCAAGTACCTCACCCTTCGCGCAGCTAAAGCTTACGTCTCGTACTGAATGAAAATAGTCTTTATCTTCACGAGGATCGATGTCGTCTATTTTATTTTTTTTGTGATCTTTAGTTAGCTTAAATTTCTTTTTAAGCCCAGCAACTTCTATCATGTTCGCATCCTTCGTTTCGCCCTAAAATAATCTGTATTGTTATAAAAAGAGTCGTCTTTGTTTTCATCATGCCAGCCAGGCACGCCTAATAACGGCAGTGGTGAAAGCTGTTTGTTATCGGCTAAGCAGTTATCTATTTTAATCATCTCATAAAGGGCTTGGTCTAGGTACTGATATTGAGTAACTAAATCTTTACAAAATGTTTCATCTGGTACACAAACAAACAATGCTTTACCCGTTAAACCTATATAAGGCTTGGTGAGCATTTCATAATTAGCATGGCCAAACATAAACGCTTTAATGCTTTTTCCCCATTCACTTTTATGCTCAACAAATGCTTTTTTCCATTGGTGATCGCGAAGCAATTCTTGCCATTTAGTATCGCTTATTGCCAATACCACACCACATTCGTCAAAGAGCGTTAATGCATTACGATGTTTGGTACGCTTTTGCAAACCATGTTCAGCTATATCTTGCACATGACGCTGGTTAATAAGCGCTTTCGTTTTAGGAAATAAACACCAAATAAAGCCACCAAACAAGTCATGCCAATTCTCACTGCGCGTAGGTACAACACCCGTTTCAAAAATAACTTGTTCGTAATAACGATCGCCAAAATCTACCTTTGCATCATCTTCAAAAGTAATAGGAATATTATTCGCATTAATAGCGGTTAAAAATGGAGAAAACCACTGCGGAGCCGGCCAATCAGTTAGTTCGTTAACTTTAAATAGCTCACGTAAGTGCGAAAATGCACCGGTTTCTAAACTACTGATTTGCCACTGCTCGGGGGGAGTAAAACGCTTCATTTAAACCTTTAACAATTTATGCCTATAATTTACGAGAAGTTTACCGCAAAAACTGGTTCTACTTAATAGAAGTTAATATACTAATCACAACTTAAAACAAAAAAGAGCTGACATGAAACATTATTTCTCTCTCACACTTCTCGCTACTGCTGTTTTAGCAGGTTGCGCAACAACAAGTACTACACCTACTGATGTAACAAATGGTTATAACAGTATTCAAGCTGATGAATTGGCAAAACATGTAAAAGTACTCGCATCAGACGAATTTGGTGGTCGTGCTCCTTCATCACCTGGCGAAAAGCTAACGCTTGATTATTTAACTGCGCAGTTTAAAGCCCTAGGTTTAGAGCCAGGTAATGGCGACAGCTACTTACAAGAAGTTCCACTTGTGTCACTTGAGGCTGATGCAAACATGGTATTAAGTATTGGTGGTAAAGACTATCAATACAAAAAAGACATGGTTATGGGTAGCAGCCGCATAAGCGCACAAGAAGGCATAGAAAATTCTGAACTTGTATTTGTGGGCTACGGCGTTAACGCACCTGAATACAATTGGAATGATTACGAAGGATTAGACGTTAAAGGCAAAACGGTTGTAATGCTGGTTAACGATCCAGGTTTTGCAACAAAAGACCCTGCTTTATTTACTGGCGACGCGATGACCTATTATGGTCGTTGGACTTACAAATATGAAGAAGCGAGTCGACAAGGTGCCGCTGGTGCAATTATTATTCATGAAACAGCACCTGCTTCTTACCCGTGGTCGGTTGTTGAAAACTCGTGGAGCGGCGAGCAGTTTGGTTTTCAAAAAGAAAACAACAACATGGACCGTGTAGCCGTTGAAGGCTGGGTTACAACTGACGTAGCAAAAGAGCTCTTTACTAAAGCAGGTTTAGATTTTGATACCGTTAAAACAAATGCTGCTAAAGGTGCTTACCATGTTGATATGGGCGATTTAACTGCTTCTGTTAATGTTAAAAATACGATTAAAAAATCAGTGTCGTATAACTTTATTGCCACTTTACCTGGTAGTGAGAAACCAGATGAGCATGTTATTTACTCGGCTCATTGGGATCACTTAGGTACAGATAAAACACGTAAAGGCGATCAAATTTATAACGGTGCTCACGACAATGCAACGGGTACCGCTGGGCTAATTGAAGTAGCTGAAGCCTTTACTAAACTACCTAAGCACCCTAGCCGCTCAATGACATTTTTAGCGGTAACTGCTGAAGAGCAAGGCTTATTAGGTTCTAAATACTATGCGGCAAATCCAGTAATTGCAGCGGATAAAACAGTCGCTAACATAAACATGGATAGCTTAAATTTATTAGGCAAAGTAAAAGACATGAATGTGGTTGGTATAGGTAAATCACAAATGGATAAGTTTTTAGAAACTGCAGCTAAAGAGCAAGGCAGAACAATATCAGGCGATCCTAAACCGTCATCTGGTGGCTATTACCGCTCTGATCACTTTGCATTCGCTAACATGGGTATTCCGGCTATGTACGCAGGTGGCGGCACCGTCGCTGCTGATGAAGAAACGGCTAATTACCGTAAACGTATGAGCTTAGTACTTCGCGGTTGTTACCATCAACCATGTGACCGTTACCGTGATGAATGGGATTTATCGGGTGCTGTTCAAGACTTACAATTATTTTATAAGGTAGGTTTTGATATTTCTGAAACAGAACAGTGGCCAACCTGGAATACAAACTCTGAATTTCAGCGTAAGTAGTTCTATTTAATCACAGCCTAAAATTTAAGTTTAAACTAATTTGAGTTTAGCTATCGAAAAACTCAAACAGAGTAATCGATTTAAATAGATGCAAATGATATTGATTATCATTTAATTAAAATATACAGTGTGACCTAGTCAATTTATTAGGTCGCATTGTATGATTTCACTTCCTCACATTGGTTTTATTACTCCTGCCTCAAAACGATTTTTGAGCCAAAATAAACGCTTACTGCTGCCTTTATTTATTTTAACTTGCCTTGCAATACCGCAATTACGCGAAATAACAATGACCGCACTCAGTGATGCATTTTTTCAAGTAAGTGTGTTTGTTGCTGCTACCCTTTTAATTTATTACTACGCTATAGAACACTTACCTCAATTAGAGCTTAGTTATTTAAGTGCCAAGTCCCCTATTTTAGAAATTAGCTTTGCAGCGGTTTTAGGTGCATTACCTGGCTGTGGTGGCGCTATTATTGTGGTTACTCAATTTACGAAAGGCCAAGCAAGCTTTGGTGCTATTGTTGCTGTGCTAACAGCTACAATGGGAGATGCAGCATTTTTATTACTTGCTACCCGCCCTACTGAAGGCTTGTTAATTATGGGAATAGGGTTAGTTGTGGGTACATTTAGTGGTTTACTGGTTAATACAATACACAAAAAAGACTTTTTACGCCCAACAGTGCAAGAACAAAAGCACCAAATTAAAATACTCTCAACTAACATTATTAAAATCAGTAAACCGGTTTGGATGGTAGCAATTATCCCAAGCCTTATAATTGCCTTTTTGATTGCGTTTAATGTTGATTTTGCACAGTTTGGTTCAAACACAAGCACTGTAATTACACTATTTGGTGCATTAATGGCTTTATTTATTGTTAGTATTTGGGCACTTTCGTCAAGAGGTGAAAGCTATCAAGAAGTAACGTCAGAAGACGATGCATGTAACCCTCCTTCTAAAATAATAAAAGTATTACAAGATACCCATTTTGTTACGGCATGGGTTGTAGCCTCTTTTATGCTATTTGAGATTTTGGTTAACATTGCCGGACTTGATTTAAAAACGTGGTTTGTACATTACGCCTATTTAGCCCCATTAATTGCAGTGCTTATTGGATTTTTACCCGGCTGTGGCCCGCAAATAATTGTTACAACGCTTTATATTCAAGGCATTATTCCCTTTAGTGCTTTAGCAGGAAACGCAATTTCTAACGATGGTGATGCGTTATTCCCAGCAATAGCAATGGCGCCCAAAGCTGCAGTTATAGCTACACTTTATACGTCTATTCCCGCATTAATAGTTGGTTATGGATTGTATTTTTTTGCTGAAATTTAAAAAATGAGATTTAAAAACGCAAAAAAGCTCAGCAATTGCTGAGCTTTTAACATGTTAAGTTATTCTTACTTATACAGTAGTTGGTTCTGCTGCTAATTCTTTTGGATTTGGACCAAAATCGTTCTCGCCTTCGTGCGAATCTTGCGCAAGAAAAACAATTAAAACAATCCAACCGATGATTGGTACTAACCAAAGTAACTGCCACCAGCCTGAACGGCCTGTGTCATGAAGACGACGTGCACCCGCACTTAAGCCAGGAATTAATAGCGCTAAGCTATAAATAGAGCCAATGAACATTGTACCTAGTACACCATCAATCGCATTACAAACTACTGAAAAAATGAAGTTAAATAATATAAACATCCAATATGCTTTACGACGATTACGGCCTGAAAAATCTGCGTAGCTACGCAACGCGTTCATATAATGTTCCATGAAATTTCCTTAGTGTTATTTTTTATATTCCCTAACGGGGTTAATCTAATTACTTTTTAGTAACATTTGTATCTTAATTAAAAACAGCTCAAATTAAAACAAAAAACCAGCTAAAAGCTGGTTTTTATTACATATTAACAATTTAGCTATTAACTCATAGCCATCATCATTGCTGATGGATTTTCTAAGTACGATTTCCATAAATTATTAAAACGAGCAATAGTGCCCCCATCAATAACACGATGATCCCCAGACCAACTCACTTGCATAATAGCTTTACTTACAACTTGCCCACTTTCGTCAAAACGCGGTAAATACTGTAATTTACCAAGCGCAACAATTGCCACTTCTGGTTTATTAATTATAGGGGTCGCAATAGTGCCGCCAATCGCACCAATGTTAGAGATGCTAATTGTCCCACCTTTTAAATCATCCGGTGCAACACGCCCTTCTCGCGCTGAATGAGTTAACCTGGTTAAATCATTTGCCACATCAACAATGCTCTTACTCTGGCACGATTTAATATTAGGCACTAACAAGCCAATTTTAGAATCAACCGCAATACCAATATTATGATCGTTATAATAGGTAAGCTCTGAGCATTCATCGTTCACTTTTGAATTAAGTACAGGGTACTCTTTCATTGCTAGCGACAATGCTTTTACAAAAAATGGCATCATAGTGAGCTTTACGCCTTGTGCTTTGTACTGCTCTTTTAAAGAACTACGCAAAGCTATAAGCTGCGTTAAGTCTATTTCATCACTAAACGTAAAGTGCGGAATAGTTGAAACCGACGCTACCATTTGCTTGGCCATGGCCGCTTTAATGCCTTTAATTTGCTCGACTCTTACGCCACCGCTATGATTCTGCGTTTGGTTTTGTACTGCACTTTGAGAAGCATCGCTATCAAGCGGTGAAGTATCAATAGTATTTGGCACTTCGCCTTTTACAAACTCTTCAATATCTTGCTTGTAAATACGTCCATTTTTACCACTACCTGGTACACAGGTTAAATCAACATCTAGTTCACGTGCTTTTCGACGAACCGCAGGCGATGCCACCGCTTTTTGATTGATAACTTTAGCAGCTTGCTGCGTTTTAACAGGGGCAACATTTTCAGCGACGGCATTAGTTTGAGCCTTTACGACCGCTTGGTTTATATCAACATTTGGTTTTGCTGCACTGCCTGCAATTGTCATTTGAAACAACGGGCTATGTACTTTGGCTATTTCGCCTTTTTGATAATATAACTTTTGTACAGTGCCTGTATATTTTGCCGGAATTTGTACTAATGCTTTGTCGGTCATTACGTCACAAACCGCTTGGTCTTCTTCTATTTCGTCGCCTTCAGCAACTAACCAATCAACAATCTCACACTCAACAATACCTTCACCAATATCCGGTAATATAAAGTCCTCAACCACATCAGCTGCATCATTAGTTTTATTTCCAGCTTGTACTGGCTCTTGTACTACTTCATTGCTAATGCTTTCACCTGCTACATCCATAGCAAATAAAGGAGCGTGTACCTTAGCAATCTCTCCTTTTTGATAATATAACTTTGAAATTACGCCATCATGCACTGCCGGAATTTGTACTAATGCTTTGTCTGTCATAACATCGCAAATTGGCTGATCCTCAGATACGGTATCGCCTTCTTGTACTAGCCACTCAACTACTTCGCATTCAACAATGCCTTCACCAATATCGGGTAATATAAAATCTTTAGCCATGGTAACCCCTAAAAATCCATTGATTGTTTAATTGCAGCCAACACTTTTAGTGCATCCGGTACGTATTCTTTTTCAAGTGCCAGCGGGTATGGGGTATCTAGACCACATACACGTAAAATTGGCGACTCTAAATGCAAGAAACACTCTTGTTGTATTGTTGCTGCTATCTCTGCACCAAAGCCATTGGTTATAGGCGCTTCATGACTCACGATTAAACGGCCGGTTTTAGTAACCGATTTAGCAATCGTTTCAACATCCCAAGGTAAAATACTACGAAGGTCAATTACTTCACAGCTTATACCTTGCTCGCTTGCTTGCTTTGCTGCATCTTCAATAATTTCCATTTGAGCACCCCACGCTAAAAGCGTAATATCACTACCCTCAAGTACTACTTCAGCCGTGCCTAATTCAATACTATAATCTTCTTCTGGCACTTCGCCAATTGATGCACGATATAAACGCTTAGGCTCAAAAAATATGACCGGGTTATCGTCTTTAATTGATGCACGTAATAATCCTTTAGCTTGATAAGGGTTACGCGGTACAACTACTTTCAAACCTGGTGTGTGCGCAAAATACGCTTCGGGTGATTGTGAATGGTACAAACCACCGGCAATGCCACCGCCGTAGGGCGTACGAATAGTTAAGTTACCGACATTAAATTCATTACCACTGCGATAACGAAACTTAGCGGCTTCATTTACTATTTGATCAAACGCTGGAAAAATATAATCAGCAAATTGAATTTCTGCTAATGCAGGCGCACCAAAAGCCGCTAAACCATTAGCAAAACCTAAAATACCTTGCTCGGTTAAAGGCGTATTAAAAACACGATGTTTACCGTACTTCTCTTGCAAGCCAGATGTTGCTCTAAATACACCACCGAAGTAACCAACATCTTCACCAAAAATACAGGCTTGAGGATGCTCATTCATCGTAATATCGAGAGCAGAGTTAATTGCGTGGAGCATGTTCATTTTAGCCATTACTTAATTCTCCCTGCGGTTACTGGGTAAGCATCTGGATGCTGTTTTATATGTTCTTTTAGTTGCTCGTACTGGCGTTGCAATAATGGAATTGGTGTATCGTAAACGTCAGATACCAGTTCTTCTAAAGCGGGCTTCGCAACAACTTCAGCACGTTTAAGCGCTGCTAAAATTTCTTCACGAATCGACTCTTTTGCTTTTAAATCGTCTTCTTCGTTTAACCAGTCTTGCTTGACCAGCCATTTTCTAAATTTATCAATAGGACACGTTTGATGATTCGCTTCTTCATCTTTAGAACGATAACCACTTGGATCGTCTGACGTAGAATGCGCTCCTAAACGATAAGCAATCGATTCAATAAGTACAGGCTCACCTTGTGTTGAAGCTATTTCGCGTGCTTTTTTAGTCGCCGCATAAACAGCAAGTGCATCGGTGCCATCAACACGAATTGTTTTAATACCATAACCCACTCCACGAGAGGCAATACCATCGCCTTTAAACTGCTCATCAGCAGGGGTAGATATGGCATAACCGTTATTACGTGCAAAAAATATAACCGGCGCTCTGTGAACCGCTGCCATATTTAAACCGGCATGAAAGTCACCTTCAGATGCAGCACCTTCACCAAAATAACAAATGGTTACATTATCAATTGTGCTGGAAAGCTCGCCTGTTTTAGCGTCGATGTGCTTTATTTTTTGGCCATATGCATAACCTGTTGCCTGTGGTATTTGCGTACCCAATGGCGATGAGATCGTCATGTAGTTTAGCGCTTTAGACCCATAATGAATGGGCATTTGACGACCTTTGCCTAAATCCAATTCATTTGAAAACATTTGGTTCATAAATTGATCAAGCGTAAAGCCACGATAATGCAGTGCTGCCTGTTCACGATATTGAGCCATGATCATATCGTCTTGATCAAGTGCAGCAGCAGAGGCTGTAACTGCGGCTTCTTCGCCTAGGCATTGCATATAAAAGCTAACACGGCCTTGGCGCTGCGCGCCTTGCATACGTTCATCTAACAAACGTATAAAACGCATTGTTTCATATAACTTAATAGCGGTATGTTTTGAAATATCAGGTGCGGTTGCACTAGGA
>Ga0209309_10002220_pt1 | contig 18013 bp, 15 predicted proteins | sample COGITO_mtgs_1204_2_FD_184807 | JGI IMG/M metagenome (GOLD analysis project Ga0209309, IMG submission 184807) | Pelagic marine microbial communities from North Sea - COGITO_mtgs_120412 (SPAdes) (version 2) | ecosystem: Environmental > Aquatic > Marine > Epipelagic ... | reverse complement strand
AAACAGTTAGCGGAATATCGCAATGTTTTGATGATGGTTCCTATGATTTATTCAATCTATTAGTTGGAGAATTCGATCGCACAGGAACTTGGGAAAATCCAAATTCAGTAGGAAATTTAGACGGTAGTACTTTAGACTTAGGTTCATTTGAGAATGATTTAGGTACATATACTTTTAATTATGTTATTGCAGGGAACTGTCCTTCAACAACAACTGTACAATTAACTATAGATGATACTTGTATTGTATTGGCATGTAACTTAGATGATATAAAAGATAGTATCTCTAAAGCTGTGACGCCTAATGGGGATGGATTTAATGACTTCTTTACAATTGGTGTTGATCTTGATTGCGGATTTAACTTTAATGTCCAGATATTCAATAGATGGGGTGCAGAAGTATATTCTATGAAAAATTATCAGGATAACTGGGATGGATTCTCCACTAAATCAGTTACTAGTTCAAATCAATTACCTTCTGGAACTTACTATTATATAGTAGAAATTATCGGAGCTAGTTTCGAACCAATTCAAGGATACATCTACTTAGGAACTAAATAAAGCTAAAAACATGAAACATTTCTATATAATAATATCGATATTTTTTATTAGCCTTTTTACATCAAATGCTCAGCAATTGCCGCAGTTCACACAATACATGTATAACACCATATCTATAAATCCTGCATATGCCGGAAGCAGAGATGGGTTTTCTTTAACCGCGTTGAACAGAAACCAATGGGCAGGCTTAAGTGGAGGACCAGTAACTCAGACATTGTCTATCAATACACCTCTTACCAATGAGAAAATAGGTATTGGTCTATCTGTAATTAATGATAAAGCGGGTTACGAAAAATACACTTATGTATATGGGGATTTTTCTTATACTATAAATGTAGGAGCTAATACCACTCTAGCATTCGGTTTAAAAGGTGGGATGAGCTATTATGATTTAGATGAAGATCTTTTTGTTGAACCATCTGTACTGACTGATCCTTTTTTCAACGATCAATTTAATAAATGGACACCTAACTTTGGTGCGGGTCTATATTTATCTTCTCAAGAATGGTACGTTGGCCTTTCTGCTCCTAAGTTAATAAATAACGATAATAACGATTTTAATCAATATGTTGCTCTAGAGCAGGTACACTATTACCTTACCGGAGGATATGTTTTTGATCTTAGCGATACTTGGAAATTAAGACCTACGGCTTTGCTAAAAGCAACTAAGGGTGCTCCCCTATCTTTTGATATGTCCGGAACGGTTATATTTGATGAAAAATTATATTTGGGAGCTACTTATAGAATAGACGATGCAGTTGGAGCATTTGTAGATTTTCAAATCTTACCACCATTGCGTATTGGTTATGCATATGAATATTCAGTTTCAGATCTTAGACCTTATACTTCTGGATCCCATGAAATATTATTAATTTTAGAATTAAGATCTAGAAACACTAAATATAAGTCTCCAAGATTTTTCTAATCCTAAATAAAACTATTATGAAGAATTTCAACTATTTAATACTTCTATTGTTTATTGGAAATAGTTTTATGGCTTCTGCACAAAATGGAAAACAAAAGAAAGCCGATAAATTATATAACGATCTCGCTTATATTGAAGCTGTAGATGTTTATAAAGAACTTGTAGAGAAAGATTTTAATACAGTTTATAATAAAGGCCAATTAGGCGATAGCTATTTAAAACTTCGAAGTCCAGAAAATGCAGTGTTTTATTATGCCGATGTAGTAAAAGACACTACAGTTTCTCCTGAATTCTATTTTAAATATGCACAAGCATTAAGAGGAGTAAAACGCTATGACGAATCTAAAGAATGGTTAAGAAAATATAGAACGGTCGGGAAAAATAAGGCTGAAATAGATGAAATACTCTCTAAAAATATTGCAGATTTCAAGATCAAAGAAAATTATAAGCTAGAAAAAGTAAAATTTAATTCTAGTTTTAGTGATTTTGGAGCTTACGAGCACAATGGAGTACTTTATTATGTTTCTGCAAAAGATGACGGAATGTCTAAAAGAAATAAAGTCTATTCTTGGAATGGAGAGCCTTTTTTAGATGTTTATGAGGTAGATGTAAATATGGAGACCAGTTCTTCAGCAAAAGGAGAAATTAATACCGTTTTACATGAAGGTCCTTTAAGTATTACTAAGGATGGGAAATACATGTATTTTACAAGAAATAATTACCTGAACAATAAAGAGGGTAAAAAAGATAAAAATCAAACAAACAATCTAAAACTTTACAGAGCAACTAATAATAGCAATACTTGGGGAGAAGTAATGGAACTTCCATTTAATGACAATAGTTATTCTGTAGGAAATCCAAGTCTTTCCACAGATGGTAAAATTTTATATTTTGTTTCAGATATGCCAAATGGGTTTGGTGGGTCCGATTTATATAAAGTAACAATATTAGAAAATAACACTTTTGGAACTCCAGTAAATCTTGGAAATAAGATTAACACTAGCTTAGACGAATCCTTTCCTTTTATGGCAAAAGATTCTATACTTTATTTTTCTTCTAACGGCCATGCAGGACTTGGATTAATGGATGTTTTTAAAGTTGATCTTTCTAGTGGTTCAATGGAAATTACGAACCTTGGAGAACCTATAAATAGTAACCTAGACGATTTTTCTTATTTCCAAAAATCTGATAGTAATCTGGGATATTTTGCATCCAATCGTGAAGGAGGAGTTGGAAGTGACGACATATATAGCTTCAACCTATTAAAAACATTAATTCTTAGAGGTCAAGTTACCGATAATGTGAATGGAGAACCTATACCAAATGCCACTATTCGCTTATTTACTTCTGAAAATAAACAACTTGCGTTTCTAGAGACCGATGAAGACGGGAATTACGAGCAAGAAATCAATAGAAATACCATATATCCTATTGAAGCTAAACATATAGAATTTAAAGAAAAAACAGGGACAGTAGATTCTAATAATACAGATGATACTGAAGAATTGATCTATAATATAGCATTAGACCCTATTGAAGATGTAGAATATCTAGCAGAAATCAATAATATTTATTTTGATTTTGACAAATCTAATATTCGTCCTGATGCTGCAAATGAATTGGATAAATTGGTTGATTTAATGACTAATAAATATCCTGATCTTGTTATTAAAATTGGATCTCATACAGATAAACGAGGGACAGATGAATATAATGAAGGTTTGGCAAAAAGAAGAGCGCAATCTACCTATGATTATTTAGTATCTCAAGGAATTGCTGCTGAGCGTATCAATGCACATGAAGGCTTTGGTGAAAGAGAACCGGCAATACCATGTGATTCTTGTAGTAAAGAAGAACATCAGTTAAATAGAAGATCTATGTTTAGTGTTGTGAAAATGAAATAATGTTTTTTTCTAGATTTAAAGCGCCTTAATTGTAAATAATTAAGGCGCTTTTTTATATAACGAAAATTAATTATCCAAGGCCTAAATATGTGTTTTTATGAGGATATCATTTAATAACAAAACCTTTGTAATTTTCTTTTGAAGCTATTATAGAAGTGAAAAGTTAGGTTAATTTCTCCCAAACTAAATGAAGTATCCAGTTTCCTTGATTCTATAAAAATTTTAATCTTAAAAATTCACTTAGAATCAAAGCCTGGTTTAAAATGCAATTAGCGTTTAGTTTGAGATTAAGAGGAAATTAAACATTAATTAGAAAAGGCTAGTAATATTAATTTATAAAGTATTTAAATTCGGTATAATAGTACAATGAATATTTGAGATAGTAAATTACTTTGTAAAAGACAACCTACAGGAGTTAAAAAGAAAGCACAATCAAGTTAATATTGATTGTGCTTTCTTCTATTTGTTGGGGTAAAAAAATTATCTTCTTATAAAGATATTAGTAAAATAATTTTTACCGTTTTTATCTTTATCTACTGCTATTCCAAAGTGGGTAAAATTTCCTTCTATATTTACACGATGTCCTTCACTTGCAATCCAAGCTTTTACAACAGCATCGGCACTTCCATAACCAAATGCTACATTTTCTGCTACTGCCTTTGCTCCCACATTACTCACTAAATTGCTATATCTCACATTAAAATTTTCGTGATTCACAACTTCGTTAGTAGTCATATATTCTGTATGATCGTCTGCTTGATAAGTTACCTCATCAACTTTTGCTAAAGAACTTAAACCAATACTCTCTCTATATTTATTTACTCCTTTAAGAATGTCTGTTTCAATTGCTGTATAAGCAATAGAATTTCCTAATTCAACGGCTTTGGTTAGGTTCGAATTTTCAGGGATTGAACTGTCTTTAGAGCAAGATGCAAAAGCAAAAAAGCACATTAAAACAATACAAAATTGTTTTGTAGAAGTTAACATAAGCAAGTAGGTTTAACGATTTGGTCTAGCCAAAATACAATTAAATCCGATTAAATACATGAAAAATCAACGAACTTGGATGAATTTGTGTTGATTTTAACATATATTGTAAGTTAAAACTTACCTTATGAAAGATATTGAGGGTTTAAATTGTAAGAAAATGAACTTAAATTCGTTAAAAGGTAAATATTTTACCATCATCGGCTAATTCTATTTGTTCAAATACAGTAGTTGCCTCCTCTTTAAACATTTCGATACTTGGGTACCTTGTAGAAAAATGGCCAAGAATCAATGTTTTTACATTGGCTTCTTTTGCTATTAATGCAGCTTGAATTGCTGTAGAATGTTTTGTGGGTGCTGCTAATTCTTTATTTACTTCTAAAAAAGTAGATTCGTGATATAGGACAGTGGTGTTTTTAATTTGTGGAATCATTGAGGGCTTATAGGCCGTATCGCTGCAAAAAGCATAACTTTTAGGTTCTTCTGGCGAATCAGTTACTAAATGGTTTGGAATTAATTCACCGTCATTAGAAACTACATCTTTCCCCATCTTAACACTTTGATATAATGTTACATCAATATTATATTTCAATATTTCATTAATCAATAATTTTCTTGGGCCAGGTTTTTCTTTAAAAAGAAAACCATTTGTATAGATTCGGTGATCTAAAGGAATGGTTTCTACAGTTACTTTTTCGTTCTCAAAAATCAACTCCGAATCTTTACTTACCAGTTCATGAAAATGTAATGGATAATTAGTCCAGGATTTGGAAAGTTTTAATTGTAGTGTAATAATTTCTTTAATTCCTTTTGGGCCGTAAACATGAAGTTCTGTTTCTCTATTTAATAATCTAAAAGTTGAGATAAGTCCAACTAATCCAAAACAGTGATCTCCATGTAAATGTGAGATAAAGATGTGTTTAATGCGAGAAAACTTCACCTTATTTCTGCGAAGTTCTACCTGAGTGCCCTCACCACAATCTATTAGGAACAAGTTATTATTTATCTCAAGTACCTGAGAGGTAGGATTGGTAAATGTTCTTGGGGTCGCTGCATAACAACCTAATATTGTTAACTTCATACGTTTGTTTTAAAGGTCTTGCGACAAAACAAATACGCCATTGTTATATTTTGTTTAAAAACCCAATTCTCTTTCTAATTCTTCCATTTTAATAATATCCTCAGCTTCCTGAAGACTAGGAACTACAATTAACTCATCAGGAATAATATCTATAGGAATATCTGAATTTGTAATTACAAAAGATTTTTTTCCTGAACGGTGAATGTTTGAGATTTCCAGAAAAAGTAATGCATCCTGTAATTCAAATTTTTCAGCCTTAAGAAGATTTATAACTACATTATCATTTTTATAATCTAAATGATTTTCTGTAATAGTTTCAGCAAAATCAATAAGATTTTTTTCATTATCTTCTAAAATAATGAATTCTTTTTTTTTTGTAATTTTCATAATTGATGTTTTGATCTTCTCTAAAATTATCGATTTATTTTTGAAGCTAAAAGATAAATTACAGCCATTCTTACTGCAACTCCATTTTGAACCTGATCCAGAATAATTGCTTGTTTAGAATCGGCAACATCACTGGTAATCTCCACTCCCCTATTTATTGGGCCTGGATGCATCACTACAATTTGTTTTTTCAAAGAATCTAAAATCTCCTTATTAAGACCAAATTGTTGCGTGTATTCTCTAGTAGTTGGAAAATAACTGATTTCCATGCGTTCATTTTGTACTCGTAACATATTTGCAACATCACACCATTCTAAAGCTTTAACAAGATTAGTTTCTACGGTTACACCTAGAGATTCTATATGCTTTGGAATTAAAGTTTTTGGGCCGCATACTTTTACCTCGGCTCCTTGTAATTTTAAAGCGAATATATTAGATAACGCTACCCTACTGTGCATAATATCTCCAACAATAAGAATCTTTTTTCCCGCTACTTCTCCTAATTTTTCTCTAATTGAATAGCTGTCAAGCAAGGCTTGTGTTGGATGTTCATGAGTCCCATCTCCAGCGTTAATAATACTGGCGTTCACATGTTTAGAAAGAAAGATTCCAGCTCCAGGGTTTGGGTGTCTCATTACTACCATATCCACCTTCATGGCTAGAATGTTGTTTACGGTATCTATTAAGGTCTCCCCTTTTTTTACTGAGGAAGATGCTGCAGAAAAATTAATTACATCGGCACTTAATCTCTTTTCGGCTAGCTCAAAAGATAATCGGGTGCGGGTACTATTTTCAAAAAATAAGTTAGCAATAGTAATATCTCGTAAAGAAGGAACTTTTTTAATTGGCCTGTTGATCACCTCTTTAAAATGATCGGCAGTTTTAAAGATCAGGTCTATATCTTCTTTGTTAAGATATTTAATTCCCAATAAGTGATTTACACTCAGTTCGCTCATTTACTGTTTTTTTTCTTTTGAATTGCTTCAATTTCTGTATTAGAAGTGGGCAAAAGATAAACGGTATCCTCACCATGTACTTCTTTCCAATTCACCTTAACTTGCTCATCATTTATTGCATCTACTTGCCTTCCATTATAATCTGGCTGAATTGGCAAATGTCTACTAAACCTTCTATCTATAAGCGTAAGCAGTTCAATTTCTTTTGGCCTTCCAAAAGACTGAATTGCAGTTAATGCAGATCTTATACTTCTACCTGTAAATAAAACATCGTCTATAAAAATTACTTGTTTATCTTCAACTATAAAATCGATCTTGGTTTTGTTCGCTTCTAAAGGTTTTATACTTCTTCTAAAGTCATCTCGATAAAAAGTGATATCTAGCTGTCCATATTCCACATTGGTAATATTATATTCCTCTTCTAATAATTGAATAATTCTATCCGCAAGAAATACACCTCTTGGCTGGATTCCAATAATTACGGTATTTTCAAAATTAGGGTGATTTTCTACCAACTGGCAAGCCAAACGACGAAGAATAATGTTGATCTCTTTAGAATTAAGCAACACTTTTTGACTCATATTAGATACTGCTAGAGTTGTAAAAACAAAAGTAAGATTTTTTTTGATTCCTGAAAGAGTATTGAGCATCCCTTATATACAGGTTTTAATTACAAAAAATATTACATGGTACTTTACAGGCTAAAAATGGTTCTTTTTCTTATTTTGATACATTTACAAAAATTCTATTTTATTTCTGAATGAAAAATACCCGGTTAATAATCTTTATTATTGTAGTTGCTCAATTTTGCTGTACTTCTGTTTGGTTTGCATCCAATGCTGTGTTATCAGATCTTATTATAAATTTCGGTTTAAATAAAAATGCGCTAGAACACTTAACTTCCTCGGTACAATTTGGTTTCATACTAGGAACTTTATTATTTGCTCTGTTAGCAATAGCAGATCGTTTTTCTCCTTCTCAAGTATTTTTTGTGTGTGCCATTTCAGTGGCATTTATAAATCTTTCTACAATTTTAGAGAGCAATACTTTTATAAGCTTATTATGCATTCGATTTGCAACTGGTTTTTTCTTAGCAGGGATCTATCCAGTTGGGATGAAAATTGCTTCAGATTATAGTAGCAAAGGTCTTGGAAAAGCTTTAGGTTTTTTGGTAGGTGCTCTAGTAGTTGGAACCGCATTTCCACATTTATTAAATAGTGCTTTTTTTAAAGTGTCTTGGGAAAATGTAATACTAGCAACTTCTTGTATTGCTAGTATTGGAGGCTTACTAATTCTATTTTTTGTTCCTAATGGGCCGTATAGAAAGAGAAATTATAAACCTGCACTAAATACAGGAAAAGTCATTTTCAAGGATATCAAATTAAGAACTGCAGCTTTCGGCTATTTTGGACATATGTGGGAGCTATATACTTTTTGGGCCTTTGTTCCAGTGATCTTAGCAACCTATCTAAATATTCATCCTTTAGCTGAAATTAATATCTCGCTACTTTCCTTTTTTATTATTGGAATTGGTGGGTTTTCATGCGTATTTGGAGGGTATCTCTCTAGTACTTTTGGAGAAAAAAAAATAGCCCGAACAGCTCTTTTATTATCGGGTTGTTGTTGCTTATTATCTCCTCTTTTCTTTTATACGGAATCTACTTTTGTTTTTCTTGCATTCTTATTTTTTTGGGGAATGACAGTGGTAGCAGATTCTCCCCTATTTTCTACTTTAGTAGCGAAAAATACTCCTGCAGAGCATAGAGCTACAGCTTTAACTTTAGTGAATAGCATCGGTTTTGCAATAACAATTGTAAGTATCCAAACCATCTCTTTGCTAAGTAATTATATAGATCCAAAATTCTTATATTTAATATTGGCACTAGGTCCTATTTTTGGTGTTTTAAATTTATTTCAGAAAAGGCATTTAAAATTATAATTATGGGAGCTAAAGCACTACCGAAAAGTTACCTAATTCGGTGTTTCTTGGCAAATAAATTTTGCTTAGTTTTATTTTGAAACAATATAAAATATGAAAGTTGCCAGCGTAAAAGAACTAAAAGATGAACTTAAACATAGATCTAAAGAAGAATTGCTGGTGTATTGTTTGCAGCTTTCCAAATTTAAAAAAGAAAACAAGGAACTACTAACTTATTTGCTTTTCGACTCGAATGATGAAGAAGAGTATATAGCTCAAATTAAAAAAGAGGTCGAAGACCAATTTAATCTTATTAATAAAAAGAACTTTTATCTTATTAAAAAGAGTGTTCGGAAAATTTTGAAGAATATTAAAAAATATATTCGGTATTCAAAAAAGAAAGAAACCGAAGTGGAACTCTTGTTATTCTTTTGCGCTCAACTTTCTAATTTTTCGCCATCGATAAAAAAAAACACTAGCCTTCTTAATATTTACAACCGACAAATACTTCTGGCTAAAAAAGGAATTTCAATACTACATGAAGATCTCCAATATGACTACGAGTTGGAACTTCAGGAATTAATTTAATCTTATAATGAAAAAAATATTTATTTGTTTACTTAACATTTTGGCATTTATAATAGGTGGAGCATTATTATGTGCTCAAGAAATAACTCCAGAAATCTCTTCAAAAACTGATCTTAAAATAAGGCATTTAGAAGACACTATTGGCTTTCCACAATATAAATGGCAAATGGACAGTATTTTATCAAGAATTTCTAACGAAGATAAACAACCTACTAGTGAAGTATACAAAGCTGTAATATCTCCGCATGATGATTATACCTATGCCGCGGGACTTTATAAAAAAACACTTTCTGGTATAAAAGCTAAGACAGTTGTTCTTGTGGGTGTGGCACATAGAGCTCGGAATTTCGATTTAAAAGATAAAATTGTCTTTGGTTCTTTTGATGAATGGAAAACAGCTTATGGTACAATTAAAATTTCTTCACTAAGAGATAATTTACTTTCAAAAATTCCCGATAGCACCTATATCATCCATGATGAAATGATGCAATTAGAACATTCCTTGGAAGCCATTACGCCATTCTTACAAGAAGCTAATAAAAATGTGGAGATTCTACCTATGCTTGTACCCTACAATTCCTTTGTAAGTATGAACAGCTTTTCAGAGGTAATAGCTCAAGTACTTTCTGATATTATGAAAGATAAGAATATGAACTATGGAGAAGATCTAGCTATTGTAATTTCTAGTGATGCTATACATTATGGAAGTGAAGGATGGGGAAGTTCCAAGTTAGCACCTTTTGGGGTAGATAGTTTGGGTACTGCTAAGGCCTATCAAAAAGATTTAGATATCATTGAAAACTTTTTGACCGGGGAAATTACAATCCAGGGAATTAGCAATTTCAATAAAATTACAGTGAGAGAAGATAATTATATGGAGTATAATTGGACTTGGTGCGGAAGATATTCCATTCCATTTGGAATCTTAATGGCTAATAAATTAAATATTTTATTGAATAAACAACCACTAAATGGAGTATTAGTAGATTATCGTTCTAGTATCCATAACACTCATCTCCAAGTAGATGATCTTGGAATGGGAACTACCGCTCCTGCTATGAACACACATTGGGTAGGTTATTCAGGGATAAAATATCGTTAAACATACACGCTAGTAAAGACTAAGTTCCTATTTTTTATTCAATTTCATTGAAAATTATCTAAATTGCTACTAAATTTTTATTGAAAACTATAATTAAAAATCAAATCCCAAATCGTTAGCCCCACTAATCGGTTGTGATACTTTATCAAAAAATTACTTTATGAAAAAAAAGCTAAACTGTATTTTATTAGTTGATGATGATTTGCCAACGAATTTTATCAATGAAAGAATTTTGAGAAAAATGGATTGTACAGAGAGAATTATAGCTGTTCAAGGTGGGTTTGACGCTTTGGAATATTTGAAATCGACAGTGGAAGAAAAGCATCCTCAACCTGATCTTATATTTTTAGATATTAACATGCCTGGCATGAACGGATGGGAATTTTTAGAGAGTTATGAGAATTTAGAAATAAATCAAAAAAGCAAAGCAATAATAGTGATGCTAACCACGTCTTTAAATCCGGATGAAAAGGATAAAGCAGGTCAAATACCACAGATTTCTGGATTTCTTAATAAGCCCTTATTCGCAGATAGAGTTAAAGAAATTCTAGAAGAGAAATTTCCAGATTATATTTAAAATATCATTCTTATAGTTTCGCGTAACATGTTTTATTTATCTAATTGTAATCTCAGTATATAACTCTAATAAATTGATGACTGTTTTAAAAAATTCCCTTTATAATATTATCCGAGAAGAAGAAGCAGTTTTTAACTTTATACAGGATTTTGCAATAAATGGCTATTGGTTTATAGAATTAGAGGAAACCAATAATATTTACATGGATCCAAAACTCATAAATTCTTTAGGGTTTGATCTAGGAGCTGTTAAGAATAAAAAAATATCTACAAAGAGCATATTAAAAAACCCAGAACTCGAAAGAGTTTTAAGCTCAATTAAAAAGCATTTTAAAGAACTCACCAAACCTGTTAAATTTAAAGTCTCTTATACTCACCAATCAGGACAAGATATCAGCTTTCACTGCAATGCTATTGCAATAAAAAATTCAGAAAATCTTTTAACCTCTATTATTGTAGCAAATACATCTTATGTTAGTGGTTATGATCCTGCTCAAGGAAATCAGCAAAATGTAGAACGCCTGGAGCGTATAATAGATGGTACAAACATAGGAACTTGGGAATGGAACATTCAAACTGGCGAAACTATATTTAATGAGAAGTGGGCAAATATATTAGGATATACCTTATCGGAGATTCAACCAATCACTTCAGAGACTTGGGAAAAATTTGCTCATCCAGATGATCATGAGAGATCCAATAAATTATTAGAAGATCATTTTCAGGGAAAAATACCCTATTACGAAATAGAATCAAGATTTAAAAATAAGCATGGAGAGTGGATTTGGGTAAAAGACAGTGGAAAAGTTGTAAGCTGGACAGAAGATGGAAAGCCTTTGTGGATGACCGGCAGCCACCAAGATATTACTCTACGCAAAGAGCATGAATTACTTTTAGAAAAGTATCAAGATTTATTGGACAGATCTAACCATGCCGCTATGATTGGGACTTGGGAGGTAGATCTTTTAAAGAATGAAGTTACATGGAGTAGTGTGACTAAAGAAATTCATGAAGTTCCTGAGGATTTCTCTCCAATTTTATCTGAAGCCTTAGATTTTTATCCTTTAGGTATTCATAGAGATACTCTTGAGAGTTCTGTTAAGAAAGCCATAGTAAAAGGTGAAAACTATGATATAGAAGTAGAAATTATCACTGCAAAAGGGAATAGCAAATGGGTCCGTGCAATTGGAATATCAGAATTTGAAAATGGCGAATGCAAACGTTTATACGGACTTTTTCAAGATATTCAAAAAAGAAAAGATAATGAAAGGATTAACCATGAACGGCAAACCTTATTAGAAACTATTCTTGATAGTATAGAAGTAGGAATTGTATCTTGTGATAGAGAAGGAAATCTTACCTTATTTAATAGTGCAACTAAAAAACTGCATAATTTACCCGTTGAACCTATACCTGCTTCAGAATTTTCAAATTATTATGGATTATTACATCTAGACGGAAAAACATCTCTAAAATTAGAAGAAATCCCATTAATTCAAGCATTATATACTGGAGAGGTTACAAATAAAGAGTTTATTATTGCTCCAAAAAATGGAACTCAACGGAATATTATTGCTACAGGCTCTCAGCTTGTAGGAGAAGATGGAAATGTTTTTGGTGCAGTAGTAGCAATGCAAGATATTACCAATATTAAAAAAACAGAAAAGCAGTTAAAAATTAGTGAAGCCGCTTTTAGAGGCAATTTTGAAAATGCTGCTATTGGCATGGGTATCCTTAATAAGAATACCGAATGGTTAGAAGTAAATGACCAACTTAGTAAAATTGTAGGATATACAAGAGAAGAATTACTTCGTTTGAGTGTATTTGATGTTACTCATAAAGACGATATAGCAAATAATATAGCTATTTTAAAGGAATTTATTACTGGCAAAAAATCCTATTTATATAGTGAGCAAAGATTTATACATAAAGATGGCTCAATTGTTTATGTAATTTTATCTGTTTCGGTAGTTAAAAATGAAGATGGAAGTCCTTTATATTTTATAGGCCAAATAACCGATATCACTCCAAGAAAAATCGCGGGTCAAAAGCTTCAGGAAACTTTAGCTAAATTAGAAGCCGTATTAGATTCTAGTACCCAAGTTAGTATTATTGGTACAGACCTTGAAGGAAATATAACAACCTTCAACAAAGGAGCAGAAAATTTATTGGGATACTCTAGAGAAGAAATGGTTGGCAAAGAATCTCCCGCAAAGATTCACCTGAAAGAAGAAATTGTACAACGAGGAAAAGAGCTTTCTTTAGAATTAAAAGAAAATATTGAGAATTTTGATATTTTCACAGCTTTAGCCAAAAGAGGTCTTCACGATACACGCGAATGGACTTATATGCGAAAAAACGGGAACCTATTCCCGGTACAACTTACTATTACTCCTATTAAAGATGAAGATGAAATAATAGGATATTTAGGGGTTGCCGCAGAAATCACAGAAATTAAGAGAGTAGAAAAAGAAATAAAGTCATTATTAGAGGTAACCAGTGATCAGAATGATCGATTAAAGAATTTTGCACATATAGTTTCCCACAACTTAAGATCGCACTCAGGAAACTTTGATATGCTTCTAACGTTATTCTTACAAGACTTTCCAGAGGCGAATGAGAATGAAATTATGAACATGTTAAAAATGGCATCGGACAATCTAAAAGAAACCATAGACCATCTTAATGAAGTGGTTTTAATAAACACCAATATTGAAGATAATTTAATCCCCATTAATTTATTTGATACTGCAGAACAGTCTATAAGAAACGTTGCTGGAATAGCCAACGATGCAGAGGTAAAGATATTTAACAATATAGATCCAGATTTGGAGGTGTTGGGACTACAGGCTTATCTAGATAGTATTATTCTCAATTTTCTAACGAATGGAATTAAGTATAGATCGCTAGAAAGAGATTCCTTTGTAAAGTTAACCGCTCAAAAACAAAAGAACTTTATAGTAGTTAATATAGAAGATAACGGATTGGGAATAGACTTAAAAAAGCATAAATCCAAAGTGTTTGGCATGTATAAAACTTTCCATAAAAATAAAGACTCCAGAGGAATTGGTCTATTTATAACCAAAAATCAAATAGAATCTTTAGATGGTAAGATTGAGTTAGAAAGTGAAGTAGATAAAGGCACGACGTTTAAATTATATTTTAAAAAATGAAGAAAATTGATATAGCCTGTATTATTGATGATGATCCTATATTTGTATTTGGAGCAAAGAAAATCATGCAATATGCCGATTTTTGCACAGCTTTTATGATATTTCATAATGGAGAAGAAGCCCTTATAAACCTAAAATCTATTATTAAAGCTGGCGAAAAGTTACCAGATATTATATTACTAGATTTAAATATGCCCATTATGGATGGGTGGCAGTTCTTAGAAGAATTCACAAAAATAAAGACCGAAAAAAGAATAACTATTTACATCATAACTTCTTCTGTAGATCCGGCTGATGTTGAAAAATCCAAAGAATATGATAACGTTAATAATTATATAGTTAAACCTATTACCTTAGAAACACTTCAGGAATTGCTTCAAAAAGAATAAATTTTAAGACTATTTATTTTTTTGAATTTTTACAATTAAAAAAGCCTCCTTAAATTAAGGAGGCTTTTACTTTTAAGCTTAAAAACTAATGGTTTAGAAAGACTATCCTTTCCCTTCCATTTTGTCTTTTAGAGCTTGAAGATCTGCATTTACATCACCAATAGTGGTTTTCTCCGTGTTTTGAGCTGATTTTTTAGCAGCTTGTTTCACAATTTTTTGCTCTTCTTCTTTATGTATAGCCATATGAGAAGCTACCACTCTCTTGAATTCTTTATTGAATTCAATAATTTGGAACTCCGCAGACTCACCAGCATTTAATTTCTTACCATCTTCTTTTTCAAGATGACGAGTAGGAACAAATGCAGTAATATCCTCATTAAACTCTATAGTTGCACCTTTGTCTACTATTTCAGCTATTTCCGCAGTATGTGTAGTACCTACAGCGAATTCAGTTTCATATTTATCCCAAGGGTTAGACTCAGTTTGTTTGTGACCTAAACTTAATTTACGTCCTTCTACATCTAATTCTAATACAACAACTTCCAACTTATCACCTACGTTAGTAAATTCAGATGGATGCTTGATCTTCTTAGTCCAAGAAAGGTCAGAAATATAAATAAGTCCGTCTATTCCTTCTTCCAATTCTACGAATACACCAAAGTTTGTAAAGTTACGTACAATACCTGTGTGCTTAGAACCAACTGGATACTTAGAAGTAATATCTGTCCATGGATCTGCGCTTAATTGCTTAATACCAAGAGACATTTTACGATCGTCACGATCTAAAGTTAAGATTTGAGCTTCAACCTCATCCCCTACTTTCACGAAATCTTGAGCTGAACGTAAATGCGTACTCCAAGACATTTCAGAAACATGAATAAGTCCTTCAACTCCTTCAGCTACTTCAATAAATGCTCCGTAATCTGCAATTACAACTACTTTTCCTTTCACGTTGTCTCCAACTTTAAGGTTTTCATCTAAAGCTTCCCATGGATGTTTGTGTAATTGTTTTAAACCTAATTGAATTCTAGTCTTAGCTTCATCGAAGTCAAGAATAACAACATTCAATTTCTGATCTAATTCAACTATTTCGTTAGGATGGTTAATACGAGACCAAGAAAGATCTGTAATATGCACCAATCCATCAACTCCACCAAGATCTACGAATACACCGTAAGAAGTAATATTCTTAACAGTACCTTCTAATACTTGACCTTTTTCTAGTTGACCAATAATTTCTTTTTTCTGCTCTTCGATATCTGCTTCGATAAGCGCTTTGTGAGATACCACAACGTTTTTAAATTCGTGGTTGATTTTCACAACTTTGAATTCCATTGTTTTACCTACGTAAGCATCGTAATCTCTAATTGGCTTCACGTCTATTTGAGATCCTGGCAAGAATGCCTCAATTCCAAATACATCTACGATCATACCACCTTTAGTACGACATTTAACAAAACCGTTTACGATTAATGCTTCATCATGTGCTTTGTTCACACGATCCCAAGCCATGATCACACGAGCTTTACGGTGAGAAAGAATTAATTGACCTGTAGCGTCTTCACGTACATCAATTAATACTTCAACCTCATCTCCAACTTTAAGATCTGGATTGTAACGGAATTCGTTTAAAGAAATAACTCCTTCACTTTTCGCGTTGATGTCGATAATAGCATCACGATCTGTAATGTTGATTACTCTACCTGTAGTTACTTCATCATCTAAAGTATCTACAAAGTTTTCAGCTACCAACTTCTCAAACTCTTCTAACTTGGTATCATCTACAGGATCGATTCCTTCTTCGTAGTTGTGCCAGTTAAAGTCTTTTAAGAATTGCTCAGGGTTTTCCTGTTGTGCAGACGGTGCTGCGTGGTTCGAAACGTCAGAGTTAGACTCTAAAACTTCTTGATTTTTGGTTTCTTCAGCCATTGCTGATTGTAATATTTGTATTCTGGGTTCTTTATGGAAATTTCAGATAATTAAACACAGAAGTGATTATATATTTGATTTTCAGCCCTTTTCTATTTCCATTTCTTTATCTAAAAAGGAGTGCAAAAATACATATTATTTTCTTTATTTCAAAAGCCTGAAACTAAATAAAATAGGAAGTTGAATTTAATTATTATGAGCAGCTATTTTCGCATCTGCTAGTTGAAGTATTTTCTGAAATTGCTGCTCGATATTCAAAGCTGAATTATCGATCTCAACAGCATCTTTAGCCTTTACTAATGGGGAATCTGCTCGAGTAGTATCCAGATGATCCCTATCTGTTACATTCTTTAAAACCTCCTCGTAATTCACATCTTGTCCCTTCTCTTTCATTTCCTTGAACCGGCGTTGAGCTCTTTCCTCTGCGGTAGCGGTCATAAAGATTTTGAGTTCCGCCTTTGGGAAAACAACAGTACCAATATCACGACCATCCATTACCACTCCTTTTTCCAATCCCATTTCCTGCTGTTGGGCAACGAGTTTTTCACGAACTTCAGAAACGGCTGCTACCCTACTCACATATTGAGAAACCTCTAAAGTCCTTACCTCATCTTCGACATTCTCTTCATTTAAATAGATAGCTGCATATCCCAAACCAGCATCAAAAACAAATTTTAAATTCAAGGATGATAAATCTTTTATCAAGCTAGCAACATCAAAAGAATCGGTTTTAATATACCCTTTACGCATTGCATATAAAGTGATTGCTCTATACATAGCACCTGTATCTACATATACATAGCTTAACGCTTTTGCTAATTGTTTGGCAACCGTACTTTTTCCTGTGGAAGAAAACCCGTCTATGGCAATGGTGATTTTATGATCTGTCAAGCTGATAGATTTAATTTATAAAAATTGAATTATTGAAGTTTCAAAGATAATTAATCCTTTTGTGAAATAGTGTGAAAAAATAAACCCCGAATCGCTTCGGGGTTTACATATTATAATTCTTTAGGATTCTTCACCTTTTCATGAGTGAGTGCAAGATCTATTACATCTTTCATCTCCTTTACATAATGAAAAGTAAGACCTTTTAAATAATCTGCTTTGATCTCATCGATATCTCTTTTGTTATCTTCACAAAGGATAATCTCCTTTATTCTAGCTCTCTTGGCCGCAAGGATCTTCTCCTTGATACCTCCAACAGGCAACACTTTTCCTCTTAAAGTGATTTCCCCAGTCATGGCAAGACTTTTCTTGATCTTACGTTGGGTAAATAATGACACCAAAGAAGTAAGCATCGTAACTCCTGCACTTGGACCATCTTTAGGTGTTGCTCCTTCTGGCACGTGAATATGTACATTATATTTCTCGAATACTTCAGGATCTAAATTCAGCATTTCTGCATTTGCCTTAATATATTCCATCGCAATGGTTGCAGATTCCTTCATCACTTTCCCAAGGTTTCCGGTAATATTTAAATTCCCTTTTCCTTTAGAGAGTATAGATTCAATAAAGAGAATATCTCCACCCACACT
>Ga0209309_10002218_pt1 | contig 18018 bp, 35 predicted proteins | sample COGITO_mtgs_1204_2_FD_184807 | JGI IMG/M metagenome (GOLD analysis project Ga0209309, IMG submission 184807) | Pelagic marine microbial communities from North Sea - COGITO_mtgs_120412 (SPAdes) (version 2) | ecosystem: Environmental > Aquatic > Marine > Epipelagic ... | reverse complement strand
GAGACACAAACATATTTGGTCATGGTGCTTCGTTTGCATCTGTCCGGCAGGTCGTTGAGTATAAGAACAATGCGATCCCTCAGGCAGATATCCCCACAGAATATCTGGACTACAGATTCACTCCGCTTGGTCTAACAGAAGAAGAAATTGACATTCTGGTTGATTTTTTAGAAAATAGTCTATACGATACTGAGTTGAATAGATATTCTCCCGAGTATGCTCAAGAAATCGCGGAAATGTATTGAAGAAACCGACAATCATAATTGATGAATTTCTCGATGATAATGATTGTAATGAACTCGTGCGTTTATTCAATGATAATCGTATTCTTGTCGAACCCAATACGGCAAACAAGCGGAATCGGTTTTTAAATATAGGAGAAAATAAACCAATAGACCATAACATCGTAAAAAAAGTTTGGTCTAAGTTAAACAGCACTTCTTTATATACTGTCCATTGGGCTCAAATATATGAGTGGTCTGCTGAGTCTTCTATGAAAATGCATAAAGATTTAGCAAGCAAACACACGGCTTATACTTCAGTTTTGTATCTCAACGATAATTTCACCGGAGGGAAAACATATTTTGAAGATGGAACTACTTTCATTCCTAAGAAAGGAAAGGTTTTGTTTTATGATGGCGTTGAGAATACGCATGGAGTGACTGAAGTGAAAAACGGCACCAGATATACCCTAGCAGCGTGGTTCAAGAATAACCCTTTTATGCGCTAAAAAGCGTCGATTGCTTACTCTTTTTAGCGCATAAAAGAGTAAGCAAATCAACAACTTACACATGGTTTACTTTCATGCTGCAGTGCGGTATAATTGATGTAAGGAAAAGGAGTTGAAATGAAAAAAGTTGAAACGATTCTGGTTGAACATATCAAGTTTGTTATCAATGAGAAAATCAGTTTAGTAGAATTGTCTTCTAAAGATGATTATGATGAAGGTTATCTTGATGCCTTGGACTTTGTTCTCAATCTAATAGATCAAGAAGAGGAGATAATATAATGGTCCCGTGGTATGAAAGAGGTGACATTGGCGAGTATTTGATTGACGTAAGTGCGTCAATTCAGGACGGTCAGATCGATGATGCTATTTGTGCTTGTATCAGGGTTGGTATGAGTGATGAAGAAATTGATGAGTTTTTGGACTCGAACGGAGTTGTACAATGAGAGATTTCCTGCGCTGCCTCGTAATTTTTAGCGCATTGCCTTTTCTTATTTGCCTGATTGCCGTCTCTCTAGTATGGTTAATTGTTTAAAAAACAATAACTTGCGTGGGGTTTCTATTTCTCTAGAAATCCAGTATAATAAACATGTAACCGAATAAAAGGTTACACCCCCTTAATAATACGGAGAAAACGTATGAACGTACCAAAAATCACTATCGAATATTCAGTTATTCCTGTCCAGAAAATTGTAGACATGGTTATAACTAAAGTCTTAAACCCAAACCCAATCGGTCAGCGCGGTCCGACATCCTCAGGGTTTAAGAAATCTGCTAAAATCATGGAAACTGTTGTGACCGGTCAGGGTTTTGGTATGATCTCTATCAGAGATATCAGAGACAATCCTGTAGCGAAAGCAATATACGGTTGCGACTTCCTCGTAATTGATGGCGGGCACCGTTGTCGTGCTTTGCGTGATTTCTATATGGGGAAATTCGCAGTACTAGGCAAGACCTTCTCAATGCATGAAGATCTAGATCTAAACACTATCATGGTCCCTGTTGCCTATTACAAATGCACCTCTGCCCAAGCAGCAACAGTATTCAAATCAATTAACACAACCACTCCTACTAATTTCATGGAAATGGTTATGTCTAATGAAGAATCTAAGGCGGCAGAAATTATTCGGCGTTTCGTAACCTTGGTTCCTGAATATGGAAACGATGTTCACCCTTTGTTTGCGACTGGTGTCAAACCAAACGGCACCGTGTTCAACATGCATTTTGATGGTGACTTACCCAACCCTCGCGCCAAATGGTATGAGTGGGTGGCGATTTCAATCATCAAAAGTATTAGTGGCAGGGTAGATGCTGGCCAGTCTGCTATCGAGCAGTTGGTTGAGGGTGAACCAGAGATCTCTGATAAAATAATCAAAGGCGTCAACAAATTCTTTGATGTTTGCCTTGGATTACGTGAATACAGAGGCAAGAAATTCAATGCTGACATATTTTCGGCGTTCTTGATCTATTACTTTGATATTCTCGCCGACTATGACTTCACGATTGACGACCAACACGAATTCTATTCTTCGTTCATGACAGCACATTCTCTGCTAGGTGGTAAGAATGACAGAACTTACGAAACGGAGACGCTAAAGTTTGAAGGTCAACACCATTACGTCAAAGCATTCTACCGTAGTAATCTCAAGAACTGGGCAAACGCTGCCGCTCAGTCTGAAGTTGCCAAATTGATCAAATCAGAATCTGATCGTAAAGGAATCACTCCTCTTGCGAAGAAACGATCGCTCACCTCTGCGGAGCGTGAAGAGAAACTAGCAATCGCCGGTGGTGTGTGTGCTATTGATGGTCTCCCTCTTTTGCTTACCGATTCAGTATATGCTCATGACACCCCTTGGTCTAAAGGTGGTGTTACTTCTTTTGATGAAGGTGCTATGGTTCGTAGATGCCATAACGTAGATATGGGTCTTATGACATTAGATCAGTATCGTTATCTCCTTAAAGGGATGTCTGATGCAAAAGTTGCTTAATCGCAAAAACTGGAACTCCTTGTCTCAGGTCGAGGAGTTTATCAGGAATAATGAACCGAAAGTTAAGATAATTTCGTTTAATGGGTATGAATTGGTGACGAATAAAGGTATAATTGGTATGAGTCACGGTGAAATAACCATTAGGAAAAACAAATGAATTATAAATTTAACGAAGACAAACTTATTCAGGAGTTACTGGATTATGTTGATAGAACGTATGATCAGCACTATGCGACTGACAAGTATCAAGCCACGGATATTATTATTGACAGTGGGCATGGTACTGGCTTTTGCTTGGGCAATGTAATTAAGTATGCGAAACGGTATGGTCGCAAAGGTAATGCTAAGGAAGCACGAAAAGATCTCATGAAGATCCTGCATTATGCGGTCATTCAGTTGTACATTCACGACGAAGAGAACAAGACCAAGTTTGTGTCTGATGTTCATGAACAAGGTTATCCTGAATATAACGGGCAAATAGCAGCCGGACATCATAGGTTGAACGATGTGTCGCCCGACGAATGGGATAGAGTGAATCGCGTAAAAGGAGCACCTCTCTGTGGGTGAAGTGATTGATTTCTGCGCATACAAACAGTTTCGTGAAGATATTGCAAAAGAAATGGAAGAAGTTATGATAGAGGAAGATGTTTTTGAATGGTTGTTGAATTCCGAAGACTATTCGCCCAGCAACTTTACTTTTACGCTAACAACAGATGATGATATATGAAATCTTTGAAACGACTGAAAACACCATTGCGATATCCTGGCGGCAAATCTAGAGCGACTAAGTTTTTGTTCGAACATTTACCGGAAAACATAACATCCTACCGAGAACCGTTTGTAGGTGGTGGGTCAGTTGCCATTGAATTCGCTAAAAGATTTCCTGATGTGCCTGTGTGGGTGAACGATGTGTATTACAATTTGTTTTGTTTCTGGACTCAGCTGCAGAAAAACAACACCGCACTGTTCAATTCAATCATGGACAGGAAACTGAAAGCAGAATCTTTTGAAGACTCAACCCAAGCGCACCGCGAATTGTTTCTAGAGTGCCGCGATAGACTAAACAATGGCGGGATCGATCCATTTCAGCGTGCTATCTGTTTTTTCATTGCTAACAAATGCAGTTTCTCTGGGTTGGGAGAGAGCAGCGGTTTCTCTGCGTCAGCAAGCAAATCAAATTTTTCAGTCAACAACATAACCAATCTAGTTGATTATCTGCCGCTGATCAAAAACTGGACGATCACCAATCTGGATTACACTGAGTTGTTGTCTGACTGTAAAGAAGGAGATTTTGTATTCGCAGACCCGCCCTATGATATCAAATCTTTTCTTTATGGTAAAAAAGGCAAACATCACCATGGCTTTGGCCACTATGATTTCTTTGCAGAAATGTCTAAGTGTGATGGAAATGTAATGATCACCTACAACTCTAATGCAGTGCTGCGCGATTTGTATCACGGTTGGAATCAAACGGAATGGGACTTGACGTACACAATGCACTCTGGCAAGGCATACCGTGAGGATGAAGGCAATCGCAAGGAATTGTTAGTTACCAATTATGCTACATAAACAAGCACTAAAAGAATCTTTGAGTGATACTGTTTTAGGGACTATGGTTAATTTCCCATTGAATTACGTTCTAATTGCTTTTTGTCTTTCGGTAGAGATGGAAGCGTTGGAGATGACTATTTTCATGACATCTATTTTGTTTATCTTAGCAGTTGGCAGGAAATATTATATGCGGTTGTACTTTGCAAAGAAAAACAAAGAGAATTATTCTGACCAAACATAAGTGCTTAATTGTTCAGCGCCAAACAAGGCATAATCAAGGGCGAAGATTGCCCCGTTGAAATTACGATAAAGATAATATCTTTTACCAACAATGGGTTTGTATTTCTTAAGAATTAGAGTACGCAACTTGGACTATCCGAGATTAAGACGATAGTATATATAAAACATTAAAAATGAAGATAAAAGAAAAACAACATAATATAATTTCAATTAGTGCTCGCACATACGACCTAACTGGAAATATAGACAACCGTGTTTTAGAAAAACACGTGCTCGCAAATGAACATAAAAAATTAAGTAAAAGTCTTGCCAGTACCAGTTACGAAGACAGCGAGTTACCGATGATTCCCGAGTTGAAAAAACTCTTTAAAATTATCGACTCTACAGTTACCAATATAGATTCAAGAATTGAAAAATATATGGATAAGCAAGACGGAGCTGCGGGATCTATGCCTCGCGGTGGTTGGTGGGGACATGTATGTGACCCTAAAACATCTACTATGTTACACAATCATCGCGGAGAAAATTCGACCTCGGTGATTAGTTGGTGTTATTATGTAAAGACAGAAAAAAATAGCGGAGACCTCGTGTTTGCGATAAACATGCCTCATTCTGTTCAAGATTTTTATGTTGAAATCGAACCCAAAGAGAGCGGGTTGATAGTATTTCCTGGTTGGATGTCACATTTTACCAAACAGAATCATTCTAATGCAAAAAGAATATCTATCGCAGGAAATTATTATTTAGATTCATACGATATTAAATTTTTAAAAGAGAATACAGCAAACGAAAAAACAAGGGGTTTTCTCGGTTCGTCGGCTGCTAATATTCCTGCGATGAAAATAAACTTTTAACAAGGAGCACCTGATGCGACAAACTGAGTTATTTCCCAAAAGGGACACCACCAAACCCCCATACAATGGACAGTTTTTCTGCCCGATTAGACAGACGTTTAATACATGGGAAAAACATATCAATTTTTATAAGGTAAAGCGACTATGAAAAAGGGTGATAAACTACCTGACGTGACTTTCAAGACACGAGTTCTTGGTGAGTGGGAAGATAAAACTACGGCAGATTACTTTGCGAACAAGCGAGTTATTCTGTTCAGTCTGCCTGGTGCTTTTACACCTACGTGTTCAACCCAACAACTGCCAAACTATGAGAAGATGTTTCCAGAGTTTCAGGAGTTGGGTATTGATGCAATCTATTGTATGTCGGTGAATGATGCGTTTGTAATGAATGCTTGGGCAGACAATCAAGAGTTGCGAAATGTACAAGTCATTCCTGATGGCAGTGGCAAGTTCACAAAAGAAGTTGGCATGTTGGTAACCAAAGATAATCTTGGTTTCGGTTCTCGTTCATGGCGGTATTCTGTTGTGGTTGATAATGGTGTGGTCGAAGCATGGTTCGGAGAAGCAAGTCAACGCAACGAAGCAGACGATGATCCCTATGAAATCTCATCACCCGAGAATGTCATTCAGTATTGTCGTAACCGAGAGGTGGAAGCAGCATGAACGACACTTGGAATGGTGAGTCACGAGGCATTACAGATGTAATGATCGCACGTATTGAAACGTGGCATCGTGATCGTAATTTGATTGAAGGAAGCACTGACAAAGACCAGTGTTTGAAATTGATTCAAGAGGTCGGTGAATTGTCTGACAACATCTGTAAGGGCAAAGATCTGAAAGATGACATCGGTGATATCATGGTGGTGTTGATCAACATCATGGAGCGAAACGATTGGCATATTACAGATTGCCTTGAAGCAGCATGGTCTGATATCAAAGATCGCAAGGGTAAAATGGTTGATGGTATTTTTGTGAAGGAAGCAGATTATGAGTAAAGATGTGAAAGAATTATTAGCAGCAGCAAAGGAAGGATTAATCACAGTTGTTTTTGACAAGATCAACGATGGTGGTCGAAGAGTCATGGAGTGCACGCTCAATTCTGAGATATCTAATCACAATGTACCTGAAATTATAGAGCAGAGAGATGATAACGATCATCTCGTTGTTTGGTGCACGGACAAAGAAGGATGGAGATCTTTCAGGGTTGACACTCTGATTCGCTGGTGGAAAGGCGGTTTGGATGCAGTTGTGCCGCAATCAGAATCATTGAGGTCGCCCGATCGTAAATAAGTAAATTTTAATGGAGAAACAGATACAATGAAATCAGCAGGAAAGGTCTGGGGTAAGACTCAGCAAATCGAGGCAAACGGTTCTCTAGAATTTCACCGCATTGAGTTTAAGGCAAATTTTCAGTGTTCAGAGCATTATCATACTACTAAATCTAATGGATTTTTCGTAGAGTCTGGTAAGTTAATGATTCGCACCTGGCCGGAGAATTCAGATATTGTAGATACCACAGTTCTAAACGCAGGTGAATACATGGCAGTACCAGCTGGTGTATGGCATCAGTTTGTAGGACTCACAGACGGTGTTGCGTTTGAACTATACTGGTCAGAGTTTGATCATAATGATATCGTAAGACGTTCACAGGGTGCACGTGTTCCATCATCCTCACCCGAAGAAGCAGTAGGCGAACAACAGGATCTTAACTGGGATGGAAATTGATGTGATAAGGCAATCAAGCATCTACTAGAAATTGGTATCTTTCGGGGCGAAATACTTAAAGCTCGGTTTTAGTATCTTCCGAATTTTTCAATACACGCTGTAGATGTGTGTGAGCGTGAAGAACTTCATGGGAAGATATTGTACGAAGTGGATTGGTGCGTGATTACATTATGACCAAAGAGTGGATGGGACTATGACATATGATGAGAGTCTAATTACTAGCGAAGTTTGTGTTCGATGTGCAAATTGTTGCAAACTTACAATTGGTCAGCCTGACCCTCGACCTGACAAGATGATCGAGTGGGAGAATGTAATCGCTCGACAAACAGACAACATCGAGATACTACCCGATGCACGAGTTCGCTTCCATTGCCCTGAGTTGGTCATCGATGGCGAGTTTAAGAAGTGCGGTATATACAAAGACAGACCTCGTATCTGTTCGCAGTACAACTGTTTTGAAATGGCGAACATCATGGGTTCACCACCAGAAAATTACGAGATGATTATGGGAATCATCAACAAACTAAAGGAGCCCTCGCGATAGTATACTCCAGCGTTGCATGGACCTCAGAACGAACACATGGAGCTCAGGTGCTACCTGCAGTGACTACTATACGGATTGACCATTATGCTCAAACAATTAAAACCTTTGAAGAATCAATGACTTACGAGGGGTTGCTCATCAAGAACACATAGGTTATAATAGATGTTCCCCCACTGTTGAGTATATAAAAATGTTTAGACTGACTCCTTTGAATGAACGTATTGAACGGTTCTTAATCGCGTACCCGTTCGCTAAGAAAATTCCTTTACACCCTAATGATTATTGGACGTTAAGGTTTGAGGGTCGATTAAAGTCTTTTCCCCTGCCCGTTACTTGCCTCGGTATGTTTACGAATCCTGATGAAGTTGACGCAGCTGATGAAGCAATAGGTAAGGAAAACAGTGAAGAATTAAAACCAGTTGTTTGGGACGTTGTATGATAAAGGGTGAAGTTAACTTGACTCTTCCTGAGAAAAAAGATCCTAAGAGGCATCTCTCCTATGAAGGAAGGTATAGGTTGGAAACCACTGTGTGGGATAAGTGTAACTATGATCAGAAGAACCATGTGTACATCACCTCTGGTTCTACCCTCATAGGGTATGTGGCACTCTATGGTCCTGATGCATATAAGGAAGTAAGGTTTGGAACACCATTAAGGCAATGGAGTGTGAGTAGAAGAAAGTTTCGTGACCTCACTAAGAAAGAGATTGCATCACTGCAGTTAGGGAAACACCTACATAGTATGGAGAACGGTGTTATGGGGTGAATGAGGTGATTCGTTTCTTATAGTATACGAAGAGCCTTTAAAGAAACGAATAGGGACCCGAAAGCTTATAAAGATAGGAGTCCCGTGGAAAGTACCTCGGGTTCCCCAGCGGTAGTCATCATATATGCACCGTGGAATTTTTTTCATCAAGTTGTATATAAAAAAATTTTACAGTAAAAAAAATGTACAGAATAGAAAAAATTATATCGAGTCAAGAAGTATTGCAGTTGATTGAGTTAAACGCTCTTCTTGAAGTGCCATCAGATTACCAAGAAAAATATTATAATGTGTATAACGTAATGAGAACATACATTCTTGGAGAGCATCTAAATCATCCAAGCATACAGAAAATAAATTCATTCATAGATATTAAATGTCGAGATGCTTATTTTCTAACTTACAGTAAAAACTCATGGACAAATTTACACCGAGACCGCGTTGCAAACGATGGAACGACTGCCTGTACTGTAGTTACCATGTTAGATTGCACAGGTCTTAAGGGAGGAGAAGCATTAATGGGATCTTCAATAAACAGTAATCGCTTTTATGAAAATACAAATAATCACGAAAGAATCAAAGTCGAAAACCTTGCTAGTGGAGAAAGTATTGTTTACGACAAAGATCAAAGGCATGGCGTGGGAAATGTATTTGCGGGAAAACGCCAAGTTCTTGTTCAATGGTTCGAATAATATGTACTCTGTAGAAAATATACTATCTCTAAGTGATATTAATAAACTCTTAGAGGTGAGTTCGCTGCTAACCCCAGAATACAAAGAGAACTATTACAACCTGCATAATGTTTACTATTCACATGTTTTTTCAAAATATCATTATCTTTCTCCGTTTGAAAAACTGAATGCAGCAGTCGCCGAAAGAAAAATTCGTAACCATTATATCCTAACCTATCAAGAAGGTTCTTACACTCGCATTCATCAGGATCATGATGTCGCGGCAAAAACCGTTGTGACTCTGCTTCATGCTACGGATGATTTGATGGGAGGAGAATGCATCTTCTATGGAAAAAATAACTGTCCCGTCATTCATAACATGTCGGTCGGGGAAAGCGTGATCTATGACCAGTCTGTTTTTCACGGCGTGGGCCTCGTAAAAACAGGATGTAGAACAGTTTTAGTGAGTTGGTATTATTAATCATAAATGAAAAGAGGTGTCCTATGGTAAATGAGTTGTATGTTTCATGATTTGTGCTAGCATATTTTTTGGTCACGACTCATCCATGTCTGTCATGGTGAATGGTGAATTTGTATGCCTGATAGAATTTGAAAAAATAAATGGTATCAAACACTACGAACCTTCGGCAAGTAGATCAAAGGGCAGGAAAATCTGGCGCGACACCTTGCTCGCAACATTAGAAGTCCTGAAACGAGATTACGGCATCAAAAATTCTTTTGATCTGTTATTGCATAAAGGGTTTTGTCCAACCGACCCAGGAAGTGGTTTACTAGAAATTGTTCAGGACGTGCTGAATGTAAAACAAAATAGTTCCATGGATCAGGTTCAACATCACAGACTTCATTGTAACAGTTCCTATGTTCAATCCGGAATGAACCGAGCAATCGTATTGTCATATGATGCTGGCGGAGATGATTGGCGTTCTTCTATTTGCAAGTTTAATGACCAAGGAATAGTTGAATCTGAAATAGAATACTTCGATCTTATGATTGGATGGTTGTTTTCCATCATGCCAGGAGAACTGGGTTTTAAACATACTATGCTGGGATATAAACCCGATAACGAGAATATGTATCGAACAGAAAGAATGGACCTCGCCGGAAAAATTATGGGTCTGAGCGCCTATGGTTCCTATGGAGATTGGACCGAAACCGAACAAATGATGTCTTGGTTTATGAATGAAGATTCTACGAGTCAACTGAACAAAGACTCGATTGTCAAAAGATGGGGTATGATAGAATCAGCAGATGACGAAATTAAAATTGCTTGGCGGATGCAAAAAATATGTGAGAGCACATTGTTAAAAGTCTTTGAAACTAAAATTCTTCCAGACCTGGATTCCTATGACAACAACTGTATTATCACTGGCGGATGTGCTATGAACGTTCTCGCTAATACTCTGCTTCGTGAAAAATATCCGGAAGTAAATTTCTTTGTTGCTTCCAACCCTAGCGATGCCGGATTATCTTTAGGAATGTTAGCGGAGTATCGCCCAGAACTAAGGTTGACGAATGGACATACATCAAAAACTCGCCTCCTAGATTTGAATGATGTGCCAGCGGTGTTGAAGTCTCGAGGATCCGAAATAAATCTGACTGAATTCAACGATATGATATCAGAAGGACAGGTCGTAGGATTCATTCACGGTGGTCTTGAAATAGGCGCGAGGTCTCTTTGTAAAAGATCCATTATCGCCAGTGCTTCTTTCCCAGGAATAAAAGACAAAATCAATGCCACAGTAAAACATCGAGAATGGTTCCGTCCCTTTGCTCCAGTCGTTCAAGAAAAAGATGTGTCTTTATACTTTGAGGGCAGAACCGAGAATAATGAACACATGGCGTATGCGATGACAACGAAGGAAGAATGGCGGGATTCTTTGTCATCTATTAATCATGTCGACAACACAGCACGTGTACAGGCATTATCGCGGTCTGATTCTCCTTGGATCTACGACCTTCTGGAATTACAAACCCCAAGGTGCCTACTGAACACCTCGTTCAACATCAGCGGTAAACCTATCCTGAACACCATTGAGGATGCTCTGTGGGTGCTGGACAATCGCGGACTCGATGCTGTTATTATTTCACATGACAACAAACTCTGGAAAATCCTTTAAAATCAATCACTTAGGTATGGTTTTATTTCAGCAAATTCAGGGTATAATATACTCATGAACGAAAAGAGGTGTCCTATGGTAAATGAGTTGTATGTTGTTGAAGTCGCTACTGGTACAATCCAGTTTGTTATTGAGCGTAACAAAACCAATTCTGATCTTGATGCGCTCGCTTGGTCTAATCTTGCTGACGGAACGTGGACGTTCTATACCCCAGAAGATTTCTATTCGGAGGTGGCGTAATGGATAGAGTTAAATTGAATCATGAAGTGGGGTCTGTATACATTCCTCAAGATCGTCGGAAGCGTGCTGAAGATCCTAGGTGGTCTGAGCAAAATTTTGATGAGACGTTCATGCAAGGCGTCGTTGGTTCTTTTATCGGTTCAATGGTTATCTTCGGCACATTGTTTGCCATCTTGGCGTTTCTTTAATAGGGAGAACTTGTAATGATTAACTATAAAGCATTTGATGTTGCTGTACTCAATGAAACTATCGGTTGGAAATCTGCTGCTGGATATCTTGAAGGTACGATCAAGCGTATTGACACTCGCAAGAACACTGCTTGTAAGAAGACTCTCAGTGATTGGGTCTTGGTTGATGTTCTTCCTTACTTTGCACGATTTGAAGGTGAGACTGCTTACCTCAACGCAAACTTCCTGATGGAAGGCGGCAAGGTCCGAAAACTTGCTCCTGACCCAGAGAGCGCATACGGCATGTATGTTTCTAAGAGACGATCCTTCGGCGATGCTGTTATGTCAGAACGAGAGTTTGAGCGGTTAGCATTGACAATTGAATCAAAATTATGTGCAATTTAGAATCTTATTTTGAGTTCCTAGACGCGACGCGAGAAAGCGGAAGCATCAACATGTTTGGTGCACCCAAACTTCTGGAAACAACCTTCGGGTTGAGCAAGAACGAATCCAGAGAAATATTCAAGGCGTGGACCGAAACGTTTCAAAAATCCTTTTAAATCAATTAGTTAGCAATGGTTTTATTTCATAAAGAAATACAGTATAATATTGTTATAAACGAAAAAAAGGAACTGACATGAACCAAAGAATGAAAAAGGCTCTTGAAATTATCGCAAAACATGACGTGATTCCTCACGCGATTGATTTTGTTTCGATCGACGACGGTCAAATCTGTTTGTACGCTAATGATTGTCTTCAGGGTAAAAGCGCTGATGCTCATGAACTTGCTGACATTATCCAGCGTCATGATACGTTGTTCGGTGCTGCTTGGCAAATTATGGCGTCTTCACTTTTTATCGAAGCAACTTGCGGTTGTGATGATTCTGCTCAGGAAGCTGGGTTTATGACTGGCAAAGAAGTCGCTGATATCTGGGATGATGTTTGTTCTTACGTTTAAAATTTAATATTATGAAAGGAGTGGTAAAATGAGTCACGAAGTAGAAACAATGGCGTATGCGGGTCAGGTTCCATGGCATGGTCTGGGCGTTGAAGTCCCTGGTGATCTCTCGCCGAAACAAATGATGCAGAAAGCAGACCTCGATTGGCGAGTCGAATCCGTGCCAACAACTGCCTTTTTCGGTGAAGAAATTATCTCAACAGGCGCCAACTGCCTACTGCGAGAGTCCGACCACAAGGTTCTTTCGCCAATGATTGGTTCTGATTGGGAACCTGTACAGAACAGCGAAGCATTCGACTTCTTCAATGAATTCTGTGCTGCTGGTGACATGGAAATGCACACCGCTGGTTCTTTGATGGGTGGTAAAATGGTTTGGGTTCTTGCAAAGATCAAGGAATCTTTTGATGTGCTCGGTAAAGATCAGGTCGACAACTATATGTTGTTCTCTAATCCGCATCAGTATGGTAAGTCAGTGAACGTTCGTATGACTCCGATTCGTGTGGTTTGTAACAACACTCTAACCATGTCACTTTCTGGGAAATCAAAGAACGAGGTGAAACTGAACCACCGCAGAGCATTCGAACCTGAAATGGTTAAATCTCAAATGGGTCTTGCTCATGATAAATTCGAGCAGTACAAAGAGTTCGCTAATTTCTTGGCATCCAAAAAGGCATCTCAGTCTAATGTCATTCAATTCTTGAACACGGTCTTTCCGCATGCTGGTGGTAAGTCGCGTGAAATCAAGAAGTATGAAGAGTTGAGCAATAATGCCAAGCAGACGTTTGACGTTCTTGAAACTCAACCAGGAGCGGACCTCGCCCCAGGAACTTGGTGGAATGCGATCAACGCTGTCACCTTTATGACTGACCACAAACTAGGTCGCACTGCTGATTCTCGTCTGACCAGCGCTTGGTATGGTTACAACGCTGGGCGTAAATTGCTCGCCGTTAATACAGCAATTGATTATGCGGAGGCAGCGTAATGTTCAAGACCCATAAAGAAATCCCTAACAAGTATCGCCGTGTTATTATTGACGAGACCCTAACAACAAGGGTCTCTAAAATCCCCTTGGCGACATGTAACGAGATCATTCAGAAACATATCGAGGAAGAAACTGAGAACGAATCTCTCAAAGACTTCAAGGTTGAGTGGTTGAAGAACGGTAAGCGCGGTGAGAGGTTTGTTCAAGGTCGTCAGAACGCTCTTATTGAATGCGACCATATACTTGAGTTCGGTGAATGTAAAGACCCCACAGTGGTCATTGCAGTCTCTCAGGCGAAGCGTTTGATCAACGGATACCTTAATGGAACTTGGATTTTTCCCGAGTCTAAGGATAAAATTCGTTTTGTATCAAGGGATTGCGCCTAGTTTACTTTCCGTAAGAAATCAAGTAGAATAGATCTTATGATTAATTTAGTTATTAGTGGAAGGTTTCCGCAAAAAGAGCGGTTTCACCAATTCGGTTGCGATGTTATAAATCATTTCTTTAAGCGCGATCGCAAAGATTTGATTGTAATCGGCGTCGAGATGAAACCTCGTTTGGATAATAATGATTCTGGATACTGTGTTGACTTTGGCACCTGTAACGTAGGTGCCTTTGGTGAAAAAAGCAGAGCTAGAATGATAGCAATTTCTCTCAGTCGTAATTATGACGATGGAGAGGAAAACTTCCCTTACGGTGTAAGGGATATCGCCAGCACGCTGGCACATGAACTGGTACACGCGAAACAGTACATTCGACGAGAACTTACTCAGAAGATTCTTAACAATGCGCTCGTAACGAGCACAGGAAAAGCGCGAACGCTGACTCAGTCAGTATATCGTAATTTTCCATGGGAAGAAGAAGCGTATGGTCTCGAAGAAGAACTGACTCAACTGTACTGGTAACTTTAATGATAATAGGAAATAAGTAATATGTCTCAAGCAACTCGCGTTCTTAACGCTCTCATGGAAGGTCAGCAATTGACTGCTAAGCAAATCACTGCTCGTTTTGGTGCTAAGAACCCTCGCGCTGTGATCCAAAATATTCGTTTTGATGGTTTCCCTGTATACCTGAACAAACGAACCAACGCCAAAGGTGTAACCAAAGGTTTCTACCGACTCGGCACCCCCACCAAATCTGTCGTCGCGGCAGGTTATAAAGCACTCGCTGCTGCTGTATAAAACATTGGGGGACTTAAAGTCCCCCTTTTTTTCTTTAAATATCAATAACTTAGGTATGGTTTTATTTCAGTAAATTTAGGGTATAATAGTTGTATAAACAAAAGAGGTGTCCTATGTCTACAAGAGCTACTTACCAATTTGATTCTCTCGACTTCGGTCGTCAAACTTTCTACATCCATCACGATGGGTATCTAGGTGGTGCTGCGAAGTATTTCCGCAAGGCGCTAGAATGCGATGTTCATCTCGGTCAATTGGCGGCGAGATTCTTTCGCGCCAATGATAAAGCATCGTTCACTTCTGCCGCCGAAGATCATGGCGACACCGAGTTTCATTATGTCGTTTCCGGTCAACAACTGGTTGCCTACCAAAGACGTCCGTTCGGCGCGAGCGATGAACAACAGTGGGTCGAGAAGTTTCGCGGTTCAGTGAAGGAATTTGTCCACTATTGGGATCCTACCGTTGAGGAGGTGGCGTAATTAATGTATGTTTGCATCTGCAATGCTATTACTGAAAAGATGCTTCAAGAAAATTCTTTCTTGATGGTTAAAGTCGGCAGCAGATGTGGCAAGTGTATTGAATCTGGTCGGGTGTTCGATGGTGAACGCATGACTCAACTGGGCAACACGCCATCGGAGGCGAAAACTGCTAAAAATTGCTATGACTCCGATGGCAACCTTTTAATCCTGTAAGGAAGATGAATATGATTAATGTAATACGTGGTATTGGTTGTTCAAATGATGCATCTTTTGAAGTAGTAGAAAAATTCGAGAACTTCAAAAATGCTTCGGTAAGGACACTCTATACTTTTGTGAAAGAGTATGCAATCGAGGTTGCCAAAGAACGTCAGGAAAGTACGATGGGACATGCTTTCCCTTTGGTTGAGATGGTTGAAGATTCGAATGGATTGCCAATTGCTCAGGTCTGGGAAAACCAGAAAATTAAAGAAAAAATATTCTGCGAAACGATATCACCATAAGGAAATAGCATGAAAATTCAATTCGAAAATATGTGGAAGTTGGGAGATGAGTTTTACCTCCTTCCAAGTTTATCTGTAGTTATTTCCGGTGGAAGATATTATTTCTATGCGATAGAGTTTTCTTTTCTGACTCATCGGTTCATGGTGTCAAAATCCCACATAGATTGATGCTAAATAATAAAGAATCCCATGGGAAAGTTATATGATTATCAGTCTAGAGTTCTTTATAGCATTTTTAATGCTGGTTGGATCATTTTTAATAGGGCATCGTTTCGGCGAGCACTCAGGGATTAGCAAAACCATCGATAAATTTGTATTGGCAAGATTAGTTGAAATCGATCCAGAAGATGCATTTTATGACGATGAATAATGCTCATTCTCCCTGTGTTGGTGTATGTGTCCTAGAACCTAAATGGGGTGCATATTGTATTGGTTGTTTTCGTATGACCATAGAAATTTCAAACTGGTCAGAATACAGTAATGAAGAAAAGAGTCAAATCAATAAAAGGATAGAGCAGTTAAGAAAAGAGGAACCAGAAGAATATCCTTATTATAAATAGAGTCATGGCATATGATTTCTTTCCAAAAACCGCAAAAGAACTTACAGCAAAAACCAAATCGCACCCTCCGCAGGTGCAAGGTGAGCTGTTCATTTTGTTGGATTATTTAAAGACAAAATTCCCCAAGCTTGAGACGCCGATCAATCTCGACTTATCTAAAAAATCTTCTGTGAATATTTCTAGGTCAATACAAGAAGATATCTCCCTTGTTAAAATAAAAAACGAAGCAAAACTCACATCGTTGAGTATGAAATTCGGAAACGGTTCTTCAGGCAATCGCGGAGTAAACAATCGCGGCAATTTGTTCGAACCAGAGTTTGCTGATGCTCTGATGAAATGGTGGAGCGGGGAAACTATATCAGATGCCGCTATGGCAGCGGCAATCCTAGATCTTGATAAAACTTATAAACTCAAAAAAAGCAAAACATTCAAAGTCGATGTCGTCGGCGGCGAGAACACTAAACGTCCCCTCTTGTACGACAATAAACTTCGATTATCAAACCCCAAGGGTGTGGGTTACAACATTGGTGAATCTGTGACAGACCTGACCGTTCACACAGACACACAAGAAATATACCTCTCTTTGAAACTAGGAACCACCACCACATTCTTTAATGTCGGTGTTCGTACCGTTATACCACCAGATGATATAAAGGCATATAACATACAAAATCCAGATGGAAAAAAATTACTAGAAGCGTTTGGTATTAATGAAAAATTGTTTTGTGATATTTTCAACGGTAGATTAAAAAAACCAGTGGTTGAAAATGTACGATTAACAAAATTAAATGAACTTATGAAAACAGGTATCGGCGAAGGATATCATATTATTCATAAATTAAGTGGCGGGATTAAATCCAAAAAAATGGATCGTTCTGCACTTGATAAAGCATCAAGGGTGAGTACCGCCACAATTTATTATGGCGGTAAAACGGGGATCGGGAAACGAGTTGATATTGAAATGGAATCACCCACCTATAAATTCAAACTCAACATAAGAGATACACAAGGAAAAGACGGATATCCCACACGACTTATGTGTGATTTTTCTTATAAATAGTATGAAATAAATTATTGAAGATATAAAACTCGATGTTAACATTCTCTGATACGTTATCCGAACAAAAAAACACTCACATGACACACATCGAGGACAAGGTTCTTTATGGCGGTGTAAAGGGTACTCGACAAGCAATCTTTGCTCTGAGAGACCTCAGAGACCTCCTCGGGGGATCTGGAGGTTCGGTTTCGGTTAAGTGGGACGGTGCTCCTGCGGTCTTTGCGGGGGAGGATCCGAGGGACGGAGAGTTCTTCGTAGCGAAGAAAAGCATCTTCAATAAGAATCCCAAGGTCTATAAAACGAACGCTGATATTGACGCTGATACGAAAGGCGACCTCAATAAGAAGTTAAAACTTGCACTCAAGCATCTACCCGCACTTGGCATCAAAGGCGTCATTCAGGGAGACTTTCTGTTCGATTCGTCTGAACTAAAGACTAAGACGATTGATGGGCAGAAGTATGTAACCTTCCACCCCAACACTATTGTTTATGCTGTTCCGGAATCACAAGCTGGACCTGTCAAGAAAGCAAAGATGGGCATCGTATGGCACACCACTTATACTGGAAGTTCGTTCGAAAACATGAGCGCTTCGTTTGGTGTTGATGTCTCAAAATTAAAAAAGAGTAATGCGGTGTGGTCACAAGATGCTTTTCTAAGGGACGTTACCTCAGCAACTATGACTAAAAAGGAAAC
>Ga0209309_10002217_pt1 | contig 18023 bp, 18 predicted proteins | sample COGITO_mtgs_1204_2_FD_184807 | JGI IMG/M metagenome (GOLD analysis project Ga0209309, IMG submission 184807) | Pelagic marine microbial communities from North Sea - COGITO_mtgs_120412 (SPAdes) (version 2) | ecosystem: Environmental > Aquatic > Marine > Epipelagic ... | reverse complement strand
AATTATTTAGGTTCATTATGAAACTATTAGTTCGTAACTTGTCTCGTGCTACCACTGAGCATGAGCTTCGTACTTTATTTGCAGAGCACGGTAAAGTGACTACCTGTAACTTAGTACTTGATAAAGAAACTGGCCAATCTAAAGGCTTTGCCTTTTTAGAAATGCCAAACGACATAGAAAGTAAAAGCGCCATTAAAGCACTTAACCAATCTACTGTTGATAAAAGTAAGATCCGCGTAAAGCTTGCAGACGCATAAAGCTAACTGCAACTTATACTAAAAAACCAGCTAATGCTGGTTTTTTGCTTTTAGTGCCAAGTATTGTATTTAAGCTTTATATTTAGCTAAAAAAACTAAGCGGTTATTAAGCCGCTTTTTTTATACTTATAGTGCCCAATATTATAAAAGAAGCAGACAACACAAAAAATGTCTCCTGCTCAGCTAATATTGCAGCAGCAAAAAATGCAATGCCACTAGCTATAAATAAATACCCACTTTTTTTACATTGGCTCATTATGTGCTCCTTTAGGTTGTTCGTTATTTATACACCTTATAAAATCAATCTGCAATTGAATGAAAAGTTCTCTATAAAAATTCGACATCGCTGCGGTGCATCCTTTATATTGAAAGCCTAATTAAATAACAATATGAAGACTATGGCATCTACTCTTTTAAAAAGCGCTAGCCTAAGCCTGCTAGTTGCACTATTTGGCTGCTCGGAGCCTGCAAGCGAACACACCCCATTAGAAAATACAGCCGGTGTAAGCCTTAGCAATATTAAACAGCATATTAAAACGCTAGCCTCTGATGACTTTCAAGGCCGAGGCCCGCTTACTCATGGTGAAGTGAAAACTGTAGGCTACTTAAGCGAGCAATATAAAGCGCTGGGTTTAACCGGCGCTTATAAAGGCAAATACTTACAGCCTGTAAAAATGGCAATGGTGACAGCTAATCAGGATATGCAGTTAAAGGTAGGTGATTTGAGCTTTGAATCAGGTAAAGACTTTACCGCACGTACCGAGCAACTTCAGCCATTAATTGATGTAAGAAGCTCTGACGTTGTATTTGCGGGCTACGGTATTAATGCGCCAGAATATAACTGGAATGATTATAAAAATATTGATGTAACAGGTAAAACAGTGGTTGTGCTAGTTAACGACCCAGGCTTTGCTACTCAAAACGATGCCCTTTTTACTGGTAATGCAATGACCTACTACGGTCGCTGGACTTATAAATATGAAGAAGCCGCCCGCCAAGGTGCAAAGGCTGTATTTATTGTTCATGAAACCGCACCTGCAGCATACCCTTGGGGCGTAGTTGAAAGTTCAAACACCGGCACCAAATACACGTTAATGGATAACAATTTAAACGCGTCTAAATTACCGGTTATGGGCTGGCTAACACTTGATGCGACTGAGAAAATGTTTAACGCCGCAAAGCTAAACTATCAAGATTTAAAGCAAGCAGCATTAAATGATGACTTTAAAGCGACGCCACTTAACTTAAAAGCAAACCTTGCCTTTAAAAACGAAGTATCTCATGCAAAATCGCATAACGTAGTTGCACAAATTACAGGTAGCGAATCACCTGACGAATACGTTGTTATTAGCGCGCATTGGGACCACTTTGGTACTAAACAAACTGATACTGGCCCTAAGATTTATAACGGCGCAGTAGATAACGCTTCAGGCACTGCAGCCACGCTTGAAATAGCACGCATCATGAGCAAAATGAACAAGCAAAAACCATTTAAACGCTCAATTATTTTTGCTAACTTTACAGCAGAAGAAACGGGGTTAATTGGTTCTGAAGAATTTGCATCGGGTGCGGTAGTACCTACAAAACAAATGGTCGGTCTTTTAAATATTGATGGCATGAACGTGCTTGATGGCACTGACTACATTTTACAATACGGTAAAGATTTATCGACAATGGAAAACTATTTAGCAAAGGCTGCAAAATCACAAGGCCGTGTTGTTAAAATGGATCCTCGCCCGCAAAATGGCTTGTTTTTTAGATCAGATCATTTCTCGCTTTCTAAGCAAGGCGTGCCTAGTTTATTATTTATGAGCCTGGGCGATACCGATCCTGAGTACATTGCGCATAAGTATCATAAAGAAGCAGACGACTACTCAGCTGATTGGTCGTTAGGTGGTGTTAAGCAAGATATAGATCTTATTGTTGATATAGCCACACAGCTTGCAAACAATGGCGATTGGCCAAAGTGGACGAGCGAGTCTGACTTTAAAGCCAAACGCACGCAAGATAAGCAATAAATAACTATTAATAGTTATGTAATATAAAAATCCTCCTACTTGGAGGATTTTTGTTTTAAACGAGCCCGCATTAATAGCGTTTCGGCCTTTGCTCCTAAATAAACATAAATAGCCAGTGCAATTAAAAGCCCCACTACTGCAAGCATCATCGCTATTGCAGGCATTAAATATTCCGATTGCCCCAGCGCCGCTTTAAACATAGTTAACAGCGCCTCAATTGATATAGCAATTAACACGGTAGATATAAACCGTGTAATAGTGCGCCGCGTAGATGAGTGCCTAAAAATATCCTTATGCATAAGGATTTCTTCTTCGAGTATTGTTTTACCTAAATCGAATACTGCTAATGCTAGGGTGATGTAAATAATGATACTAAAGGGTTCAAGTGGGTCTGATGAGGTATCTACATGGGTTAATAGCGCGTATATATCATTAAAAACGATATTCAGTAAAAATAATACTAAGCAAAATAAGCACGCAACAATAATACCGTAACCCGCTTTAAAGTATGGCGACATATTAGCGCGCGCAGTATCACCCATTACAAACTCAATAAGCTGCGTTAAGCTCACATCAACGACCAAGTAATGTTGATTATTAATTGGTTTTTTTAGCTCTTTAATCGCCGATATACATAAATGGTTAGTCGCTATAGAAATGTAGGGATCAGTAAAGCACACCCTATCACATGCTTTAGCGTTCAAAAAATAGGGGCGCTCGCTTAAATCTTGTTGATTACCACTTTCACCCAGTTGTTTGCTATATGCCCGTTTAAAGCAGACATTATTACCCTGCTGCAAACCTTCTGCATTTAAACAATATTGTAATTCTAAAAATGGGTACTGCTTAATCAGGTAGCGGGTATCACGCTCTTTAGTTAACCCATCCTCGATACTCATCAAGATAGATTCAAGTAAACTGTGTATTACATGCTCATATTCGTGGTAGCGCTCAACACTACTGATATAACTCATCCGCGCCATTTTAAACACTCATTAACCTAAGTTATCAATAGATTTGCAAGTTTAAAACCAACAATAAAATAACTTAATAATCAGCAGCTTAATCATATTCAAACTTGAGTTTTGCACTACTTTGGTGAATAAATAATAAAATATTAAATTAAATGCACAAAAAAGCAGCTAAGTATTAATTACTTAGCTGCTTTGTGAGTATGATTAATAAGGTTTAAACCCGACTCAAATCTAGAGCCTGTTACTGAACCTTCGAAAACTCTTCTTTAGATAACTCGCCATTTCCGTCTGCATCTAATTGATCAAAAAGCTGTACTAGCTGCGAGTTGACTTGAGCTTCTGTTTTACTAATTACGCCGTCGCCATCAGCATCAAAAGAATCAAAATCTACCGCAGCAAACGCTGCTGAAGAAGAAGCTAGGGCTACAAGTGGTAGGGCGTGTTGATCTTTGGTGGGTGAATTTGCAGCAGTATGTTTGGTTTTTAGGCAAGGCAGAGCCTATGTAGTGTGGTTATTCCCCATAAATAGGCGATAACGCAGCATAAATACCAAACATGCGCTGCCCTTTGGGTTCTTTCTAGGGACGATTAACTCTTTGTTGCTCGGTTTTTACTTAGCCCACTAGGTTACAAACCTCGCGCCGCGATTTAATCGTCCCTAGATTGAACAAATTTCAATCCACAAAGATCAATACGCCCTGAAGTTTTGTGTAATGTTTTCATAATCGTTTCCTTAGGCTTTGAGCCTGATTGGAGGTAAGAAGTCCTTTTCAAAGATCCTTTAGGAGTAAAGTGTCTGTAAATTAATATTCAAAAAAATCATTTTCTGTCGGCCCACCGCTACTTTGAACATTCAGCTCATCAAATTGCTCTTTCACTTGCACCGACTCTACAGCCTGACTATCTGAGGCGTTGTCGGTTGTGTCTAGAGTTTCAAAGTTTGTGTTTGCAAATACGACTGACGAAGAAACAATAGCCATAAGTACAAGTGTTGATTGTAGCTTTTTCATAATATAATCCTTCAATAGTATGCGATGTCCTGATATAAATTTGCTCTATAGTGCTCTCTAATCACATCCTTATTATTCTTTTTAATAGGCTCCCTTGCCTATTTAGGTTGTCTTTGGCAACTCAGAATTTAGATTACATCACAGAGCATTAACTACTTAAGGCTCTGAAATTAGGCCTCAGAGAACTCATCTTCTGATAACTCACCATCTTGGTTTGTATCGAGTTCTTCAAATTTGCTTAAAAGCTCAGCATCTACTGATGCTTCGGCTTGGCTAATTGCGCCATTACCGTCTACGTCTAGCGTATCAAAATCTGTTGCTGCAAAAGCCGCTGATGAAGAAGCTAGCGCCATTAGTACTAGTGTTGATTGAAATGTTTTCATAATAGTATTCCTTCATTGGGTTGTTGCGATTAGGCCTTTGGCTTTCATCACGTTTTGCTTAATACACTCTAGGTATTACAACTTCGGTGCCACTTTTTATTTATTATTTAAAAACAATGGGTTAAATGGTATGAAGTAAGAGAATCTCAATCTGGGGAAGTATTTTTGTTGCTATTTAGCAACAGTCATTTAACTAAAAATAGTAAACCATTATAAATCAATTAGTTAACTTTAATTAAAAAGACACACTTTCGCTAAAAAACCAACAAAGAGGGTGTTTGGGCTAATTTTCAAAATAAACTGAATATGAACATGGAAGTAGCTTAGGATTTATTCACGTCTATTAAAAAATTAATTCCTTTATAATTAGTTGGTTACATTAATTTTGAGATTTATTATAAAAACTTTGAAAGGATATTTTGAAATTAACTGTTTTGTTGCCAAATGGCGAATTTACCTAGAAAGGTTTCAATGTTAAAGCTAAGTTGTAGCATTCAACTCATAATTTGATGCGTTGTAAAATATAGGTTCGCTTGAGTTAAGCAAACCTACATCGTGTATCAGCTATCTGCAAAAGTGCCACTATTAGAGAGAGGTAAAATTACATAGATTTAAACTACTTCCACCCTTGTAGCCACTTTTGGTTATCTTTTAAATCTCGCCAACTAATTGGATATTGATTTTTTGACATAACAGCCTCAATAATACATTCAATTACATTACCGTCTTCATCAAATTCCACCTCAACAATAATGAAGTGTTTTTCTTTATTTATAGCAGGTGTTGCGGTCCATTTACTATTCAATAATTTTTTAGGGTTTAATTTATTCATTTAATATAGCGACTCTTACTAGTAAATTTATAAGGCAACTATACGACCCCAATACCTACTTAGTTCAGGTTACTGAGCAACTAGCTTGCCCTTATACATTTGCATTTGGCAATGAAAGTCATACTCACCGGCTTCAAGCGCAGGTAGTTTAACTGTATTGCCATCACCCATTGCTAGAGTTTTACTTATATCAAGCTGGGGAAATACCACTGTTTCGGCGCACGGCGCGCTGTCTTTTCTATCAAAGGTAAGTACAACCTCTTTGTTGGCTGCCACTTTAATATGTCCTGGCTTATAAACACCGTTATCAACAACTATCGTTACTTTGTTGTCTTCACTTTGTGTTTGCTCTGGTTTGTATAGCCAAAACCAATAAATAATTGCGGCTATTAACAGTGCACCACCTATATTAATCATCAACATAATGTACTCCTTAGCTTAAATTACGATTTATTTGGTTTGAAAAAACGTAAGCGATTAGCGTTACTTACCACTGTAAGCGATGAAAGTGCCATAGCTGCACCTGCAACAACAGGGTTAAGTAGTATTCCAAAAAATGGATACAACACGCCGGCTGCAATCGGAATACCCGCCACGTTATAAATAAAGGCACCAAATAGGTTTTGTTTAATATTTGAAATAGTTGCATTACTCACTGCAATTGCATCAGCAAGGCCATGTAACGAACCACGCATTAAGGTAATGTCTGCACTTTCTATTGCAACATCGGTACCTGTGCCAATTGCAAACCCTACATCGGCTTGCGCAAGTGCGGGAGCATCGTTAATACCGTCACCTGTCATACCCACTATTTCACCGTTTGCTTGGCGCTTTGTTACTTCGTTTACTTTGTCATCGGGCATTACTTCTGCAATAAAGTCATCAATACCAACTTGCTTAGCAACGGCTTGTGCAGTGGCTTTGTTGTCACCTGTTAGCATAACTAAGTGGATACCTTTATCTTGCAGGCGTTTAATCGCTTCAACTGAATCCTCTTTGATAGGATCTGCTACTGCAATAATAGCTTGGAGCTTATTATTACTTGCAAAATACATGGGCGTTTTAGCATCACTGGCAAGTGTTTGAGCTTGCTCGGTTGCATCATCAACGGCTACATCGTATTTATCCATTAGCGCTTTATTACCAAACAACAATGTTTGCCCGTCAACACTGCCGGCTACACCTTTACCTGTAATTGCATCAAAATCGGCTACTTTACTTAAAGTTAAGCCCTGCTTTTTAGCGTATGCAGTAATTGCTTCAGCCAGTGGATGCTCTGAGCTACTTTCCAGGCTTGCAACAAGTTGCATTACTGTATTTTCATCACTGTTGTTAAAGGTAACTACATCGGTAACTTGCGGTGTGCCTTGAGTAATGGTGCCTGTTTTATCTAAAATCATGGTGGTGATTTTAGATGTCGTTTGCAGCGACTCACCATTTCGAATTAATATCCCTGACTCAGCGGCTTTACCAATACCCACCATAACCGACATAGGGGTTGCGAGTCCTAACGCACAAGGACAAGCGATAATAAGTACCGTAGTTACTGCAACAACGGCATAAGCAATTGATGGCTCAGGTCCAAAGTTTAACCATGCAAGCCCTGCAAGTACCGCAATAATCATGACTGTTGGTACAAATATTCCTGATATAACATCGGCTAAGCGCCCTATTGATGGCTTAGAGTTTTGTGCACGCTTTACCATATTGATAATATTGGCAAGTGTGGTTTCGCTACCAATGTGAGTGGCTTTAAATAATAAAGTACCACTTTTATTTATACTTCCGGCAACAACTTTATCGCCCGTTTTTTTGCGGACGGCCATTGGCTCACCAGTAAGCATTGACTCATCAACTGTACTACTGCCTTCAATAACATCGCCATCCACAGGGATTTTTTCACCCGGGCGTACGCGTACTTCATCATTTTTTACAACATCACTAATGTCGATGTCTTGCTCTTCGCCACCACGAATTACGCGTGCAGTTTTTGGTTGCAGGCCAATTAAGCGTTTAATTGCTTGTGAGGTGCGCCCACGTGCTTTTACTTCAAAAGCGAGCCCTAAACTAATTAAACCGATGATCATCGATGATGCTTCAAAATATACGTGTCTTGCGACTTGTGGTAATAAGTTTGGCGCTATTACGACAAACATTGAGTACAACCACGCAGTACCTGTACCAAGTGCTATTAAAGTATCCATATTGGCAGCATGGTTTTTGAATGCCTGCCATGCACCGTTGTAAAATTGTTTACCTGATATAGCCATAACCACAAGCGTGACTATACCCACTAAAAACCATGCTATTCGTTGTGTATCGGTGGTCACACTCATGTCAAAAATAAGCCCGTATATCATTAACGGCGCACCGACTCCTAACGCTAATATCATATTACGCATTAGCTTTTTGTAATGTGCCTCGTCCGACTTTGCTTTTTCATCAAGTGCATCTTGATCAGACTCGTTACTCATCGGTTTGGCTGAATAACCAATGTTTTCAACTGCTTTAATAAGCGTACTTTCGTCAGCTTTACCTTCTACGCGTACAGTACGCTCAGCAAAGTTCATTTCCACGTTTTGCGCACCTTGCACGCTATTAAGGGCTTTTTCAATTTTGGCTACACAACTGCCGCAATTAGCGCCTTCAATAATAAAGTTTTGCGCGGTGTCTTTTGTATTAGTCGTCATTACGCTGCTCCTTATTTACGGAATCGTTTATTGGATCAACAAAAGATTCTATTAAACTACACACGTCACTGGCATTTGCACCATCGGCTGATGTATCCCATTGCTCAAGGGCTGCATGCATTCTGTTTCGTAGCTTTAATGTTTCTTGAAATAGTGCTTCGGTTTCTTCTAGGCGTTTAGTAATGAGTTTGCGTGTTAAAGGACAAGGACAATTTCCCTGCTCTGACTCGCCTATAATGTGTTGAATATCTTTGAGTGAAAAACCAAGTTGACGAGAGCTAATAATAAACTTTAAACGCTGCTGGTCTTGCTTTGTATATTCTTGATAGCCATTTTCTTCACTGCGTATTGGATTAAGTAACCCAACACGCGTGTAATGACGAACAGTATCGGCAGTCACGCCCATTAACTTGGCGAGTTGTTTAACATACATAATTTTGCTCCGTCGTGTTTCAGTGGCTTCATAATAAACCTAGGTGCAACACATAGGTCAATGACTATTTTAAAGCTAATAAAATAATACCAATTCGCTTAATTAAGTGACCTGTTTGAGAGAATAAAATCGTGTTGATAACAAGGCAAAGATTTTATTATTTAGTTGTTATCACTAATTGCCTTGCTTCACGCACTCGTATATCAAAATGATTAAGTATTATTGATCATCGACATAATGACACAAACAGAATTAACTTAAGCTGATACCGGCGCGTATTATCAGGAGGGGGGAATTCAGGAGAGAAGCGCCTAAGTAAGGCGCGTATTAATCTAAGGGCCTGTTGAACATTAGTGGCTTAACTTACAGCAGACTGTTTGGTCTTTAGGCAAGGCAGAGCCTATTTAAGTGGTTATTCCCCATAAGTAGGCGATAACGCAGCATTAATACCAAACATGCGCTGCCCTTTGGGTTCCCTCTAGGGACGATTAACTCTTTGTTGCCTACATGGATATAGATAAGGGCCGTGAGCAGGACGCGGAAGCTTTGCTCGGTTTTTGCTTATTCTTACATGGATGTATAACGCAGGAGCAGTTACCGAGCCCACTAGGTTACAAACCTCGCGCCGCAATTTAATCTTCCTTGGATTGAATAAATTCAATCCACAAAGATCTACATGCCCTAGTTTGATTCGCTACGGCTTTGCTCTAATTCGTCGCTTAGCTGCTGCGCTAAAGTTTGTATTTTAGGCATGGCATCTTTCATTAAGCTTTGAGACATTTGCATAGACTCTTGCATTACAACAGGCATTTTTTCAAGTATTTTTTGCCCGGTATCTGTCTTATAAAATGCTAACATATCAGCAATCTCTTGCTCACTAAAATGTTTGTCGTACACGCTAATCATCATCGGCTGCATTTTGGCCCAGCTCATTTCGGTTTTTAATACCGTCGTCATGTCACCATAGTATTTATCAAAAATTGCCTGTTCAGAAGGCTTAACACCCATTTGATCAGACATACCTTTCATCATACCTTCAACCTGGCCGTACATAGAATCAACCATTGAATCTAAGTTCATTACACTAATAAGTTCATCTATTTTTTGCTGTTTTGTATTTTGCTCAGCATATAAACTGCTAGAAAAAATCAGTAATGATAAAAGTAGTACCTTACCCATAATAATATCCTTTAATATAAATAATCGTTTTATAGTCACATGATTAATTAGTATTGTAAAGGGGACAGGTAATCATTAAAAAAGCCGAATAAATCGCGTTTATTCGGCCTTTTATTAGTGCGCATTTGCGTTAATCGTCCTCTACATTATCGAGACCTTTAGTGCCTTCTTTAGCTTTTAGCTTATGATGAATAGCTGATTTTATTAGCATGTAACCACTAATCGGCGCCGTAATTAGTAAAAATATAGTAATGAGTATTTCTCTAACACTGAGTCCATGGCCTGAATTTACAAAATAAACCATAGCTGCGATTAACATACTTGCCATACCCAACGTTGTTGCCTTCGTTGGTCCATGCAAACGCATAAAAAAGTCAGGCAGTTTAATTAAGCCTATCGAGCCAATTAAAATAAACGTACCACCAAATAACAATAGTATTGATACAACCCATTCGCTGATCATGTTTTCACCTTATTCAATTATATCGCCGCGTAGTAAATACTTACACACTGCAACTGTACTTATAAAACCAAGCATGGCAATAAGCAGTGCTGCTTCAAAGTAAAGCCCTGTGTCCATACTTATACTGTATAAAATAATCAGTGCAATAACATTAATGTACATTGTATCGAGCGCTAAAACACGGTCAGGCACTGACGGACCAATAATCAATCGCCATAAATTAAGCAATAACGATAAGCCAATCATCGAAAAAACAATGAGTAATACAGTGTCTAACATTGAAATATCTCCTTCAGTGGAGCTTCGTAGCGTTGTTTTATTTGTTTGATAAGTGCTTCTTCATCTTTAAGGTCAAGCACATGTATTAGTAAGTAACGTTGTGTTGGCTCTTCACCTTCAGGTAACGATTCTGCAATTGGATAAACCTCTGCGCTCACTGTACCGGGTGTAAGCGATACACTACTGGCCAATATAGTAATTGGCATATCATGAGTTAAATCAATCGGTACTTTTATAAAGGCCGGGCGTAAGTTTTTAGATGGCCCAAGTATAAGCAAAGCCACCTGTAGATTTGCAACAATAATATCGTAAAGCACTATAAGTAACTGCTTTAATGCTAGTCCAGGCCTTAAAATAAGCGGTTGAGGTTCGCGAAGTGAAAAGCTTAATAGGGGTATAAATATAGCAAAAATAGTCGCTAGTACTAAGTGTCCTACCGACACGCTATTATTTAACAACAACCATACCATAAACAAAAACAGGCTACGAAATGGTGTTGGTAACCAACGAAAACGGGCTTGTAATCTCATCACATGCCTCCTTTAAGTACAGCATTAATACCGCCGCTTATATCATGTAACTGAGTAGCAGCACCTAGCATGTAGTCACTTATTGGCCCGCCAAAAATAACTAGCAATGGCGAACAAGCAAGTAAACCTATAATTACAGTTACCTGCAACGGGTGTGCATTTGCACTATCTGCGTTTTCGCTTTTTTTACTTTTATGCTCCCAGAATAAGGTCGTGCCAGCACGCGAAAGCGCTACTAATAACGCAAAGCTTGTTACTAAATATACAGGCCAAAATAGTAAAGCTTGCTCACTATTTAATGTGGCTTTAAGTATCCAAATTTTACCTACAAAGCCTGATAGTGGCGGCATACCAACTACTGTTAAAGCCGCAACAATAAAGCACACACCTAATAAAAATGGTTGTTTAACGCAGCGACCTGCTACTAGCCTGTCGCCAACTTTACCGCGCTGGATTGAAACTAAATCTGCTAATAAAAATAGTGCGGCACTAACAAGTGTTGAATGAACTAAATAATATAAAAGTGCAGCAGTGGCATTTACATTTTGTAATGCGATTAGCGCAACCAACGTTCCCACTGATACCAATACTAAGTTAGAAGTGAGTTTACGTAAGTCTTGCGCTGCCATAACACCAATAGCACCCACTATAATCGTGGCAATTGCTAAGCCCCAAAGCCAAGGCTGCGCCATATGTTCAAGCGCCCCTGCTTGTTCGCCAAATATCACAGTGTAAACACGAAGCATAGCGTAAACGCCTACTTTGGTCATAATCGCAAATAATGCAGCAACCACAGGTTTAGCGCTTGAATATGTATTTGGAAGCCATAAATGCAGAGGTAATAATGCGCCCTTTAATGCAAATACAATGAGTAGTAATAAACCACCAGCCTTTGCTAGGTATACATCATCGCCCGTAAGCTCGGATACTTTTTGCGCCATATCTGCAATATTAAGCGTACCAAGTACACCGTACAAAATACCCAAACCGATTAAAAACACGCTTGAGCCAACTAAATTCAATATTACATATTGCAGTGCAGCACGAGTGTTTTGTTTATCACCTGCATGCATTAACAATGCATAGGATGCAATCAGTAACACTTCAAAAAATACAAATAGGTTAAATAAATCGCCCGTTAAAAACGCGCCATTTACACCCAATATTAAAAAGTGGACAAGTGGATGATAAAAGCTGCCCTTTTCATCATCGCCAGCACTACCATATAAAATAGCGCCCAAACCTAAAAGTGAAGTTAACGTAACTAATAAGGTAGATAACATATCAGCGACTAAGACTATCCCAAATGGTGCAGACCAATTACCAATAGCGTAAACATTAATACCCGTATTATTAATATGTACCAGTAAAAGCACACTAATGGCAAAAGTAGCTATTGCCATTACAATTGAAACTAAGCGGCGAATTTTGACGCTTTTACCACATGGCGGCAGTAATAAAATAACTGCCGTCAGCATAGGTAATAAAATAGGTAGCGAAGCTAAATGTTGGATCATTTTTGCTCCTTATTATCTGCAGAGGTATTAGGCACATAACCATCAACATGGTCACTACCTAAATCGGCGCGCCCACGTATTGCCAAAATAACCACAAATGCGGTCATCGCAAAGCCGATTACAATAGCGGTAAGCACTAAAGCTTGAGGTAGAGGATCTGCATAATCTGCTCCTGTGCCAAGCACTACTGCTTTATTAATAGTAAGACGACCTGCTGAAAACAAAAATAAGTTAACAGCGTATGAAATCATAGTAAGCCCAAGTACTACAGGGAATGTACGAGCTCTCAGCAGTAAAAACACACCGCAACTGACCAATACTCCAACGCAAGATGCGTACAATAATTCCATTAAATATTTACCTCTTTTTTCTGGGTATCTGCTGTCATATTACCTAAGCTTGCTAAAATCATTAACGTAGCGCCTACAACTGTTAAGTAAACACCTAGGTCAAATGCAATCGCGCTGGCAAGCTCTGTTTTACCGACAAACGGAATATCAAAGTAGTCAAACCAAGTTGTTAAAAATGGCTTATCAAAGAACCAACTACCCACACCTGTAAACAAAGAAATACCAATGCCTGAAGCTATAATTTTGCGATAATTAACATCAAAACGTTCGTTAATCCATGCCGTACCATGCGCCATGTATTGCAAAATAAACGCGATTGATGTTACTAACCCTGCAATAAAGCCACCACCAGGTAAGTTATGCCCACGTAAGAAAATATACGCAGAAACCAATAAGGCAAGCGGCAATAAACTTTGTGAAATACTCGCCAGTAATATTGGGTGACGCTCTTTAGCCCATGGGCGCCCTTCACTGTCACTTGCAGGCATAAATAATGGGATTCGAGAAAGTACTTTAAATATACCTAATGCGGCAATACCTAATACGGTAATTTCGCCAAGCGTATCAAAGCCCCTAAAGTCGACCAAAATAACGTTAACTACGTTAGTACCACCGCCACCAATCTTAGCGTTAGCAATAAAGAAGTCTGAAATTGAATCTAATGGACGTGTAAGTAATGCATAACAAATACTCGCTATAACTACACCTAGCGTAGAGGCTATGCCTAAGTCTCGAAGTACGCGTAACGAACTTGATTCTTTTGGCGTATGCTGCGGTAAAAAAAACAATGCCAGCATAAGTAAAATAATAGTAACAACCTCAACGGTTAGTTGTGTAAGTGCTAAATCAGGTGCAGAAAAACGTGTAAATACAACCGACACCATTAACCCTACAATTGAGAGCATTAACAACGATACCATTCGAGAGCGATGCCAAATAACGGTAGCAAGTGCACCAATAATCAACAAGCCAGCTCCAATTGCATTGTGCACATCAACCGGCGTAAGTGGCATGCTACCGGCAAGCTGTTGCATTTCAAATAATGGCCAACCCGCACACAGTAGTACTACTGCTAACATAATTACAAGATAGCGCTGTAGGGAACCATTTTCTGTACTATTTACCTTTGATTGACACCAAGCAACGATACTTAAAATTACACGTTCAAAGGTTTTTTTAGCATTGAGAGGTGGTAGTGATGCTTGAAATTGAAATAGATATTTACGATTAATGTAAATAAATAAGCCGCCAGCAATCGCCATTGCACTCATAAGTAGAGGTAAGTTAAACCCATGCCAGATAGCTAATTCGTACACTGGCATTTCTTTTCCAAGTACAGCTAAAGATGCCGCAGATAAAATACCGTCAATTGTAAAGTGCGGGAACATGCCCACTAATAAACAAATCACAACGAGTATTTCTATTGGTACACGCATATAACGTGGTGGTTCATGCGGCGTTCGAGGTAAATCAATCGGGTCGCCATTAAAAAATACGTCGTGAATAAAGCGGGCTGAGTACGCTACAGCGAAAGCACCTGCAACAGTTGCCAATACTGGAATTAACCACGACATAGAACCAAGCACTTGTTGATGCAGTGTTTCTGCAAAGAACATTTCTTTCGATAAGAAACCATTAAGTAGCGGAACGCCAGCCATTGCCGCTGCCGCGACCATTGCAAGTGTTGCTGTGTAAGGTAAGTATCGCCACATGCCATTTAATTTACGCATATCACGCGTGCCCGTTTCATGATCAATAATACCAACTGCCATAAATAACGATGCCTTAAAGGTTGCATGATTAATTATATGGAAAATAGCAGCAACGGTCGCAAGCTCAGTATCAAGTCCTAATAGCAGCGTTATTAAACCTAAGTGGCTTATTGTTGAATAGGCTAACAATCCTTTTAAATCGTGTTTGAATAATGCTATGTATGCACCAAACAATAGCGTTGCTAAACCTGTTAACCCTACAAGTAAAAACCAAGTATCCGTGCCAGCTAAAGCAGGATGAAAACGCGCTAACAAAAATATACCGGCTTTTACCATCGTTGCAGAATGTAAATACGCACTTACTGGAGTAGGTGCTGCCATTGCATGAGGAAGCCAAAAATGAAATGGAAATTGTGCCGATTTAGTAAACGCACCTAATAGTACCAATACCAATGCTACTTCGTATAAATCGTGAGATTGAATGATTGCTTTGCTTGCTAAAATAACATCTAGGTCGTAACTACCAACAATGTCTCCTAATAACATTAAGCCAGCAAGTAGTGCTAAGCCACCCGCCCCTGTTACTGCAAGCGCCATGCGTGCGCCCTTACGCGCTTCTGACTTATGCCACCAAAAACTAATTAATAAAAATGAACTTATACTCGTTAATTCCCAAAACAGCCACAATTGGATAACATTATTAGACATAACAATGCCAAGCATTGCGGTCATAAATAGCATTAAGTAACTATATAACTTAGCCATTGAATCGTTAGCACTGAGGTAGTAACGCGTGTAGAGGATAACGAGCAGGCCTATGCCTAAAATCATAAACATAAACAATAAACTAAGACCGTCTAACCGCAGAGATAAGTCGAGTCCTATTGACGGGATCCAAGCTAAAGAATAACGAATTGTTTCGCCCGCTAAAACTGCAGGTGCATGGTATAGAGTAATCCCCAAAGCAGTCAAAGGCGCAAGAGCCGTTAAACTAGTGCTTAAATTACGGGATAACTTACCTGTGCATGCAGAAATAACACTGCCAATTAAGGATAACAAGGGTATCCAGAGCAAAGTCATAATGTAGGGCCTTTTATAATCATAAGTTTATCAGGGCATCTCTTTTTTAATACTAAGTGATGCTTTTACTGCCTGTTTTTAAACGACATTAATGACTATAGTTATACTGAAAAACACTTATTTTGTCTATAAAAAGCGGTTCTATATGGACATTTTTCAAACAATAACTAACAATTTATTAAGCCTAAAAAAACAATTAATTAATAGTGATAATTGTTAGTTTAATATAGTCTTATTTGCAAATGTAAGCGCGCTAGAGTGACGATGAAACTTACCATTGGTCGTATCTAAATGTTTCAACCAAAGTTGCCTATACTGCGCTGAGAGACCTAACTGCTGATATTGCATAATGGACCAATTTTCACTGGGCTTATAAGCAATGCCTCCTTGCTGACAACTCTTTGCCTTATGCCAATCTGTTGGCGGCGGCTCACCATGAGAAATAAATAGGTTAGGCGCAACAAAACCTGTTTTTGCACACAACCATGCTTGCTTAGTTTTAGGCAAAGCGTATTCATCCTCAAAACCGTTAAAATGCATCAGCTCGTGCAAAAATACACTGTATTTTGCTTTTGAGTTTATTAGCATTGTTCCCTTCGTGACATTAGCCGTACCGTCTTTAGGCATCATCACTATAAAATCATAATTGTTAGGAAGCTGGTTATTAAGTTTAGATAATTGCCAGTCACAGTTTGCTATTTTACTAGTGCTACTTTTGCACTCAAGCATACCCGCAACGTAAACTGGTTTTGAAAAGCAAAAAATATTTTCACGGGGCTCTGGCTGTTTATTATAAGTATTAATAAACTCTGTAAGTTTATATAAGCCACTACGATGATCGCTCATAGTCAGTACGTTAAACATACATTGCTTATTAGGTTTGCTTATATTTCTTAAAGATGAAAAACCAAGATTGTGGATAAACGCTGTAGATACTTTACTCTGTGGTGTTTTTAACTGAAGTTTTAGATGATTTAGCACATCCCCTGCTGGTAATTTGTTTTTACTAGCGAGTAACTCTAAATCGCTCCAACGTAATTGCTCAAGTAACTTTGTTGCTAATATTTTACGCTCTGGGATTGTTAAGTCATTTATAGCTGAGAGCCAAAATGGTTTTGCAGTATCACTCTTACTGCTTTTAATAAGCTTAAGAGAATACATATATTGCGCTGAAGAAATTTGATTGCGAGCGAGTATAGCTAAAGAGGTCTTTGGGAACTGCTCTAGGTGGTCAGAAAAGTAAGCAGGTGAATTCCAATAACTTTGTAGAACATTGGCTTTTGTATTTAAAACATGCCAAAAGCCAATAGCGCCAAGGTGATTACTCGAGCCTGTAATTAACAAACAACATAGTAATACACCTATTAACTTAAAACGCTTAACTTGCGTCAACACCTTCCATCAACTCAAGTTCTAAACGCGCATACTTGTACTCAATAAACTCGTGTACATTGGTTGCTAGCGCAAGCCTAAAATAGTCTGATGCTAAATACAGCTCACCAGCTGCTTGATGCATTTTGGCTAAGTAAAAATAAGCTTCACATAAACGCTGCGCATATTCTTGCTCGGTTCTAACACCATCACTAATGCCAGATAAAAATGCATACTCAGTCATATCCCCCGTATAAAGAGAAATTAACTGATACGCCCATTGCGATTCATCAAGTGCTGTTGCATTAGTTTTAAGTGATTCAAGCGCTGCTGCTTTATCTTCTTGTGCACTGGCTAAGTAAACCCATAAAACACGGTATGGATCATTTGGAGAGCGGGCTAAAAACTCATCAAAGTCGTTTTTAGCAAGACCTGCTCTATCACCGTAATAAAGGGCTATGCCTCTATTTAAATAAGCATATTCATGCTCTTCATCAAGCTCAAGGGCTGAATCAAAAAACTCATAGGCTTTTTCGTATTGCTGCATAAGCGTATGTTGAATACCTAGAAAGTTATATACTTCAGCTAAATCAGGTTTAAGCTTTACTGCGCGGTTAAAATCAATACGCGAAAGAGTGGTCATACCTAAACTATCAAAAAGTACACCACGGTCATAATAAAGCTTAGCTTGTTGCTCTTCGCTTAAGTCAGCTCTATTCAATAACTCTGAGTAGCGTGCAATGGCAATTTCACTTCTAAAGTCAGAAGCTAAAGGTGCAGTAAATGGCACATTAACAATCGGGGTTGGCTCTGATTCGGTTGTAGTTTGGCAAGCGCTTAAAGACAAAATAGCAAAAGATGCCAAAGCTAAATGTTTGAGTATCATTAAAATCCTTAATACCAAGATATATCGCGATTAATATAAGACAGACCTTGTCCAATAAG
>Ga0209309_10002216_pt1 | contig 18026 bp, 10 predicted proteins | sample COGITO_mtgs_1204_2_FD_184807 | JGI IMG/M metagenome (GOLD analysis project Ga0209309, IMG submission 184807) | Pelagic marine microbial communities from North Sea - COGITO_mtgs_120412 (SPAdes) (version 2) | ecosystem: Environmental > Aquatic > Marine > Epipelagic ... | reverse complement strand
CCACGAACACCACGAATACTGCGACGAATGCGGAGAATAACGAGGAGAATACGAATCAGATGACGTGCGTTGTGTGAGAGTTTTTTTTTTTTCTCATTTTGCGCAAAAGTTTGGAACCCCTTTCTTTGGTCTTTCGTTTTGCACTGAAAAATTTCTTTCGCGAGAGTTTAATAATATACGCGCTGCGCGATGACGACGACGAGGTTCAACACACACACACAACAACGAGAAGGTTTCGTAACGCAGCACTGACCACAAAAAACGTACGCTCTCTCTTCTCGTGTGAATATATACGTAAATATAAACAGACCAAACAGAGACGCGAGTCACATCCAGCGCCGGTTGTCTTCGGGATCCGGAATCATCAACTCGGCGATATCCATGCTGAAATCCATCGCCAAGAGCGCGTCGTCGGCGAAGAGAGAAAGGGCGGAGACTATGAGTTCGGAGGAAGATGTGGAAAACAACGAGTTTTTGCAAGGCGAAGATGCGAACGCGAAGAGGGCGAAGAGGAGTTTAGGGACGAATACCGCTTCAACCCCGTTGGTGAACGCGACGAGCGCGAAGAACGACACGACGCCGCCGCCGACGAAAAAGGCGGACGCGGATTCGAGTTTTATCACGAGCTCGTTGAGGAAGAGCAAGAAAAGTAAAAGCGAGAAGGAGGAAAATGGCGGCGGCGGGAGACAGTTGAGATTTGCGGCAGCCGCGAACAACTCGTCGAAACACGCCGCGATATCGGACGACGACGTGGAGATTGGCGGGAGCGCCAGGGAAGAGGGGGAGGATGACGTGGAAGCGGCGAGAACCAAGACGACGAGACGAAAGACAACGACGACAACGAATATAATGAACGCAGCGACAGCTGCCGAACAAGGAGGAGGAATGATAAGAAGAGGAAGGAAACGGTTCATGGATTCCATTTTCTCGCCGATGTTTTCGTTTCTTTCCGGGACAGAAGTCGCCGAAAAGAAGGGCGTCGCCGCCATCGCGGTCGCGGAAGAGGAGGAGGATGGCGCCGCCAAGAGTACCAACACTCGAACTGCTTCGAGGCTTGGGTCGAAAAAATACGCCAGACTTCGCGCGTTGACGCCACCAAAGCACGACAAAGGTCTCGACGACGTTCGTGAAGACGAGGATGATGAGGACGAGGACGATGCGCCATCAACCTCTTTTGGTGCTGGCAGAAAACGAAGCCGCGCGGAGTTGGATGCCATTCTCAGCGGATTCACCGTCGATACTGACGATGACGAGGCTGAATTTCTCGACTCCGACGACGAGTACGACGAGGAATTCGACCCGTGGGCGTTCATTTTTCACTTGCCTCCTCTAGAGCAGTGCGTCCCGAAACGGAGGAAAGCGGCGTTACCGACCAAAAAGAAAGGTGAACCAAAGAACACTTTGGTGCTCGATTTAGACGAAACTTTAGTGCACTCAAACTTAGAAGAAGAGGAAGGTACGCCAGATTTCACCTTCCCGGTTCAGTTTAACAACGAAACGCACGCGGTGAATGTGCGCATTCGCCCGCATTTGGAGGAGTTCATGAAGCGCGTCTCGAAGAAATTCGAGGTTGTGATATTTACGGCGAGTCAAAAAGTGTACGCGGATAAGTTGTTGGACCATTTAGATCCAGAGCACGTTTACTTTTCGCATCGATTATTCCGCGATTCGTGCGTTTTAGTGGAAGGGAACTATTTGAAAGACTTATCGGTGTTAGGAAGAGATTTAAGTCGAACGCTCATCATCGACAACTCGCCGCAAGCGTTTGGGTTTCAAGTAGAAAACGGCGTCCCGATTGAATCGTGGTACGACGATCCCACCGACGACCACTTGTTGCGTTTGTTGCCGGTATTGGACGTGATATCGGAAGTAAACGACGTGAAACCGATACTGAACCGCGCGTTCGGGTTGAAAAAGAGAACTTTACGAGCGGGCGCGAGAGCGAAAAGATGGCGAGAGCTGCGAGAGAAGAGCTTGTATCGTTAAAACGTGGTGAAAAAGAAGAAGAGGAGGAAATTATTGATAGCTTTATATTCGTGTGTGTGTGTTAGTGTGTTTGTTCTTGTTGATTTGAATTGTTAGTCGTTCTGTGTATATATAAATTACTACTACTACCTGACTACTGCTGTCCGAAAGGAGTAAATCAAAAAAATTGGAAAAAATGCCCCGCACAACAAAGAAAAGAGGAGAATGTCCTCCTCCGATCAGTGCTCCGTGGAAGAGACTCGTAATACTCGAGCGAGCGAAAAGAGCGACGAAATCATCGCGAACGATGACGACGAGAACCCAACAACGACTGCCTTGTGGCGGCTCTTTCGAGAGGCGTCGCTGAAAGGCGGCGCGTGTCGCGATATCGTGGAGACGCATGTGATTTGCAAACTCTCCGCGACGGAACTCAAATTCTTTTACGAGGTGAACAAGGAAACGAGAAAGTTGATTAAGAGATCATCTCGCGCGAGGGAGTTGAAAGAGAAGTTTAAGGTCGAAGAGATGTCGTCGATATCTACGTTGGAGTTTGCTTGGGAGCATTTTCCGTGGGGGACTACGATCACGCATTATATCGATGGTGATACGGAGGTGGTAAAGTTGGACGAACCAGCGTTCTGCTGTCGAGTCGCTCGAACGAATGAACTCGAGTTACTCAAGTGGGTGCGAGAGGAGAAAAAGTGTGAGTGGGATAAAGGGACACTTCTGGCGGCCACGCAACGCAATAATCTAGACATGGTAAAGTATTGCGTTGTCAATCAGTGTCCTATCGATTCGGATGCATGTGCGTTTGCCGCCGAATTCGGTCATCTCGAGTTGCTCAAATACTTACGCGAAGAAGTCAAAGCGCCCTGGGATAGGATAACTTTGATGCGGGCTAAATGGTCTCTGAACCCCGCGCTTAGGGTTCCGGACGTAATAGTCTCTGAACAACTCGAGTGTTTACGCTACGCCGTCGCGAACAAATGCCCAGGATGGGTAAGCTACGCGAGCGATGTCGATATCTTGAACGAGTGCGTACGGTACAACCAAGAAGGGTGGCCGGAACCAGAACAACGGACAAACGAACACTACGCTTTGTTCGAGAGAATGAAAGCGCTACAAGAATCACTCGAGCGGATGTAAATCAGTCCAGAATGAAGGTTATTAGATCTTCGCGCTTGTCCTTTTAAAATTTTAATTACATACTCCTTGTGAATACGAATGAAGGATGAAAAATCACCGCTGCGTGCTGAAACGCGTTTATATTTAGAAGGTGATGGGAACAATATATATATAATAAATATAAATTAAAACTCACACGTAATAAAAACAAAATCTTTCTCCTTTCTCTTCTTTCGTTTACTTGCTCAAGTTCTTCATCAACGCTTCTTGCATCTGCGTGCACCCGACCAATTTCATGCCTTCTTGCATTATATCGCCCGTTCTAAAGCCTTGATCTAAAGTAGCGTTCACGGCTTCCTCGATACTTTTCGCCGCCGCTTCCTCACCAAATTGGTATCTCAACAACATCGCGGCGGATAAAACTTGCGCCAACGGGTTTGCCTTATCCTGTCCAGCAATATCCGGAGCCGAACCGTGCACTGGCTCGTACAAGCCCGGTCCGGAACTCCCAACCGCCGCGGACGGTAACATACCGATGGACCCGGTCAACATACTCGCCGCGTCGGAAATGATATCTCCAAAGATATTCCCAGTCACAATCGTATCGAACTGTTTCGGGTCTCGAATCACTTGCATCGCGCAGTTATCGATGTACATGTGCGACAACTCCACGTCTTTATAATTCTCGTGCTGCTTAATCACTCGTTCCTTCCACAATTGCGAAACTTCCAACACGTTCGACTTCTCCACCGAACACAATCTCCCACCTCTCTTCTGCGCAATCTCAAACGCAACCTTCGCAATTCTATCCACCTCTGACTCGGAATATACCATGGTGTTAAACCCGATTCTCTCGCCTTTGGCGTTGGTCCCGAATCCTTTCGGCTCGCCGAAGTAAATCCCTCCCGTCAACTCTCTCACGACCATAATATCCGTTCCAGACACGATATCTTTCTTCAACGAAGACGCGTCCGCTAACTGAGGTAAAACCACCGCCGGTCTCAAGTTTGCAAAAACCTCCATCCCGGCTCTCAGACCGAGTAAACCTCGTTCCGGTCGCATGTTCGCCTCGAGCGTATCCCACTTGTACCCGCCGATAGCCGCCAACAACACCGCATCGGATTGCTTGCAACACTCCAAGGTATCTTCCGGCAACGGCGTCCCGAACGCATCAATCGCGGCCCCACCGACGAGTTTCTCCTCGTACGTAAATGTAATCTCGTGTTTGCGCCCGACTTCGTTCAGAACGTCCACGGCGACTTTCATGATTTCCGGCCCGATGCCATCGCCCGGGAGTAAAGTCAGCTTGTAATTTTTGTTACTCGCCGCTGCTAATGCTGCTCCTCTGCTGCTTCTTCTTCTCCTCCCGTTGCTGTTGCTGTTGCTGCTCTTAAGAAAAACATGTTTTTCGCTCCTCTTCAGAGCGTGAGTGTTGAGCGTTTGCGCGCGCGTGTTCATCATCGTCGTCCTTTTATCTGCGCGTAAGTGTGAGTGATTTTTGGGAGGAAATCTTTTTATCTTTTAAACGTTTAGGGTTTAATCTTCTCTAGGGTTTAAGTCATCTCATTTCGCTCTTTTTTCCCTTCAGAATTCGAGAGAGATAAGAGCGCGAAGAAGAACACCACCACCAACACCACCAACAAAGGTCAGTCTCCCTGCCTTCTTTCGCCTGTTTGCGCGTTCTTTTCTTTGCTTTGCTTTTCTTCGTCTCTTCTTTTTACCACCTTTCTTTTTGCGTAAAAGAGAGAAGAGTTTAAGAGACCAAAACACACAACAAGACAACAACAATCCAGCCGTACGGGAAAAGAAACGACGATGGGGTGGGCGGACGAAGCGGAGGAGGAGTTGGACGACTCCATGCTCCCGTCGTACGCTTTGGAGGAAAAGAAGAACAGAAAGTCTTCGAAGGAGGAGGAAAAGGAGGAGGAGGACGTCGAGGTCAAAAAAGATGCGGCAGAAGTTTCTTCTTCTGCGGATGAAAAGCCAAAGTCATTCGCGGCGTTGTTAGGCGGCGGGAACGTCTCGAATCATCATCAGAAGACGGAGACAGACGAGGGGGAGGAGAACCGCGACGAGCAGACCACCAAAAGTAACAACAACAACAACAACAACAACAACAACGCGACGAACGGTAGTAATAATAACAGTAACGAAAGAGGAGGAGAAAGAGGAGACAGAAGGAAGAAAGAGTCCGGGAAGAAGCAACAACAACAACAACAACAACAACAACAACAACGCGACGAACGGTAGTAATAATAACAGTAACGAAAGAGGAGGAGAAAGAGGAGACAGAAGGAAGAAAGAGTCCGGGAAGAAGCAACAACAACAACAACAACAACAAGGGTCTTCGAAACAAGGAGGAGGGAAAGGCAATAAAGGCGGGAAAAGAGGATCGGATCCGAGTTCGAATTACAACCAAGCGGATTTACACGAAGACGAGCGAGGGTTACACAACGACGTGGAAGTTCGGAGAAGACAGTTGCAAAAGTTGAAGGTGTCGAAATCGACGCGAGCGAAAGATCTGGACACGTTGATTGCGTGCGTGGATTTAGCCGAACCGGGGACCGGGGAAGTGAAACGAGCGCTGAAGGAGTCTATTTTTAAACCGCTCGCGCCGGCGTATACGACGTTGATCAAATGGGTTGGCAAGTCTGGGAACTGTTCGAAAGCACTGGAGGTGTTCGAGTGCATGGGGAGCGTGCACGGAGTAGAACCGAACACGTACACGTGCTCGGCGTTGTTGAACGCGCTCGGGAGGCACCGAATGGGTCAGGAGGCCTGGGAGGTGTACGAGATGATGAAGGAGAAGAACATCGAATGCAATATTTTTACGTATACGGCGTTGATCACCGCGTTCCAAAAGAGCAGAGAACAAGACAGAGTGTATCAAGTGTACGACGAGCTGAAAGAATCCGGGATTCAGATTGATTCGATCACGTACGCGGCGATGTTAGCGGCGTGCGAGAAGGGCGAAACCGGCACCGGCGAGTGCACGGAGAAAGCGCTAAGAGTTTTTGCGGATATGAAAAAATCCGGAGTGGATCCGAACCAACAGTGCTACCAGTTTTTAATGACATGCTGCGAAAAAGGCGGAAGAGTCGATAAGTGCTTCGAATTACACGGGGAAATGGTGAAACACAAACACGTCGTGGATAAAAATATCTACCAGAGCTTAATCGCGGTGTGCGGAAAGAAAGGCATGTGGCAAAAAGCCATCGAAGTGTATAAATCTTTAAAGACGAAGAAAGAAGTAGTACAACCGTACACAAATTGTCAAAACGAAGTGTTGTTAGCGTGCGCGAAGAGTGGTCGCGGTTTAGAGGCGTTGGCGTTGTACGAAGACGCCAGGAAGACGAACAAGCAAATGTCCGTCACGCCGGTTGGACTTGGGTGGGTCATCTTGGCCTGTGAACGAAGCAACATGTGGAAGAAAAATCTTGAATTAATTCCAAAGTTACCATCGTCAGGGTTGCCAAACAAGGCGTACATGTTGTTGATTGGTGCGTGTACGAGAGCTGGGAAGTTTACTCAAGCGAACGAGTTGTTTGAAAAACAACGCCAAGTATTGACGAGCGGGATGAACATGAACAAACCAACGGTGGATTTGTGCGAATTGTGGGTCACCGCATTTCGATGCGCGCAAAGCGAACGCGGCGATGGGGATACGTTAGAAAATAGCAGCAAAGCGGCAGCGGCGGCGGCGGAAAAAATAGTAGATTTAGGTGCAGACCAAGTGCACGTCGGCGAAACGACCAGTAGCAACGAGAATTGGTTCGAGCAGAAAACCGCGAAGAACTCTGTGAGAGCGTTGTGGAAGTACGCTAAAATCGCTGCGCCAAAAGACCCTCTGACGGACCAAGACGCCAACATTGCCGAAGTTGACTTTGTGTTTCCACCAGAAACGAGCATCTGTAAAGCAGCCGCGGCAGCTGCGGCGAAATGGGGTGATTCTGACTTGATCGAAAACATCGTTCACCTTCGCGAGAAATCTAACAGAGAACCCGATCCGATGATTCGCGGCGCGTTGATTGCATCCTACGCAAATCGTGACAAACGAGAAGAAGCGAACGATCGTCTGAAACAGATGAAAGTGAAACGCTTGACTCCTGGATTTGCGACGTATGCCGCGTTATGCGCGGCTGCGAATAGAGCCAAAGATACGCCGGACGTTTTCGCCATTTGCGAAGAGTTTACTATTTTGTACAAAATACAAAACCAAGCACAAGTAAGGGGCGTACCTCCCGTGGCCGTTCCGAAAGACTTTTGCGTCGCCTTAAAAGATACGAGTGAGAGGTTAAAGTCTTGGCTGAGGGCTTTAGAGTTCTTGGAAATTTGGAACCAGTTCCCGACGTGCGGTCCAGACGCCAAAGAGACGTACGTGTTGGCGTTGAAAGAATCTGGAGTGAACGAGAAGGATATCGAGAGCAAAATGGCTGGCGGTGGCATCACCGGTGCCACGAAGAACAACAACGGAGCCTCTCCTTCTGCTGAAACTACTGTTCCAGCAGCGATCGTTCCAAACAACGGCAAGACGTGGAACACCTCTTCTCCCAATAGCGGTAACGGCAACAACGCCTCGAGTTCGAGAGGCAAGCCGGTTTCGCCGCCGTTGCCGCCGGCCCCGATGTTGGGTGGAAGTATGCCCAAACCGAATAAAATACCACCGTTACCGAACGTTGTCACGACGCCGAAGCCGTCTAAAAAGCTTTCCGCGAACGTTTCGGCGTTTGTACCGAACTCTTCGTCGCCCAAAGTCGCTCTCAAAGCCGACGCGAAGCCGTTTGTGTTCAATCCTCCGGCGGCTCAAAAAGAGGTCGAGTCGTCGAACCACGCGGATGATGATGCCGAGAAGAAGACGACGACGAAGAAGAAAGACGACGCTACGAATACGGAGGACGATTCAGACGACGACGACGCAAATGCGACGACGTAAAAAGAAGAATAGATAACAACACTAAGTGACACATATTAAAACTTTTGCGAGGCGTGTATATAGAGAGAAATTTTTTATACGAGTATCCCTTTAAAAAATACTGATGAACCAAAAAAAATGTACACAAATTTTGATGAAAAAAATGCATTTTAAACGCCCATAAAAAAGGCAAAACGGTGTGCTCAAACACACGCGCACGCACACCACGGTTACCAACATCCCACGACAACGACGCTCGACAAAAATGTTCGCATATGTATTGTATCTGTATATATCAAGTTTCGACCGCGTCTGCGAGGTATTACGGAAGAGTAAGGAGTGGCGTGGGAACGCGCGAGGTGCGCGTTTTTTAGAGAGGGTCGGAGGGCACCTCTTCTGTGGCTGTGGTCACTTTTGAGAAAATAAATATTTCCACGGCGCGTGACATCACGCGCGGGAGAGGAAACGACCAGAAAACGCACGAAAGCGATCGCGGTACCACTCGTTGGTCGTTCCGTGTCCTTTTTTACGCGCTTTACGACTGTTCACGTCGCTCGTGACCACGCTCGGCGTCGCTCTCGTCAACTCCCTCGAAGGCCTTAAACCACTGTTTTTCCCTTGTATTTTTTCTCCCTTTTCCTCCTTTCGCGTTTTTAGAAACGCGACTTTGCCTCATTTCGAGCGCTTCGCCTGTGCAGGACGCGAAGAAAAACTTCTAAAAAAGCAGGCGACTTACGATCCGACGAATAGCGTAGTTTGTAAATCGAGCGATCATGTCTCTGGAGGTACGACTCGTGCGTCTCCGTGCGCTCGCATTTCGCATCTTCTGAAAATTCGATCTTCTCTTTTCTTCGCATCGTGCTTTCGGTTTGGTCGTCCCATTTTTGCATTCAGCGCTTACGCATCTCACCTTTACTCGTACTCACGCGACCCTTCTTTCGCAGAATAACTTGCCGAAACATTTAAAATGGATCTCGAGCATGTGCGAGACGCAGTTCTTTACGCCGTGCCAGTTGCATTCAACCAGTGGGAAGGTACGAATTGAACAATAAATGTGTCCCTTCCATCGAACACGAAGAACTTAAAAATCTCATTCTTCTCAGGGGGAGCTTTTGAACCTATTTTCCGTGGACGCATTGCGAGCGTGGTGCCCGTGTTGCTGCGCTGAGAAGAAAATTAACGACGCTATTCAGGTATGGAGTCGTTGTTCGTTTTTTACGGTCGGATGTGCGCTCACCGCGCGCGATTTCGACCAAATCTCGTTTCCGAATTATCGTTAAAAAACACTTAAAGTCTCTCTCGCGAGAAGTCGTCGTCTCTCTTATTTTCGTTGCAAATTTGGACTCGATTTTACGCGCGCGTTACGCGTTACCGCGCTTCTGAGAAGTCGTTTTGTGCTTTGAAAAACACCAAATCGTTCGGCAAAAATATCGTCGAAACCTACCAAATGGTTCTTTGGTCTCGTTTTTGGTCGCAACCGCGATCATTCGCGCGGTTTAAGCGTCGTTTTTCGGATTCAAATTCGACGAGAGAAGAACAACGAGAGAGAGAAAAATCGGTCTTCGAGGGGCGGATTTTGGACGACTTGGGTCAACCTCTGTGAGATGATATTTTTACGACTTGGGACAATTTTTTTCGAACGACCACGGACACTGACTGAAACACAATAATAACTACTCTTGACAAACAGATTCGTCGATCTTCCTACCACAACGTCGTCCGGGTCCAAGACGTCGCGAAAGCAGTCAACGTCGCGGGTATTCAGACGTACATCATCAACTCGGCGAGAGTGGTGTTTCTCAACGAACGCCCGCATCCGAGAGGTAAGAACGGCGAGAGCAAGCGGACTTCGGCCTTAGTAGCCGCAAATGGTGGGGCATGCAAGCACTGCTTGAGGACTTTACAGGCAGATAGCGTGAGCTTTTGCTCCATCGCGTGTAAAATCCGAGGCGGGGGCGAAATGACGCCAAACGCGGAGTCGTTGCGGTTGTTGGAGGAGTCGGTGATGAACCAACACGTCGCGGTGCCGAGGAATAGTTATAAGTCTACTAAGGATAAGGATACGAACACCACCACCACCACCACCACCAACAGCACGAATAACAACAATAGCAATACGAACGATACGAACACGAGCGGGGGTGACGGGACGTACAAGGGAGGCGGCGGTCCGGCGTCCAGCGGCGGGAGCGTCGGGAAGAACGGAAAGAAGAGAGTGTACCAAACGAAAGCGAAAAAAGAGCAGGAGTTGATGATGATGTTGAACGGTGGTCTGGCAGCTCTTCCGTCGCAACAAGGGAAACCGGTGAAGAAGGCAAAGAAAGTCCCGGTGAAGAGAGCGAAGAAAGTTCCGGTGAAGAGAGAGATGGTGAACGGAAACCACTCGTCCTACGCGACGCCGGCGAATAGCTCCTTGGGTGTTACTCCAGATGCGACTCCGAGCAGTCGGGCGGCATCGGTAGGACCGACGAACGGGGTCGGTACTGTGATAGCAGCTCCAGCAACCGTCGCGTCTGTTGGAAGAAAGCTGAACAACGCGTCCTTCAGAAGAGCCGCCGAGACGCCGAGTATCGTCACGCCGACGATTCCAATCGTCCCGAACCGTAGGAAAAAATTTTCAGCGCCGCGAAAGTCGCCTGATATGTAACAAATTATATATTATTATAATAATAAAGGTATCGAAGAGAGGAAAGAGAAAGAGAGAGAGAGAGAGAGAGAGAGAGAGAGAGAGAGAGAGAGAGAGAAGGAGAGGAAGAAAGAGGAGGATATAATGTAAAATCAGTAATCACAGAAAAAAGTTAAGTAAAGACACAAAATCAGAGGTTTGACCGCACCCGGGAGTCGGCGTTGGCGGGAAGAAAAGACGAGAAATCTTCTGTTTCTTCTTGTCCGTGCATCCATCCCATTAGCAGAGTAGTTTAACCATAACGCAACTCGTTTGAATAAAACAAAACATACACCACAAGATAAATAAACTACCCAGTATTAGCGATTATTCAAATTATATTCTGCTCTATTTGACATCTATCTGCTGTGATATTCGCTCTAAAACTACTACGTCCTCGATATCTTCCATCGAGACGCTTGAAGTATAGATGCGGATATCCCTGCCTTGTTTCCGTTCGTCTTGGATTCGGATTCACCGGAACAAACAGCAGGGAGAGGAGGACATTCCGCGCAGCAACACGTCAAAAACGTATTCTTGACGCCGGACATGAACTCGTCTTGCACCATGTGCACGCCGCCGCCGCCGCCTCCTCCTCCTCCATCTTCCATCAAACATCTCCGCATCTCTAAAGATAAAAATATGCACCACAAACGGTAGTTATCTACTTTAAGTGCTCTGGCCTGATCTTTCACGTGAAATCCAAACGCGTCGTGCCTTCTCCTCTGCGGCAAACAACACGGCGATAACACAATCGCCGCTCGACCGTCCATCCTTCGTCTCACGTTTCTCCACAAACGAATAGCCACTCGAGACAAATCCCCGCACAAGTGTACCCCGCAAATAAACACAAACTTTGACGTATTCGCCGCGTCCTCCACAATCTTCTCGCACTCCTCCGACGTCACGTCCACGCGACGAAACGTCACGTTTTTCATCGCCTCCACGTGCTCCACGTTCGCGCTTTCGTCTCGGTCCATCATCTCCACTCTCGCGTTCGGGAACGCGAACGATAACGCGATGGACAAAAAACCTTTCCCGGAACACAGGTCCACGAACGTCAGCCCTTCGCCGCCGTTACTCCTCAAAGCCTCCTCTTCCTCAATTAATACTCCTCTCTTCTTCTTCTTCTTCATCAAAACTCGTTCGATCTGTTTCAAACACGCCGTCGCTTCCTCGATTTCCTTCACCAGTGAAGATTTTCTCATCCAGGAATCGAACAACGCATTTTCTCGCATCTCTTTGCACGCGTTCGAACGCAAAAACTCGCGCACGTACGGGGAATATCTCCGTGGGTTTTCGCGGCAATGCGCGATCGTGTACTCGAGTTTGGTTTTCTTCGTCGCGTGATGTTTCTTCTCCGCATCTTCTTCCTCCTCGCGAACGTGATTTTGTCGAGAAGACATCGTCACGCGCTCATCTGATGCCTTCTCTACAGTTTCCAGTCCTCGCGTTTGGCTTTACGCCGACCAAAAACCCGCGAGCAACGCATCACTCGCGACTCGATTTGTAATGGAGTTTCCTTCAGAATTTCCACTCGCAAAACACACGCGCAAACATAATAATACCTCACGAATGGGTTCCCTCTTCCCAATTCAAAACGCCTTTCACTTGGGCGCGTACCAAGTCGCGATAAACGAAGCCGCGGACTTAGATTCCACCGGAACCACCTCTTTATCCTCCTCGGACGCGATCGAGAAGGATTGTTACGTCTATCGATCGTACATCGCCTTGGGGTCCTACCAGGTACGTTTGAAGATGCTCTCTTTGTTTCTTTGTGTCTCTTCGTGATGCGCGTCTTTCGAACAACGCGAGAGATGATGCGAAAGTTTGCGCACGTCTCGTCTCGTTCGTGTTCTCGCGAAAAGCGTTGCGACGGTTTGACGACGACTTTAGACGCGCATTCGCGCGCGGTGTTTGAAAGAATTGGACGAGTGCGGGAAGAGATCTCCCTCGGTTTTGTCTCTCGCGTTAGTAACTTCTCTCACGCTCTCACTCTCTCTCTCGGTGACTCAAACGACGACGAAACGATGCCTTTGCTTTGTGCGTGTCTTTGACGATTCATATGTATACTATAACATAAAATAACAGTTGGTTCTGGACGAAATCCCGGACGATTCCCCGTCGCAATTGCAAGCGGTGAAAGAACTCGCCAGATACCTCGCGGATCCTCTCGATCGGGAAACAATCTCACAAAAGATGAAGGAGATGTTAGAAGATCCAGCGATCGCGCAGAACGCGACGGTACAACTCATGGCGGCGACTCTTTTCGCGAAGGAAGGCGAAATGGTGGAAGCCATGCGATGTTGCGCGACGTCGTTGAGTTTAGAGTTGTCGGCGTTTATGGTGAACCTGTTGATATCGATGGACAGAGTGGACGCGGCGGAGAAGACTTTGGCGAAGATGGTGGCGAACGACGACGACGCGACTTTGACGCAGTTGGCGACGGCGTGGGTGAATGTCGCACTCGGTGGGTCGAAGGTTCAAGACGCGATGTACGTGTATCAAGAGTTGGGCGATAAGTACACGTGGACGGTGAAGTTGTTCAACGGCGCGGCGACGTGCGCCATGGCCATGGGAAGGTTCGAAGATGCCGAGAAGGAGTTGTTGGAGGCGTTACAGAAAGATAGTAAAGACCCGGACACGTTGCATAACTTGGCGGTGTGCGCGTTGCACTTGGGGAAACCGTCGACTCGTTTTTTTAATCAGTTGAAGACGTTAACGCCCAAACCCGGCGCGGTGGAGAAAATGGACGAGTTGGAGAAAATGTTTGATACGGCGAGCGAGCAAATGGCGAGCGCGTAATAACGAAGACGTTCGTTGGAAAAACGTGCGTAAGTGTCACCCCTTAATATTTTAGCAACAGTAATAAATTGTTTTGTAAATGATTCGAGAAGAGTATATATATTTTTAGTAAAACACCACCCGCGCGCGCGTCTGAGGAAGAGGAAAAGAGAGTATTCATTATTGCGAGCCTTCGCTGACGACGCACTCGATGTCCTCGTCTTGTAAGGTCAAACCGACGAGAAAGTTTCTCGCGTCGAGAACTCCAGACGATCCAGTTAAATCGCCGTTGACGACGTACACTCTTCGACACCCGTTGGCGAAAAGTACCATGACGTCTTTTAAAGACGTGTTTTTTGGATCTACGCTTTGGAAAACACCGATATCCGCTTTCGTTTGATCGCGATGATGGCGTCTTCGCATGGTCGCCGCAAACGAAAGTGGATCCGATTTCAACATCGATAGGTTCTCAATGTTCATTCCTCTGAGATCAGAGGAGGTTATATCACCTCGCACGTGTACCGTGAAATCTCTCGGACGAGGCGTGACGAAACTCGACGGTACCGTGGTGACGAAACACACCGAGACTTTTTCGCCGACGATATCCGGGAAGAAATCGAGAGCAGATTGCTGTCGAAGCGCATCGTTATTTGTCACGAACAACGTCTCGTCTCTGTAGATCTTCTCTCCGCTTTTCAACACCGTGAAACCTTTCCTAAACAAGTACGGCACATCGGCCAAACAAACGTTGGCCAAAGCGGCTTGAACTTCAACGTTCTCGTTTAGATATTTCACAATATCCGTGCAACTCAACACGTCGTGTTTCGCGTGACTCGTCCCATCTAAACGCTCGACGAGACACCTGTGCGCTCTTGGAATCTTCGCGATCTTTTCCTTCAAAATCGATAAAAGGGTTTCCGAATCTCTCACCACGATTCTCGATCTCGGATTCGCCGTCAGGCGATCGAGCACGCTTTGCACCGTCGCGTGAAACGTGCTCGCGATGGGATCTTCCTCGTCCTCTCTCGTTTTTTTCGCCGGAACGTCCCCGCTGTATTGACACCCGAATCTCGACACGTCTCCTGGTTGCAATCCCAACTCTTCAATCATCGGAGGCATAACTCTCGGATTCGCTCCCGCGCTTTCTTGCTGGGAGACACAAAAAGGTTCCTGTTTCCGTCCCACGAGAAACACCGCCATGTTTTCCAAAAACACCCTCAAACAACTCTCCACCGCGACGAACCCGTGGAACGAATCCTTGGTCGTTTTCTTCTCCAAATCCAAAATCGGTAGCGATAACACGTCTTTTTCTTTCATCTTTTCGAGACACTCGCCGAGCGTGTCCGTGAGCTTCGCGAACGCGAGTGTTCGTTCACTTTTTTTTTGACACCCTCGAACACTCGAAGAAGACAAGGAAGAAAAAAGCGAATTCGCGCGCGCCTCGCTCAAGGCTTTCCTCACCGCCCGGCGCACCTCCGCTTCTTCCATTTTACTCGAGAAAGACTTCTTATTAGTGTTCTTCTTCCCCTCTCCTGGCGTTCCCGCAAGAGCTCTTCTTTTCAACGACGTCTTCTTTTAATCAGAGAAAGAGAGAGAGAGAGAGAGCAATGTGATTGGGAAAAGTGAGAGATATTTTTTTTTCTGATTCTGAAAAATGTCCGTTTTTTTTCTTTTTTCTCTTTTTTCTCTTTTCTGGGCACCTTAACTTTTTAAAAAACACAACTTTATAAAGACGACGACGGCAAAGAGAGATTCTCTTTAGCATAAAAATGGCACCCGTACCGAGACGACCAGCTTTTACGACGAAAACAAAATCGGACAGAGGGGAGACGAGAAGAGGCGAAGAGACAGAGGAGAAGAGTTGTTTCGTGTATTCCGAGCCGCATCAAAACGAACTCGCGGCTTTTGGTACGACGAAGAAGAAGAAGAACAAAGATGAAAATGATGTCGATGCGACCCCTCCTGGTGGAAAGAATTTCGAATTATTCTCGTTCGTGCCAAACGCCGGGAGAGGAGGCTCGAAAACGACGACGTCTAAATTCAGCGCGGGGTTTGCGCTGTTAAAGTCGCGGGAAATGTCGAGAGAGAAGGAGATGTCGCACACACGCAGCGGCAGCTTTTGCGAAGCTGGTAATGGGTTGGTGTCGATTAAGCAACAGAGAGAACAGAGAGAAAAAGAGGACAAGGCGAGAGCGCGGAAAGAGAAGGAGGAGATGGTGATGAGAGCGCAACAAGAACAACAACACGAGCAGGAGCAACGGCAGCAGCAACAGCAGCAGCAAAATCACGCCGCGACGAACATCAACAACAACCCCGGGAATAATACCATTATTGGGTTCGACGACGACGACGACGAGGACGACGAGATGTTCCAGCTCGTGGATATCGAGGCTTTGGAGACGAGGAAACATGTGGTTGCTCCAGCTCAACCGCAACGACCGCAGCATCCGCAACACATCGAAAGTTTTCCCGTCGTCCCACCGAGGGCTGACAACATGAAAGACGCATATTGTTTGCCCATAGCCTTGGACGGAAGTGGTTTAGAGTGGGTGTGCGAACACGGTTGCGCGTTGCGCGAATGCGATAAGATCTCACTTCATTTCCGCGCGCTTCAGCCGATTTTGAGCTCAATCATCCAAAGACTGGACGACGACGAGTACATGATGAAAAATATCGAAAGGAAAAACTTAGAAAAGAAACGGAAAGAAGCGGAAACGATACAAGCGTTTTTGAATAACGGCAGTATTGGTAGCGGCGTACCGAACGCCGCGCCGAGTATCGCGCCGATGAATAATAATAATAACATCATGGACAACAACAACAACAACAACAACTCCTTTCAACAGAACACGAGTTTTGACATTCATAACAACATCAATAACTTTCAGCATAACAACATGCAAAGCAACAACTTCAACAACGACTTTCAAATGAACGGCAATAACAACAATTTCAACAACGATGAGTTTTATTATCAAAACAACAACAACAACAACAACGGCGGTGACTTTCAAGCGGAATGGGACGACGATAACGGCGATGATATCGTCGATATGGAAAATTTACCGAAACTTGGTCTCGGCGCGAACGGCGGTCATGAAGTTATCCCGGCGGTGCAGTGTCAAATGACCGAGGCGGACGGCGGCAAGTGGAATCAGAAGAACTTTTCGTGGACGAAAGATTGCTATTACGCGTTGCGAAACAACTTCGGCGCGCAAGATTACCGAGGACTGCAGCTTCAAGCCATTAATGCGACCATGGCTGGTAAAGATACTCTGGTTTTAATGCCAACTGGGGGCGGTAAAAGTTTGTGTTATCAGCTCCCGGCGATTGTGCGCGACGGCGTAACCATAGTAGTCTGTCCTTTGATTTCGCTCATCCAAGATCAGCTGTCGAATCTGGAGCAATTGGATATTAAGGCGTGTTTGCTTGGCGCGTACAATGCGAAGAACGATGCAGAAGTGTACAACGATTTATACGGTCCGGAACCTAAAATTAAATTGCTTTACGTGACTCCCGAGAAACTCTCAATGAGTAACAAGTTAATCAATTTGATGAAATCGTTGCACAGAAAAGGTAGATTACAAAGATTCGTCATTGATGAAGCGCATTGCATCTCGAGTTGGGGCCACGATTTTCGAAAAGATTATAAAGAGTTGCGAGTGCTGAAGCATCAGTTCCCGGATATTCCCGTCATGGCGCTCACCGCGACGGCGACCGTTCGCGTGCAAGACGACATCGTGCGCCAACTCGGTTTGGCGAATTGCGTGCGTTTCTTCACGACGTTTAATCGAACCAACATCACGTACGAAGTGATTCCGAAAAAGAAGGAAAAGCAAAACGTGGAAGAGATATTAAGTTTAATTCACGATCGCGGATTTGTTGACCGGCGTGGTCGCGTCGAGTGCGGCATCGTGTATTGCTTTTCGAAGAACGATTGTGAGAAGATGGCAAACGCTTTGTGCTTGAAAAATAACCAAGACTCGAGGTTTCGTCATGGGATTAAAGCTTTGCCGTATCACGCCGGTTTAGACGACAAAGTACGTAAAGCGCACCAGGAAGCGTGGACGAATGATACGTGCAACATTATCTGCGCGACCATTGCGTTCGGCATGGGGATTAATAAACCAGATGTCCGATACGTCTTCCATCACTCGATGCCAAAATCGCTCGAGGCGTATCACCAGGAATCTGGGCGAGCGGGGAGAGACGGCGAGAAAGCGCTTTGTGTGCTCTTCTATTCGTGGGGGGACGTCACAAAAGCGCGATCGATGCTCATCGACTCCGCTGAGAAAGACAACGCGCCGCACGAAGTGAAAATGAACAAGCTTGAATCGTTGGTGACGATGTGCACGTATTGCGAAAATACCGCGGATTGCCGAAGGACGCAACTTTTGCGGCATTTTAACGAAAACTTCGATCGCAGCAGATGTAAAGGCATGTGCGATTGCTGTCAGTTAAGGAAGAACTACGGTTGGAACTGCTTCATAAAGCGAGACATGTCTAAGCACGCGCTCAGTTTGATCTCCATCTGTAAAGATACCTCCGAACAAGGCATACCCATGGGCTTAACGC
>Ga0209309_10002215_pt1:12500-18028 | contig 18028 bp, 10 predicted proteins | sample COGITO_mtgs_1204_2_FD_184807 | JGI IMG/M metagenome (GOLD analysis project Ga0209309, IMG submission 184807) | Pelagic marine microbial communities from North Sea - COGITO_mtgs_120412 (SPAdes) (version 2) | ecosystem: Environmental > Aquatic > Marine > Epipelagic ... | reverse complement strand
GTTCGTCCTCTGGCTCGACGTCATCGACGGGCGCTTCGTCCTCCACATCGATGTGGGGAACCTCCTGAGCCTCGAACCGCAGGCCAAACTCGACTGAGGGATCAACGAAGGTTTTTACCGCGTCAAATGGCACCACCATAGGTTCCGGTGCATTGCCAAAGTTCAGAGTGATTGCAAAGCGGTCATCCATAACAGTCAGGTTGTCGAACCATTCCTGCATCACGATCGTCATTTCCTCGGGATAGCGGTCCCGCAGCCAATCAGCCAGATCAACGCCAGGATGGGTCGTATCGAAGGTGATGAAAAAGTGGTGCGCGCCGGGCAATCCATGCTCCGCCACACGCTGTAGGACATCGCGCAACAACCCCTGTAGGGCGCGCTGCATTAACTGTCCGTAATTGATCTGGCTCGACATTGGATCCCCCGGGCGATTACGGCTTCGACAATACCCGATTCGAGCGCGGTGAACAGTGCAGTCTGATGCCAAATCAAAGTGAGGGAGATTAGTGCAGGCTTCTGTTGCCAGGTGCCTGCGAACCCCGCCTTACGCTGCTAGGCGCAAGGACTTAGTTTTCGACTTGGTAACCGCTTACGCGGCAACTGCCATCGGAGCATTGTTGTCATTTGCAACTATACTATTTGAACCGATAACGGTGGTGTCTCACCGAGCAAAGGCTACATCTTTAGACGTCCGTCGATACTGTTTCGACCCCGTCCGCCCTGCAAATGACAGGGTGATTGGTGGAGTCGCCGGGTACCGCCCCCGGGTCCGAACCGCTTATTACATGCGCGTTTATCGCCATATCCCCGCAAGCGAGGCACTGATGAATGTAGAGTGCATGATAGACTTTATCAAGGTCGGTGGCGCCGGGTATTTGCCCGGCGCCGATCAATCACCACGATCCGGTGTTCTCCATGGAGGCCCAAGGCTCCTGCGGTGGCAATGCGTCACCCTCTTGCAGCAGCTCGATCGAGATATTGTCAGGCGAGCGGACGAACGCCATGTGACCGTCCCGTGGGGGGCGGTTGATCGTAACGCCTGCATCCATCAATTTCTGGCACAGCTCATAGATATTGCCGACACGATAGGCCAGGTGGCCGAAGTTGCGGCTGTCATCGGGCAGGGCATCATCGCCGTCCCAATTGTGCGTCAGTTCGACCGCGGCATTCTCCTGACCGGGAGGGGACAGGAAAATCAGTGAGAAGCGGCCAGCCTCGTTGTCGATGCGGCGTGTTTCCTCAAGCCCCAGCAGATCGCAGTAAAATGCTTTGCTCTGCTCCACGTCACGAACGCGGACCATGGTGTGTAGATATGTAAGTGTCATTGGCTCTCTCCTTAGCTGCGGTGCGCTGAATCTTTGCGTCGTCGTTACGTAGCTGACATAGGGGCGCGGGAAAACACGATCCACCCCCGAGCGATTGTTTCAATTCCTATGTGCTGCGATGGATTTGCGCGCTATAGAGAGCGACAATAAAGTACGAACGGAGACAGCAATGCCCATTACCCCCGACCAGCAGGCCGAAATCGACTCGGCTCGCAACGAACCGCGCACAACCTTGCGCGCCACCGTTCCGGGGATGGAGGCACATCTGTATAAAGCGCATGAGGTGTTGGACCACGGCTTTGTGCGCGTCATCGATTATATGGGTGACGATAACGCTATCGTTCAGGCGGCGCGAGTTTCCTACGGGCGTGGAACCAAGGCTGTGCAGAATGATGCCGGCCTGATCCGCTATCTTATGCGTCACTGGCATTCGACCCCGTTTGAGATGTGCGAGATCAAGCTGCACGTAAAGCTGCCCGTATTCGTCGCGCGTCAGTGGATTCGCCACCGCACAGCGAACGTGAACGAGTACTCCGCGCGGTACTCTATACTGGACCGTGAATTCTACATTCCCGCGCCCGAGCATCTGGCTGCCCAATCCAAGATCAACAATCAGGGTAGGGGTGGTGTATTAGAGGGCGAGGAAGCTGCACGCGTCCTCGATATTCTGCGCTCCGACTCGAACCGCGCCTATGACCACTATCAGCAGATGCTGGAGCAGGACGGGCAGGACGGCTTGGCCCGGGAACTTGCGCGGATGAACTTACCCGCCAACATTTATACGCAATGGTATTGGAAGGTGGATCTGCACAACCTGTTCCACTTCCTGCGTCTGCGCGCCGACGCACATGCGCAATACGAGATCCGGGTCTATGCCGATGCCATCTGTAAGATCGTGGCTGACTGGGTTCCGCACGCTTATGCTGCGTTTGAGGATTATCGCCTCGGAGGGGCCCAATTCTCGGGCAAGGGCGTGGATTGCTTGCGCCGAATGATTGCTGGCGAACAGGTCGATCAGGCCTCTAGCGGCATGTCGGCGGGTGAGTGGCGTGAGTTTCAGGCTGTCCTGAACGGATAAGCTCGGGCGTTTAAGGCAATAGTGTGAGCGGGCGCGACCGCCTGCTCACATGAACTAAATACCCTAGTGGTTTCAGGCCAGCGATGCGGGCCACTGCCACGGATGCGCGTCAGCTCATGGATTGAGCAAACTGCTCAGCGAGCAGGTGCGTCCCAATCTTTCCCGTCCGATATAACATGCAGCAATCGCCATGCTGTGCATTGCGTTCTTATTTGCGGACATGCGGCCCTCCTCGAAGATCCGCACAATCATATGCTGTGATGCGTACCGACTTATTGTGAGGGGAGCTCCGCCATGTCAGGTGTCGAAGCTCAAAAAACATCCGAAGCACGCGGCTAAGAAGTCGATTCTCGGCTGATTCACCGATTTGGAGTCGTTTTGAGAGGGTTTTACCCAATACTATAAAGCTTCAGTCGGGTCGGTTTTATCGCTCCGCAGTGATGTGACGGGTTACGCCGGTGTCAGCTTGCGTAAAACATCCCTCAAACTGCCTTTTGCGACATAAAAATGAATTCGCGAGAAAAACTCGATCTGAGTGAAAAAAGCGGTTGCGGGCGTTGGTGAGTTTGCCTAGAAGCTCTTTCACAGGCAGCGGGGACGACAACGGACACGCCGCCGAGGAATACTAGAGACAGGAAGTTAGGCCGAGGCGCTGAAGACAGCGACTGGTTTTTTTGTCTCTTCGCTCTTTGAAAATTGAACGCAATGAAGGGATATGCGGGCGGTTTGGTCGATTTCGACTGACTTCTCTGTATATCGGCCAACTAGGGAATTCGTTTCCGATGATGTTGGTGTCAGCTTCACTGTTTGGAGGAACTTCGGTTTTTTTGAACGGTAATAAGTAATTCCGGTTGATCGTAAGGTTGACCGAAATGATGTGCATAGGACGAAGTCAAGAACGCTGGTCAAACAGCGTTTCAACTTGAGAGTTTGATCCTGGCTCAGAACGAACGCTGGCGGCAGGCCTAACACATGCAAGTCGAGCGAGATCTTCGGATCTAGCGGCGGACGGGTTAGTAACGCGTGGGAACGTGCCTCTCTCTACGGAATAGTCCCGGGAAACTGGGTTTAATACCGTATACGCCCTTCGGGGGAAAGATTTATCGGAGAGAGATCGGCCCGCGTAAGATTAGATAGTTGGTGGGGTAATGGCCTACCAAGTCTACGATCTTTAGCTGGTTTGAGAGGATGATCAGCAACACTGGGACTGAGACACGGCCCAGACTCCTACGGGAGGCAGCAGTGGGGAATCTTAGACAATGGGCGCAAGCCTGATCTAGCCATGCCGCGTGTGTGATGAAGGCCTTAGGGTCGTAAAGCACTTTCGCCTGTGAAGATAATGACTGTAGCAGGTAAAGAAACCCCGGCTAACTCCGTGCCAGCAGCCGCGGTAATACGGAGGGGGTTAGCGTTGTTCGGAATTACTGGGCGTAAAGCGCGCGTAGGCGGACCAGAAAGTTGGGGGTGAAATCCCGGGGCTCAACCCCGGAACTGCCTCCAAAACTCCTGGTCTAGAGGTCGAGAGAGGTGAGTGGAATTCCGAGTGTAGAGGTGAAATTCGTAGATATTCGGAGGAACACCAGTGGCGAAGGCGGCTCACTGGCTCGATACTGACGCTGAGGTGCGAAAGTGTGGGGAGCAAACAGGATTAGATACCCTGGTAGTCCACACCGTAAACGATGAATGCCAGTCGTCAGGGAGCTTGCTCTTTGGTGACGCAGTTAACGCTTTAAGCATTCCGCCTGGGGAGTACGGTCGCAAGATTAAAACTCAAAGGAATTGACGGGGGCCCGCACAAGCGGTGGAGCATGTGGTTTAATTCGAAGCAACGCGCAGAACCTTACCATCCCTTGACATACTTGTCGCGGATCGGGAGACCGATCTTTCAGTTCGGCTGGACAAGATACAGGTGCTGCATGGCTGTCGTCAGCTCGTGTCGTGAGATGTTGGGTTAAGTCCCGCAACGAGCGCAACCCTCGCCATTAGTTGCCAGCATTTAGTTGGGCACTCTAGTGGAACCGCCGGTGATAAGCCGGAGGAAGGTGGGGATGACGTCAAGTCCTCATGGCCCTTACGGGATGGGCTACACACGTGCTACAATGGCAGTGACAATGGGTTAATCCCCAAAAGCTGTCTCAGTTCGGATTGGGGTCTGCAACTCGACCCCATGAAGTTGGAATCGCTAGTAATCGCGTAACAGCATGACGCGGTGAATACGTTCCCGGGCCTTGTACACACCGCCCGTCACACCATGGGAGTTGGGTTTACCCGAAGGTGGTGCGCCAACCTGTTCGCAGGAGGCAGCCAACCACGGTAAGCTCAGCGACTGGGGTGAAGTCGTAACAAGGTAGCCGTAGGGGAACCTGCGGCTGGATCACCTCCTTTCTAAGGATGATCTCGCCAGGATGTGATGCTTGCATCACAGACTATGAGATCACTTAGCAGCGCCTCTTCCTCACGGGAGATGTACACGAAAGTGACATAGAGCGCATATGCGGCCAGGCCGCCCTCATATCCCTTCATGATGATAAAGTGTGGTCGCAGACCCTGAGTGACACGTATGTGTGCTCTTGCGGTTTGTTCCAAACCGCTGCCGCACTTGAGCCAATCAGCGTGCTGATTGCTCTGGGTCGGTAGCTCAGTTGGTTAGAGCGCACGCCTGATAAGCGTGAGGTCGGAGGTTCAAATCCTCCTCGACCCACCAAACAGTTTGGGGCCTTAGCTCAGCTGGGAGAGCGCCTGATTTGCATTCAGGAGGTCAGGAGTTCGATCCTCCTAGGCTCCACCAAGACTTCGTTCACGCAGTGAACAAGTCGTCCGGCAGGGTTATTTGCACAGCAAATGATCCCGAGAGGACATGTTCTGGTATAAAGCTGGCACCAATCATCAAATATCAGCCTGATCTTCAAGAACACCTGAGTGTTTTTGAACGTCTGGCCGATCACACGCCTCGGGTCATAGACTTTGAGGCCTGTGCTTCCAGTAAGACGGAATTCACATCGTATAGAGAGTAATAATACACGAGACGTAACGGTCTTTGTATTGTCTGAGGGGTTCGCCTCTCAGAGAGCAGTTTTCCTTCGTGAGAAGGGTTCTACGCTGACTTGTCCTCCAGGACGGCCCGT